>Ga0082212_10005281_pt1 | contig 17655 bp, 18 predicted proteins | sample TergutNt197P3_FD_71548 | JGI IMG/M metagenome (GOLD analysis project Ga0082212, IMG submission 71548) | Neocapritermes taracua P3 segment gut microbial communities from Petit-Saut dam, French Guiana - Nt197 P3 | ecosystem: Host-associated > Arthropoda: Insects > Digestive system > Gut ... | reverse complement strand
CAGACATTTATTAAATCAGCAATAGAAAATGGTATAAGCTCTCAGTTCTAAGCTCTCAGTTCCGTACAGAGAAGGATTTGGTTGTGGCAGGTCAATGGCGGGTGCGGACTGGCTGATGGATTTACCAATGGATTGGAACGTCATATTTATGAATTTCGGGGTCGTTTGTAATTAGGGTCAGATTGTCAGCTATCGCAGTGGCAACTATTATTCTGTCGAACGGGTCTTTGTGCAACAGGGGCAATGACTCATAAGTTTCGAGATGTTTATGGGATATTGGGGCTATTGTGACTGGCGAGGATTCATAGTAGCTGAGAAATTCTTTCGAGCCGCCTTCGAGTTTAAGTTTGCCTATGTTGATCTTGATTGCAATTTCCCATGCTGAGGCAATGCTTAGGAATAGGCGAGAGTCCTTGTCTTCTAGGATTTCAGAAACTTTGGTCGGCAATTTTTCATCATTTATCCAATCCAGGGCAACGTGGGTGTCGAGGATGTAATTCATTCCATGTACTCCTTGAAGTCTTCCAAGGGAGCGTTAAAGTCATCTGCCATCCATATTTTGCCTTTCATGCAGCCATGTAGTTCCTTCATTGTCCGTTTGTGCTTGGTTTGCGCTGGGACTTTCGGCGTGAACGGGAATTCTTTGAAATTGATTACGGATGTGACAAAGATGTCGATTGCGGTCGAAGGCTCCATTCCCATGGATCTGCAAGCCGTGTTGAATTCATTTGCTGTAGCCGAGTTTTTTAGAACTGAGGATTCGAGTGTCATGTGAAATCCTTTCTATTCATGGCATGTAGCCCTGTTTCTTGTTGCGTCCTGCTTGTCTTTGCTGGCGATGCCGGTGATGTTGAGCAGTATGTTTGTGTCTAGCGCTATTCGCATTTTGCTCTTTCGTTGTAGATGTCCTCACGTTTCCAGTTTTCGAGCCCAGCCTCCCTGAATATGGACATAAATTCCCACATTTCATTGAAAGCCTGTTTCCTATCGGGTTTAGGCATTGCAGGGATGATGTTTGCGCATGGCTGGCCGTTGAATAGGATGGTCACTGAATTGCCTTCATTCACTTTTTCAATCAAGCTGGAAAAATTTTTCCTGGCTTCTGTTGCGGTCACAGTGATCATTGGTTGCTCCTCGATGTGGCAAAAGTTGTATTTGCTAGGGCTGCCTACATGTGTGCGTAATAGTATGCCTCGTTTGTTAACTCCCTGCAATCTCGGGCTTTGGCCAGAACAACAACAAGCAACAATCAAAGCAACATCTAATACCAGTTACAAGTTACAAGTCACGAGTTACGAGACGAAAAGCCTTGCCCAGTGCGGATGTGCGCCAGGCATTTATTAAATCAGCAATAGAAAATGATATAAGCTCTCAGTTCTAAGCTCTCAGTTCTAAGTTCTAAGTTCTCAGTTCTAAGTTCTAAGTTCTAAGCTCTCAGTTCTAAGTTCTAAGTTCTTAGTTCTAAGCTCTAAGCGTAAAACTTACGATTCCCATATTGACTACACAGTGGCGGCCTGTTTGCGCTTGGCGGCTCTGTAAGCCTCAAACTCCTGTACGTTCATGGCTCTTTTGAAGTCTTCTTCTGTCAATCTAGGTATGTCGCTGAAGTCGATTTCTTCGTCCGGCATTTCAGCTAATGCCTTGAGTTCCGCATCAAATTCTGCGGCTCTTTCTCGCCTTATTTGGTCAAGTTCTTCTTGTGTGTAACTTACGATTGCCATAGAGTCTCCTTTCGTGTGGTTCTGCTTTCCGTGCACTGATGATTCTTATTATTTCTGTATCGTCATTCCCGCGCTCTGTCCAGGCTACGACCAGCAACAGCAGGTTCTTGGCCATCCCCAATGTTATGTAGCGTTCCTCGCCATACTCAAAACGTCTGTCCGCCTCAGTTATACGGTTTGGGTCTAAGAATACAATTTGTGCATTTTCAAAGCTGATTCTATGCTCGAGCCAATTGTCCCTAGCTTTCTCTTCGTCCCATTCAAAGCGAATCTTGATCATAAGCCGATACTATCAGGTTTTTGGATGGACATGGGTTTTATGTCACCGAATTCGGTGACATAAAAATGAAAAGCACAGATAACAGCTTCATGCTATCAACAAAGCAACATCCAATCAGACACTGACAGCCCCCGCCAAAACGCCAACCGCAACAAAGCCCCGCCCCCGCGCATCGCCACTAATAAGTTGCAGGATGGCCAGCACTTCTTTCGTAAACGCCATCTAACCCTCCTTCTCAAAGTCTAGGCGTTTACACAAAATTTGTTACATGCTCAGTCCTCCGGCGATAATTGCATCGAACTCTTCGTCCAATTGTTCATCATCTATTTCTGAAATCGCCTTGACAAATTCTGCCAAGGCTTCCCGATGGACTTTCCTGCGGTCAGGCACGGCATCGTCGCCCTTTTTGATGGGTTCAGAGAATGTGGCTGTTTTCGTTACTGTAACTGTTATGCTAGCGTTTTCCGGCAAAATGGCATCCCCAAAAATTACTGGCTGACCATTGCGAACCTGCCCTTGGTATGTTTGTATCGTTTCCATCGCCCATCTCCTTTGATTGTGCAGAGCCACACGAAACTTGGTATTCAATTATAATCAGCAAAAACTAGAATCAACCTGTTTTTGGCCTGAACTGCACAATTGTTGCTTCTTCTGGATCATCCAAAATCCCAGTTTTTAGGATAAGTCTCATTGATGGGATTTCCCATTGCTTCCGCCCTGGCAGGCCCAGACTAATGCCAGTTTCTAGTTACGAGACGAAAAGCCTTGCCCAGCGCGGATGTGCGCCAGGCATTTATTAAATCAGCAATAGAAAATGATATAAGCTCTAAGCTCTCAGCTCTAAGTTCAAAGTTCTAAGTTCTAAGTTCTAAGCCCTGGGGCTATAATAAGGATTTGGTTGTGGCAGGTCAATGGCGGGTGCGGACTGGCTGATGGATTTACCAATGGATTGGAACGTCATATTTATGAATTTCGGGGTCGTTTGTAATTAGGGTATCAAAATGGCCACTCAGTTTTTGACATCGACGTCGCTAATGGCGATGCTTTTTTTTGGCTTGGTTGATCAGGATGTTCCTAAGCCCAGAGTTGAGTTGAAATATGGGGCGCAACGCGAAGGGCGGAGGCCAGACGCCGATATGGCGAAGTGGCGCGCACACCGGCTTGGTATGATTATTCACTTTGGGCTTTATTCCCAGGCTGGAGGCGCATGGGACGGAGTCAGTTACCCGTTTGCCGCTGAGTTTATCAAGGCCAACGCTAAAGTGCCGGATGTGGAATATGATAAATTGCTGAAAACATTTAATCCTGACCGAAATGCGCCCAAAAATTGGGCAAGCCTGGCGAAACAACTGGGAGCCAAGTACGTTGTGATTACAACCAAACATCACGAGGGCTTCTGTTTGTGGCCAAGTAAACATACTGATTTTGCTGTGCAGTCAACTCCATATAAAACAGACTTTTTGGGTGAATTTGTTAATGCTTGTGATGAAGAGGGCTTGGACGTTATGCTCTATTACTCAATTTTAGATTGGCATCACAAAAGCTGGAGGTATTCACTAAAGGATGAGGATGACCATGCTGAGTTTATGAAATATTGGGAATTTGCAACGCTCCAATTGGAAGAATTGCTCGAAAGATATCCTGGTGTTAAGGGTTTTTGGTTTGATGGTACCTGGGATAGTTCTGTCAAAAACAATGGCTTTCTTACGTATGAGCTTGAACAGCGCTTGAGAGAGATCAAGCCAAATTTGGTAATAGGTTCCAGATTGCGGGCAGATGAAACGGGGGCGCGGCATTTTGACGCTAATGGCCAACTGATGGGCGATTATGAACAGGGCTGGGAAAGAAAGTTGCCTATTTCGCCGTTGGAAAATGACTGGGAATGTGTGATGACGGTTCCAGAAAACCAGTGGGGATACCATGCTAATTGGACTGGCCACGTCAAAGATTCCATAGAGTTAATTGAGATGTTGGCCAAATGCACTGCATTGGACGGTAATTTTGTGTTAAATATCGGGCCACGAGGCGATGGCTCGATTCGGTCAGAGGAAATCCAGCTGGTTCGGGAAATTGGATCATGGATGGATATAAACGGCGACGCAATTTACAATTGCGGCACATCAGGACTTGAAAGGCAGGACTGGGGCTGGACTACGGCCAGAGAAGGTTCAACCGATGTTAATGCCATTATTTTCAACGTCCCTGTTTCTGGACGTTTGAATTTGCAGTTGAAGAAGGGAGAAGTCATCAAAAGTGCTACATTGGGTGACAAAATTTTGCAGATTGAGGAAAATGGCGACGGCCGCTATTTCATCCGCATCCCTAAAATGGATTACGACACTGCTTTTGTAATAAAATTACAGATTGTTGACGGCAAACAAACCGTGACTGACGTGCCAAAAATTTAAAAGAGGAAATTTTCGATGCGCTTAATAGCTCTTGCCCTGTTTGTACTCACGTCATTCCCGGTATTTGCCCAGCGCCTGCAAATTCCAATAAACGACAATTGGGAATTTGTTAAGTGGGATATGGCGCGATTAAATAACAATGAATTGCCAAGTTGGCAGAGTATTTCTATCCCCCATACGTGGAACGCAACGGACGCGCAGTCGGGCGAGGGCATGTATCAAGGATATGGCTGGTACCGCCGCGAACTGGAAGTGCCTGAGGATTGGAAGGGGCAAAGAGTATTTGTGCGTTTTGAAGGAGTTGGCTCAGTAGCGGATATATATGTGAATGACAGGCACGTTGGGCAACACAAAGGGGCATATTCGGCTTTTTGTTTTGATATTTCGGCGGCGGTCAAATTTGGCGAATCCAATGAAATCAGGGTCAGGGCCGATAATCGTTCCAGGCCGGACGTTATTCCTGTGAATCATTATTTGTTTGCTGTGTTTGGCGGCATCTATCGTCCTGTTTCATTGATTGTGACGCAACCAGTGCATATTACGACAACAGATTATGCTTCTCCCGGCGTGTATATAAGGCAACGAAAGATTGATAAATCTCTGGCAAGCGTCGAAATAACAACCAAATTGGCCAATTTAACTAAATCCCCCAATGACCTGACACTCATGACGGAAGTGGTTGACGCCCAGGGCAAGCTGGTTGCCAATGCGCGATCCAGAGTAAATGTGCGTCCAGCAGGCGTACAGTCATTTCGGCAGGATATCAATATCCAAAAGCCGCGCCTGTGGCATGGAAAAAAGGATCCCTATCTGTACTCTGTGACCGTGACCCTGAAAGATGGTGAAAAGACAGTGGATTCCATTACCCAGCCCCTCGGCCTGCGAAGTTTTAGCTTTGATGCAACGCAGGGATTTATGTTGAATGGCGAATCCTACCCACTGCGAGGCGTATGCCGCCATCAGGAAAGAGAAAATAAGGGTTCTGCCCTGACTGATGAAGATCACCAGGAAGATTTGGATACGATGATGGAAATCGGGGCTTCTACCCTGCGCCTGGCTCACTATCAACAATCCGAATATATCTATTCGGCGACTGACCGCCTTGGATTTTTAGTATGGGCCGAAATTCCATTCGTCAATACCTGGACTGGGGAAGAGGGGGAAAACGCCAAACAACAGCTAAGGGAATTAATCCGCCAAAATTATAATCATCCTTCTATATTTACTTGGGGACTGCACAATGAGGTCTATGTCAGAGGAGAATTGGATTTTCCGATACACTTGACCAGGGAATTGCACGACATTGCAAAGACAGAAGATCCTGACCGTCCGACTGTCGCCGTCACTGGCTACGCAGATTTGGAAAGACCTGAAAACCACAATGCAGAACTTCAGGGCCATAACCGCTATTTTGGATGGTACGGAGGGAGGGCAGGCGATATCGTGGGATGGCTGGAGAGGGCAGGAATGCGGCCTGGGACTTTTATCTCACTATCGGAATATGGAGCCGAGGGCAACTGGCAACACCAGAGCGAAAATGACAGCACTCCAGGCGATGCGGTCAAGGGGCAGTTTTATCCCGAAGGCTATCAAAGCAGGTACCACGAAATTCATCTGGCGGCCATTGAAAATGCCCCCCATATTTGGGGCACGTATGTCTGGAACTTGTTTGACTTTACTTGCCCCTTCTGGAACAGGGGAGGCGTTTCTGGACGCAACCAAAAAGGACTCGTCTCTTACGACCGCCTTGTAAAAAAGGACGCTTTCTATCTCTATAAAGCTACCTGGAACAGCGAACCGATGTTGCATCTGGCGGACAAACGCTTGACTGAAAGGACTAACCCTAAGCAGACAATTCATGCTTACAGCAATTTGGATTCGTGTGAATTAACTATCAACGGCGTAAAAATTGGCAGAGGTAACATGGCTGGGCCTAAGGTGCATTTTACCTGGGATGTTTCTCTAAGCCCTGGAGAGAACCAGGTAGTAATTAGCGGGACAAAAAATGGATTGCAATATGTAGACAAAGCGACATTTTTTCTACAGTAAGTAACTAAAATGCCCCATCCACGCCGCTTTGAAAGCATCCTGGACGCAATCGGCCAAACGCCGATGGTGAGGCTAAACAGGATAACAGAAGGCATCAATGCCAGCATTTACGCCAAACTGGACTTCCTCAACCCCATGGGAAGTAGCAAGGATCGCATAGCTAAATATCTGGTGGAGCAGGCCGAGCTAAACGGGCGGCTGAAGCCCGGCGATTTGCTTTTGGAAAATTCCAGCGGCAATACGGCGATGGGCCTGGCCCTATTGGCGATTCAAAAGGGCTACCGCTTAAAGGCCGTGGTCAGGGATCGCACCAGCAAAGAAAAACTGGATCAGCTGGCCGCCCTCGGCGTCGACGTCTGTAAGGTCGATGCCAGCCTCCCGCCGGAGCATCCCGACAGCTATAACAACATCGCCCCGCGCCTGGCCAGAGAACTGCCCGATTGCTACTTTCCAGACCAGCACAACAACCGCGAAAATAACGATGCCCACTATCGCCAGACGGGCCCTGAGATATGGGAACAGATGGAAGGCCGCATCGACGCATTTGTGGCGGGTATGGGCACGGGCGGCACGATAGCCGGAGTTGGCCGCTACCTGAAAGAGCAAAACCCAAAAATCAGGATAATCGCCGTTGACGTAGAAGGCTCAATATTTACCGAATATTTTAAGACTGGAAAAATAGGTTTGCCCCATCCATACCTGCTCGAGGGCCTCGGGGATGAGTTTCTCATAGGGACAGCGGACTTTGCCATGATAGACGACATGGTTCAGGTCTCAGACCGCACGGCCTTTTTGGCTGCCAGGGAACTGGCCAGGCGCGAGGGCCTTTTGGCGGGAGGCTCCAGCGGCGCGGCGATCCACGTTGCCCTGCAAATAGCCTCGAGCCTGCCTGCCGGATCCTGCGTCGCCACCCTCTTTCCCGATAGCGCCAGCAGGTACCTGAGCACTATTTACAACGACGACTGGATGACAGCTCACGGGTATATTTAATGGTTACATTGCACTAGGTCGGGATTTGCCTGCAAATCACGACCGCTAGATGTTTGCAAGGCGGACTTGCTCCGCCGTTAAGCAAACATCTAAAGCGTTACTAGGCACTAGTCATCATGTCCTTCCATATCGTGCATTGTTGGGCCAAAATAGGAATATGGAGTATGAGCATGAACGATAATCCCGCGCCGTCTTCAAAAATAATAGACATTCAGGGCATTCAGAAGTTACTTCCCCACAGATACCCCATCCTGCTGGTCGACAGGATTCTGGACTATGAGAGGGGGCAATGGATACACGGAGTAAAAAATATCTCCATGGGAGAACAGGTGTTCCAGGGGCATTTCCCCAAACAACCGATATTTCCCGGGGTGCTGATAATCGAGGCTATGGCACAGACCGCTGGTTGCCTCGTCACTCTGGACATACCCAATCCCGAAGAAAAGGTGATGTACTTTATGAGCATCGATGGGGTCAAATTCCGAAAGCCGGTGGTGCCTGGTGACCAGTTGTTCATGGAGATTAAAATCCTGACTATTAAGCGCAATATTGCAAAGATGAGGGGCGAGGCGTTTGTGGATGGGGCCAAGGTGGCGGAGGCCGAATTTATGAGCATGGTCGTCGACGCAGAAGGAAAGGCCCAATGAAAGCAAAAATACACCCTATGTCCGTGGTAAGCCCTGAGGCCGAAATTGGCGACGATGTTGTCATCGGACCTTTTTGCGTCGTGGAAGGGCCAGCCAGGATTGGCAGGGGGACGTTGCTCCGTAGCCACGTCGCTGTTGGGCCACATACTGAGATTGGCGAAGAAAATGACATTTTTCCCCACGCTTCTGTGGGGCTCCATTGCCAGGACATCAGCTTTAAGGGCGAAGAGACTCGCCTGATTATAGGAGACCGCAATGTGATTCGAGAATCCTGCACCCTGCACCGGGGCACGGCCAAGGGCGACGGAATCACCAGCGTCGGCAACGACAATTTTATTATGACCGGAGTACACATTGCCCATGACTGCATTTTGGGCAATCACAACATTATGGCAAACAGCGCCTCGCTCGCCGGCCACGTCGAAATTGGCAATTTTGCAAATGTTGGAGCGTTTTCGCTCATCCACCAGTTCTGCCGCGTCGGAGACCATGCCTTTATGGGCGGGCTTACCACGGCCAGTATGGACGTGATGCCCTTTATGAAAACGGCTGGAACGAGGGAAACAAAGAGCTATGGCGTAAACATTATCGGCCTGCGCCGCAGGGGGCTTTCTGAGGAGACGATCCAGGCGTTGCAGCGCGCCCACAAGATGCTCTTTGGGATGGGACTGCTACGGGAGGAGGCCATGGCAAAGGCCACATCCGAACTGGGCGGTATTCCCGAGGTGGCCTATCTGTTGGACTTTATCCGCAACTCTAAGCGCGGTGTGATTCGGGGCTGAATGTGGGCTACAAGTTTGCCACTGTGGCTATCGTCGGCCTTCCAAATGTCGGCAAGTCCACGTTGCTGAATGTGCTGGTGGGAGAAAAAATCGCTGCCGTGAGCCAGACTCCCCAGACCACACGCACCAGGATAATGGGAGCCGTCGTGCGGGGAGACTCGCAACTGGCGTTTCTGGACACTCCAGGCATCCACAATGGGCGCGGCCCGCTGAATAAGCGCATGATGGAGCATGTGGAGATTGCAATTGCTGAGGCAGACTTGATTCTCTGGGTGGTCGACGCCGATGGATTTTTTGGGCCAAAAGAGCGGGAACTGGCAAAGCGCCTCAACGGCGTGGAGCAACCTGTATATTTGGTAATAAATAAAATCGACCTGGTACCCAAGGCCGACCTGCTGGAAAAGGTGGTCGCGTATAAAGACCTGGCCCCTTTCAGAGAGGTAGTGCCTTTGGGGGCAAAGTTTAGGGATAATCTGGAGCCGCTGTGGAAAATGCTTGAACGAGACGCACCGGCAGGGGATTGGCGATATGGTGCAGATGAATTTACTGATCAGACGGAGCGGAGCCTGGCCGCTGAATTTATCAGGGAAAAGGTCTTGAGGAAGACGAGAGAAGAAGTCCCCCATGGAGTGGCTGTAATAATTACGGAATGGGCCGAGGGCGGTGTCGACTATCCGAGCGATATGGAGCCGGGCGGGGTTTTTATTGGGGCCACAATCATCTGCGACCGCCAAGGGCACAAAAAAATACTTTTGGGCAAGGGCGGCGAGATGATAAAGAACATCCGCCAGAGCGCCCAGCGGGAATTAAAAAGGATGCTACAGCGGCCCGCCAGGCTAGAACTGTTTATTAAGGTCGATGAAGGGTGGAGGGAGAAGATAGTTACGAGTTACTCGTAACCATCGTAACTATCGTAACTAAAACCAGGTTTATCACTTAAAGACCGGGTCGCTCAGCATTTCTTTGACAATCGCCGCATTTTTGCCGTTAGGGTCTAGCTCCAGATATTTTTGCAGATTTGTCTTGGCCGCCTGTACGTCTCCGTCGCTAAATTCGCAAATCCCAAGCAGGTAATAGGATTCAGAGAATTTTGGGTCGATTTCGATGGCCCTCTTTAAGTGCGGCTTGGCTTCGGACAGATTGCCGGCGTTATATAGATCGACGCCTCGGTTATAAGAGTTGCCAGCAACCGGCCCTTGGATTTTTTCAACCAAATCGAGATATACTTTTTCTGCTTCGGCGTCGCCCTTCATGTTGGCAATCTCGGCCAGACCCTGAGCAATGCTTGCGTCATTTGGAGCTTTCTCCAGGCCCTCTTTTAGCAGGGGCTCTGCTTTGAGCCACATTTCCCTCTGCTGCCCAGAATTTTCCTTGCCTGCTTCCAGCAAAGAAAAGGCAAGCAACTTATTGGCAGAAGTGAGATTGCGTGCTATTGTCTCTCGCCCGGCTTCATCGGAGACCTGCCCGGCTGATTCGTTAAATGATTCGATTGCAGAATCTAGTTTGCTTATTGCTTCGGTGTAGCTTTTTTCGTTGAATAGCCTTACAGCCTCGTTATATGCGCCGACACCCTCGTTAGCTCTGCCAGCTCCGGCATTATCCGCCCCAGCTCCAAGCGCAGCCGCAGCTTCTGCGGCAGTCTTGAGGATAATGTCCTTTTGAATGGCATCTCCTATGGGGATTTTGATGATTTCTTTGTGGTCGACATATCCTTCGGCAGAAACTACCATTTCGAACTCTCTGGGTTCCAGACCCACCTGCTGGAAGTCACCCCTGGCGTCAACCCTGATTTCCCTTGTCTGATTGATATCTGTCCGTTTCAAAACCAGAGTCGCCCTGGGTACCGGTTTCCCGCCAGAATCTGTCACCTTGCCCCGAATTCTACCCGTCGTCTGGGCGGCGAGAGAAGTTGAGACGATTGCGGTTGCAATGCAAAAAAGCAGGTTTCTCATGTTGGCCTCCTAAGTTCACTAATCACTGTACAAATACATTATGGTTCCTAATCGGTTACGGTTCCATAAAAAAATGCCCTTCAATCGGGCCAGCCTCAAAAACCCACGAAGTGGCAGTTTTACTTTTGTTGTTTCTGAAAATTTACCATTTTTTACTGATTTTAATAATGCCTGACGCACACCCGCGGTGGGGCAGGGTTTTTTGGTCTCGCAACTCGTAACCTGGAACTTGAAACTGGTATAATGACCTTTTGCGGTTGCGATTATGAGGGTCTGGAAGGTAGCAGGGGGTAACGCAAATGTGGCGTAGCATTGCTTTGGGCATGGCGGTTATCTGCGGCGGGGCTGGAGCCGCAGTCGCTCAGAGGGCTGTTACCGCTCAGTCGGCCTCGGTTGTTCAGAGAGGTGACGTGTCGGCTGAGGCGGCGGTAGCACTGGCATATAGGGCCGATGCCCTCAAGCGGGCTTTCCTCTCTGGTAGCGAGGACCAAATCCAGCAGGCCGCCTATGATATTGACCTGTTCAAAAAAGAATATGGAATCTATGACTTGACTCCGCTGATAGAGGCGATGTGCATATGGGCATTAGAACTGGGCCACCAAAAAAGAGCCAGCCTGGGGCATCGCGTGCTGTTGCAGATTGGCCAGTGGGAACCCCAGCACCCCGCCCTGTTGGCGGCTGAGGTTAAGCTCCACAGGTTTGGGGGCCCTGTGGGCTATTTTGAAAGCCTGCCCTCTGTAGCGAAGCTTTACATGTTTCGTTTGGAAGACCCAAAATCCAAATTCTTTTTCATTCTGCACCACCTAGCATGGGCAAGGTTCGCGGCTTCAATTCTCCTGTGGGGCACAGCGGCAATGCTTGCTTTCAGGTACTATCGCTTTTTGAGCCACGTGTTCGAGCGGCCCATCATAAACTACCTGCCCAACAGGCATGTCGTTGCGGTTATAGCTGGCTTAATTTTAGCGCTACCAGTCCTGGTCGGGCTGGGTCCATCTTTTTGTGCCATGGTGTGGCTGTTGCTCTTAGTGCCAATTTTGACGCCAGCTGAGATGAAGTTTGCCATTTTTTGTATTTTGATTCAATTGGTTCACCCAGGATTGACACTGGCAGAGCACTACTTATCTCCCAAGAGCCTTCCTCTGAGCATGTTGCCGCTTCAGTTGCAGACACAACTGATTCCAATGGAGTCCAGGCCAAAAAATTTGCTGACGGCAGGAGACCAGCAATTTTTTAAGGGGTGGAATGCCCTGCAATCGGGCAATTGGGCCGAGGCAGAAGGTATTTTTACCGAACTGTCTGGCAGGCCCACCGAGATGTCGGCAGTATATAACAACCTGGGCGTTGCTCTGCAAAGGCAGAATAAAAACGCCGCAGCGCTGGATGCTTTTGTCAAGGCTGGCCAGGCAAACCCACGGGCCTTTGAGCCGCCTTATAATCAGGCCATACTCCATTTTGTAAACCTGGATACCGAACGTGGCGGGAGAAAGCTCGACGAGGCCCGAAAAAATGACCCGGCTAGTTTTAGGGCGGTGTTTTCTCCAATGTCTTCTATAGCATCCATTCTGGAGCGCATCACGATAGCGATGCCGATAAAAGATAATTCGGCGCGAAATAATGCGCTGGCCAACATGTACAGTGGAATGTACGGTGACATACCCAGGGATCCAGACCCTATCGACACGACGACCATGGTTTGGCTGGCGTGGCCGCTATTGGGCGCGGCGGTACTGGCAATGCGGAGAAATATGCTGACGAGTTTTTCGAGGCAACACCTCTGTAGCAAGTGCGGAAAACCTTTCCAGATAACGCATGAGGTTGATTCCGATGCAAATACCTGTTCACAGTGTTTTCACATTTTTGTGCTTAAAGACCAAATTCGTACCGACAGCCAAAGAAAAAAAATTGTGCAAATCAGCATGTACAGATCCCGCAACAAATTGGTTGCCAGGATACTGGGGCTCATTGCTCCTGGTTGCGACAATATTTTTTTGGGTTGGTCGGTTCAAGGCTTTTTGGCCTTTGCCATGCTCGCTTTTTCTTTTGGAGTGATGGTGCATACATCCGGCGATACGCTATTCCCGGGCGAAATTGTCCCTGATCCGCCTTCGCTACTGGCAATTATCGGTTTCGCAACGGCGGGTCTGCTGTATCTTCAATCTTGGTATAGAGTATTTTCTGATAAGCAAAAGGTGTAAATCATGGCATTGCTGGGTTCGATACAAGATTTTAATCTGTTTTCAATTTTTAATATGATTAAGTCTCAAAACAAAATTGGGACTTTAGCTATTCAGCATGAGGAATCGACTATTACTATCACCATTGACAACGGATCCGTGGTGGGGATTGAATCAAACAAACATGACATGGAAGATGGCCTCATCCTCAACCTGATGCGCCTTGGACTAATATCGCAGGATGGAATGAAAATCTTGGTAGACTTGCACGGCAAGACATTAAAGTCTATTAAAACTATTGCTCTCGAAACAAACATGGCCACGCAGCAAAATATTCAGGATGCGTCGACGATGCAGGCAATGTCCATCGTTTGTCCTTTGTTTGGGTTGACATCTGGAAATTACAGGTTTGATTCCGCTACTGAAACTGAAGCGGAGAAAATCAATTTGCCGCCTGTATCTGTTCAGACTATCTTGATTGAGGCGGCCAAATATGTGGACGAATGGCCTCATATCGTGGAGCAGTTGCCCAGTTTTTCGCAATTCCTCGTAAAGGCCGCGATGCCTGAGCCAGCAGTCGATGCAGACAGTGACGGCCCTCATTCGGCGCAACCTTCGGGCACGAAATTGACCTACGAAGAAGAGGTGATTATCGGCTATTTTGAGCGCCCAAATTCGATTGGCGAAGTCGTCAGCACGAGCAGGTATCCAGAATTGGATACATGTAAACATATTGTAAATTTATTTAAAAACAATCTGCTCAGGCTGTATGAACAAAATCTGGTGCCAACTCCCTCCATGATGTTGCAAATTTCAGACATTAAAAAGAAACAGATGAAGATGTTTTCTCAATCTTCCATTCTGTTTTGGCCATCGGTAGCAGTTTTTATTCTTGTTCCGATTTTTACCTATATGCCGTCGATTCTTGAAAACATTGATCAGGGCTTGGCCTCCATGTTCAGTCGCAGAGATGCGGTACAAAACCGGCAGACAGAGGAGCGCGCCGCTCTGGTGGCCTTGCTGGTCAATGCCCAGTCTGACGGCAGAAGCCTGGCCATCAAGGAGGGGCTGTCGCAAAACGACCTGATCAACACGCAAATCAGGCAATTATTTGACCGGTACCAGTCAGACCCTTTGACTCCGATCCAAACAAGTCGGCCCAGGACAAATTGAATCATTTGCTTGTTTGTCGGGCTTTGCTCGCCGTTATGCAAGCAATAACAGCGAATATTTGTACAGAAATTGGAAATGGTGCTAAATGATAGGACGACTGCGGGGAGAGCTCATCCAAAAAAAAACCAATGCCGCATTGATCGAGTGCGGCGGAGTGGGCTATGCGTGCTCAATATCGCTCACGACATTCGGATTGTTACCAGAAGAGGGGCAGGAGGCGATTCTGTTTGTCGAAACCATTTTGCGAGAAAACGACCTGAGCCTATTAGGTTTTGCTAAGGTGGAGGAAAGGGCTCTCTTTAGGCTCTTAGTCAAAGTCGACGGCATAGGCCCAAAGCTGGCCCTTGCCGCCCTGGGGGCCATGGCCACTGAGGAGTTGATGAATACGATAAGGGCGCGTGATGTGACGGCCCTTGTCCGCATACCAGGAGTGGGAAAAAAGACGGCAGAAAAAATATGCTTCGAACTCAGCGAAAAACTGGGCGGACACATGGGCCTGGAGAAGCTTCCTGTTGGGGATTCCTGGGAATCAGACTTGAAGTCTGCGCTCACTAACCTGGGGTTTAAGGAAGATGCGGTATTGCCGCTCCTCGGCCAGTTTAGGCAGGAAAAGCCACCCCTCCCCGATGCCATCCGGATATGCCTGAAGGATCTGCAACGCAGGTGATACAAGTTACGAGTTACGAGTTACGAGTTACGAGACGAAAAGCCTTGCCCAGCGCAGGCCAGATGCGGCTCGTAACTCGCTGTCAAGAGCTGGTATGATGTACCAGGAGGCGCATATGTCACATCGCACCTGGCTCCGCGTTTTGGATCCCATCGTCACCGATTTGCAGGAAAAGGCATCTTCGTGCGATAGAGAGGATATCCTCACCCTGGCAATGGCGCTCAATATGAGAGGCAGGTACGACGATGCCCTCGCCCTGTTGGAGCCATGGCTCGAAAAGCACAGAGACGACGGCGAAGCCTGGTTTGAAAGGATCGTCGTCGAAGGCGATGGTGGCATAAACGCAGAAAATCTGGAGGCAATTCACCACGAGCTTGAATCCCTGAGGGACGAAAGCCCAAATGAAGCTGTCCACCGCCGAAACTTAGGTTATGTGCGGATACTTCAGCAACGTCTGGATGACGCGGAACGGGCCCTGCGCCAGGCGCTTGAAAGGAATGGCCAGGATCACTGTACGCTTGAGTTGATGGGGTTGCTGTGCCTCCGCCGAGACCAACCCGCTGAGGCAAAAGGATGGTTATTAAAGGCGCTCAGCCTAAGGCCAACGGCCCAACGCACTCTCCGGCTTTTGGGCATCGCCTGCGAAGAACTGGGAGATTTTGTCTCCGCAGAAAACAACCTGGCCGCCGCGCTGGAAGAAAATGACCGCTATTTTTGGGGCTGGCACAGCTTGGGCGAACTGGTCATCAAGCAGGGAGAAACCGAACTCGGTATGCGTTGCATCAACCGAGCCCGTAGCCTAAAGACTGGCGAGCCTGCGAGCTATTTTATACTTTCTGACCTCTTTGCAGAGCAGGGGCATTTGGAGGCGGCCCAGGCAGAAATGCATCGCCTGTTGCTACTCACGCCGAATGCAGAAATCCAGGCCCAGGCCTTTGCAAACATTGGCGAGCTCAAACTGGATTCTGGTGACGCCGAGGGCGCAATATCCTATTTTACGCTGGCAACCGAAACCAACGCCTCCAGCCCCACCCCCTGGATGGCACTCGGCGACATTGCCCTGGAGAGCGAAAACCTCGAAAAAGCCCTACGTTGCTACGTAGAAGCGCTCAACCGAGACCCTATGGCCGCAGACGTAAAAATCCAGATAGGCTATGTCTTGGTCGAAGATAATAAACCCGAAGAAGCCGAAAAATATTTCCGTCAGGCATTGGAAATTGACCAAAGCGAATACAGCGCCTTCCTGGGCCTTTCAGAATGTTACCGGCTGACAAAGCAGACTGACGAACAAATTGCCATGGTTCAGCGGGCCATGGCAATGGCCCCAGAGGATTCTGACGTTTGGAACGCCCAGGGAGTGGCTTTTGCAGTAGAAAGGCGCCCGCCAGAAGACACCGCCCCCCTCCAAAAAGGCCCTTAAATTTCCCCCCCCCCCCAATTCTTCTCTTATCTACATGTTTCTCAGTTAAAATTTTTCACACAATTCTAGTCCTGCCCCATGTGAGTCACATGTCTCCCCTTTGTTACCCTCTTTGATTTGGTCATGCTAATAATATGGAGTTATTCCTTCAAATTATAACGCTTCTCTTTATGTAATTTTCTCCGTCAGTAGAGTAATGTACAGACTACGTTGGCCTAACAACAGTCTACACTTGTTTTCGAAAGGTGCAGGGTTTGATTCTGGTCTGGAATATCCGCTTTCATTTCTGAGGGCTTTGGTGATTTCAAAGTCCCTTAAGGTAAATACACAAAACTCAGTTCAAGCTGTTGCATTACACTATTTATTTTTGGTTCGTTTTCCATTGCGGTTTTAAACAACTTGTGTCTGTTGGGCTTTCGCAGATTTAACATATATTTTTCTTGCAAGTATATTACTTTCACAAAATAAAGTACAGACTTGTTGCACTATAATTATAGTGAATTTTGTACAAATTGATAATGAATTTTGTGCAACAAGGGGGTATTGAATTTTGTGTAGCAAGTTGGTATTGAATTTGGTGAAACAAATCGATATTGAATTTCTTCAGCAAGTTGGTATTGAATTTTGTGCAACATGTTGGTATTGATTATTGTGCAGCAAGTTGGTACTGAATTTTGTGAAACAAGTTGGTATTGAATTTGGTGAAACAAGTTCGTATTGAATTATGTGAAACAAGTTCATATTGAATTTGGTGAAACAAGTTCGTATTGAATTCTGTGCAACAAGTTGGTGTTAAATTGTATGCAACAAGTTGGTACTGAATTTTGTGAAACAAATCGATATTGAATTTTTTTAACAAGTTGGTATTGAATTTTATGCAACAAGTTGGTATTGATTATTGTGCAGCAAGTTGGTGTTGAATTATGTGCAACAAGTTGTTACTGAATTTTGTGAAACAAATCGATATTGATTTTTTCCCAAAGAGTTGGTATTGAATTCTTTTCAACAAGTTGGTATTGAATTTTGTGAAACAAATCGATATTGAGTTTTGTGCAACAAGTCGGCGTTGAATTTTGTGAATATAATATAGTTGCACGGAAAATGGATAACGTTAAATTCTGTCAGTCTACATTCTGGTTAGTGTGCCACGACGTGTTGTAGCCTGATGCCTTACACCATTCACCATCCCTGTCGTTAAGCCCGAGGTTATGGTAGCGTCCTAAAATGAACCACAAACCTTAATGTGACAAGAATTAGGGGCAACCGAGGAGGGAGAAGCAACGGGGAAAGGGGAGTGAGAGGCACTACATTATTATTATTATTATTATTATTGTTGTTGTTGTTGTTGTTGTTGTTGTTGTTGTTGTTGTTGTTATTATTGTTGTTGTTGTT
>Ga0082212_10005280_pt1 | contig 17655 bp, 11 predicted proteins | sample TergutNt197P3_FD_71548 | JGI IMG/M metagenome (GOLD analysis project Ga0082212, IMG submission 71548) | Neocapritermes taracua P3 segment gut microbial communities from Petit-Saut dam, French Guiana - Nt197 P3 | ecosystem: Host-associated > Arthropoda: Insects > Digestive system > Gut ... | reverse complement strand
TATATAGACGTAAAAACCTCGAGGCCCATACCGGTCGAAGCTAAAATAGTGCAAATGGTGAGGGAATCGAACATCGACATCGGCGAATTGAAAATAACTCCGGACAGCGTGGTAGTCTACGGACCAAAAGAGGTTTTGGACACCTTGGACCACGCCCTCGTGGAGATCTCCTTGGGCACCGAATCGATAAACCGCCCCGCCAAAGTCACCGAGAAATTCATACTGATAAACGAAAACGAAGAAGAAGTGAAAAACCAGTACATAACCACAAAGGAAATAACCGCGATAACCGTGGAAATACCCGTCACGATAAAAAAGGAGGTCCCGCTTTTATTGAACTGCAGGCACGGGTATTACAATGACAAAAACACAAGGATAAGCATAATCCCCGAAAAAATAGAAATACGCGGCGTGCCGGACGACATCAACAGCATAGAAAGCATATATCTGAAAGATACGATAGACGAAAAAAAATATGAAACCGACACGGATATCACGAGCTCGTTCGTTTTGCCGGAAGGCGTGGAGAGCTTGAACGGCGAGACCGCCCAGATAGAAATAAAATTCATCGACCCCGACACGAAATTCGTCAGGATATCGACGAAAATGAATTTCAACTTCAACGTGGTCCCGCCGCAAAACGCCGAATATCACATAAAAGAGGACAATATGCAAATAAAAGTTTTAGGGCCCTCGGAAAATCTGCGGAGCATAAATTCTTCCAAGATTTCCGTCAGCGTCGATTTGAGCGCGTATGAAAAAGGGACGCATTCGGATATACCGCTCGACATTTCGGTGATATCGGACGACGCGGTTTTTTGCGTGGGGGAATATACGGTGAGCGCGGAGATTTATTGATCATATGGATAAGCTTGAAAACATAAGGATGGACATAGGCTGCAATGACGGCGACGCGATAGAAGAAGCGAGGCGCAAGCTCGGCAAATCTCCTGGAAGTTTTGGTAAAATATACAAAAAGTCGATAGACGCGCGGCATAAGAAAAATATAAAATTCGTTTATTCGGTTGTCTTTGACGATGACGGCGATGATGCCGCCGATGACGATTTTGATTTTAAGATGGGCCAGATCCCGCAGAAAACCAGGCCGATTGTCGTGGGGTTTGGGCCGGCCGGGATGTTTTGCGCGCTTGTTTTGGCGCGGCGCGGATATAGGCCCGTCGTTTTTGAAATGGGGGCGGATATCGACGAGCGCGCAAAAAAAGTGGATGCGCTGTTCAGATCCGGCGTCATCGACGAGAAAACAAACGTGTGCTACGGCGAGGGCGGGGCGGGGGCTTTTTCCGACGGAAAACTGACGACGCGCATAAACGACCCGCTGTGCAGATTTGTGCTGAATAGTTTCGTCAAATTCGGCGCGGACGGCAACATCATATATCAGGCGAAGCCGCACATCGGGACCGACATGATCAGAGCCGTGGCGAAAAATATCCGCAGGGAGATCAAGCGGTTTGGCGGCGAAATCTATTTCAACGCCGAAGTCACCGACATCGGCTGCGGAGAAGTCACCGTGAACAACTCCGAAAAGCACAACAGCGAAAGCGTGTTTTTGGCGGCAGGCAACAGCGCGTTCGGGATGTACGACTTGCTTTTGGGCAAAGGTTTCGCCGTTGAACCCAAAGCTTACTCCGTCGGGCTCAGAATAGAGCACGAACAAAATTATATCGACGAGCTTGTCTACGGGAATTATGCGGGGCATAAAAATCTTCCGCCGGCCGAATACGCGATCTCGCACAAAAAACCGGATATGCGCGGGGTTTACACGTTTTGCATGTGCCCGGGCGGCGTGGTCGTGAACTGCTCGACAGAAAACGGCGGCATCGTGACCAATGGCATGAGCTACAGCGACAGGGCGGAAAAAAACGCAAACGCCGCGATCGCAGTTTCCGTGCTCCCGGAGGACTATGGCAAAACTGCCCGCGGCGCTTTTGATTTCAGAAAAAGGCTTGAAGAAGCCGCATTCAATATCAAAAACAGATTTGCCGCGCCCGCGCAGACGCTTGGGGACTACATGAAAAACGGCGTCGGCAGCCTTGAAAAATCTGCCGTCAAGCCATCTTTCACCGGAGAAGTCACAGAATATGATTTGAACAAAATATTCCCGGAATTCATAAACGCCGGCATAAAAATCGGGATTGAAAATTTCGACAAAAAATTGCGCGGGTATTTTTTCGAGGACGCTGTGCTGACCGCCCCGGAAACGCGCACATCGTCGGCGGTCCGGATTCTGCGCGACAATGAAACGCTGCAAGCGGCCGGCCACGGCGGGATCGCGGTGTATCCATGCGGGGAAGGATCGGGCTACGCGGGCGGCATAATGAGCTCGGCCGTCGACGGGCTGCGCTGCGCGGCAAAATACATGGAAAAATGGAAGAGCGAGTGACAAATGAAAAGCAAAGCGTATGTAAAGGGAATCACCGACAGCAAAGCCGTCCTTTTGATAAGAAGAGAATGCGCGTGCGGCAAAGCCGAAGGCTGCAACGCGAAATGCTTTGCACCGCAAAACGAGACGATAGAAGTCGAGACAGACAACGAAATCGGCGCGAAAGCGGGTGATTTCGTGGAAGTCGAAGCCAAAACTTCGGCCATACTTCTCTATTCCGCGATTGTGTTCGTCATGCCGGTTTTTTGCGGGCTGCTTCTGTATTTTGCCGCCCGGGCCTTTACGGACAATGTCATCGCGCCCTACGCCGTGTCGGCGGCGGGATTTGGGCTTTCAATCGGTTTTTTGTACTTTTTTTTGAACAATATGGTCAAGGGCAGAAATGATTTTAAAATAACGAAGATTATATAGGTACTATATTTATGTCTGCATGGAATATAAAAAGCCACGACAAAGAAAAAGTCGCGAAAATCGCGGGCGAATCAAAAATAAACGAATTGACCGCCAAGCTTTTGATCAACAGGGGATATGACGCAAAAGAAAAAATAAATATATTTTTGGCAAAATCGGGGGATCTGTTCCACGACCCGTTTTTGATGTCCGATATGGAAAAGGGCGTCGACAGGGTGAAAAGCGCCGTGGCCGAAAACGAAAAAGTGATGATATACGGCGACTACGACGTGGACGGGATTTCATCGACCTGCATCATGTTCATGTATCTGAAAAATTTGAATCTCGACGTCTGCTATTACATTCCCGACAGATTTGAGGAAGGGTACGGCATAAACAAGGACGCGGTGAAAAAGGCGAAGGAAAAAAACATAAGCCTCATAATCACGGTCGATACCGGAATAACGGCCGCGGAAGAAACCGCATACGCGAAAACTTTGGGAATCGACATAATAATAACGGACCACCACGAATGCCCGAAAACGCTGCCCGAGGCAAGCGCCGTGATCAATCCCAAAAAAGCGGAGGATATTTATCCCTTCAAGGAACTCGCCGGGGTGGGCGTGGCTTTTAAATTTATCGCGGCTTACAACATCAAATACGGGAGCAAAGAAAACGGCGGCGATCTTTGCGGCTATTATGAATTCGTCGCAATGGGGACGATCGCGGATATCATGGCGCTCACCGACGAAAACAGGCCCATGGTCGATATGGGCCTGAAAGACATGAAAAACTCCAAAAATTTCGGGATAAACGCGATCCTTGAAAGTTATTTCAAATACAAAAACAAAAAAAACGTTTCGACCGACATGATAAGCTTCTATATCTCACCGAGGATCAACGCCGCCGGAAGGCTCGCCAAAGCCAACCGGGCGGTAGAGCTCTTTTTGACGGAGGACAAAAAAAACGCCGAAATTTTAGCCGAAGAATTGGCGGCGTACAACAGGCAAAGGCAGGAAACCGAAAAAGAAATTTTCGTACAGGCCGAAAATGAGCTGAGCCGCATCAAGGACAAAGACAATAAAAAGATAATAGTTTTGCGCGGCGACAACTGGAACCAGGGGGTCATAGGCATCGTGGCCTCAAAGCTTTCCGAGCGGCACAACAAAGCTTTCATACTTTTCGCCAAAGATGCGGGCGGAATATACAAAGGCTCCTGCAGGAGCGTCAAGAATATAAACATAACCGAGATGCTCGCCGCCTCCTGCGCCGACATTCTTCTAAAATACGGAGGGCACGAAAGGGCCGCAGGGCTGAGCACGGAGCATGGGAACATAGCCGAGCTCGAAAGGAGGCTCAACGATTACGCGGACAAAAACAAGATCGAAATAGAAAAAGACAAATCGTGCGAGATCGAATGCGAAATCGACGCCGAGACGGATTGCGAGACCGTCAGGGAGCTCGAGCTGCTCGAGCCTTTCGGGAACGGCAATCCGGTGCCGCTTTTCGCCGTCTTGAACTGCAAGATATTGAATGTGACGCCGATAGGCGAGAACAAGCATATAAGGATCGATTTCGCATGCGGCAGGCATTTGTTCGAAGCGGTATATTTCGGGATGGAGGCCGAAGCTTTGAGCTTCGACAAACACGAATACGTGGATATCGCCTGCAATGTCGGGATAAACGAGTTCATGAACAAAGAGAGGGTCCAGTATATAATCCGCGACATGCGCCACAGCGAAGATTACGCGAAACACATGGCTGCGGAAAGGGAAAACTATTATCGATTCATAAATAACGACAGCCGCTATAAATTCGACAAAAACGACGTTCCGGACAAAGAAGATTTCAAGTCCGTGTATATTTTCCTTACGGGAATTTTCAAAAAAGATACTTTATACGACTTTCCGCAGGGCGCAAACAAATTGCAAAACAAATATCTGGAACATTCGAAAATCGCGATCTCGCGCTTCAAGTTCAGGATAATACTCGACATATTCGCCGAAATGAAAATAATATGCCTCGAACACGATTTCGACAGCATAAAAAAATTCAAGATAAACAAAACAAGCGACAAAACCGACTTAAACGATTCTTTTATATACAACAAGCTTAAATCGCTGGATTTTTAGGGAGAGCATTATCGGTGGGATTTATGAACATAATGTTCGCCTCAAAAGCGAACTATAACGCTTGGATCTATGACAGGTCAAACTGGGAACAGACAAGAAAAGACCTGAACATCGCGGAAGCCATAGACCATTTCGAAAAAAATTACAAATATTTCCCGGCGGAGTATCTGTACAAGCCGTGCCTGAAACAGGAAGATGCCGAATACAGGCTGGAGATCATGGGCGAATTTCGCTCGCGAAAAAAACTTTGTTCGGATATTTCGGAGTTTTGCGACGGCGCGGGCAAACTTCGCGCGCTGTTTCGCCTGTTTAACGAAGAGAAACACGAAATCCAAAAGCAGTACAGGTTTTTGCTTTCGTTTTGGGAATATATCGAAAACATAATCCGCCTGAAGTCGATATTGTCGGATGTATGGTCCGCCGGGCTGCGCAATCTAAAGAACTGCTGCATGGAAATCGCCGGAAGCCCCGCGACGGCGGCGGCATACGAAATCGCGTCCGGCTTGATGGAAGGCATCGGCGGGATGCTTAAAAAGACGGGGATCGCGATAAATCCGCGCGAAAAAACGTTGGCTTTGATAGAATGCGAAAAGGAAAGCGAAACAGAGCTTTTGCAGCGGGAAATATTCGAGGCTTACGGGCTGGGCATAAAATCCGGTTTTTCAATCACGAGCCCTTTGGCGCTCTCCTTTCTCGAGGAAAAAGTTTTGGGCGTTTTAATCGAGGACAACCCCGAAACATTCGAGGATCTGAAAAATTTTCATGAAAATCATCATCGATTCGCGGGCGATATGAGGGAGTTTATAGGTTTTCTGCCGCAGTTCGCATTTTACACGGCATATCAGGATTTCGCCGGATATTGCGAAGGGAAGGGGATTCCGCTTTGCCGCCCCGCATTTGACGGCGGCGGATTTTATGCGCCGGGGTGCGCGGGAATCGGCCTGCTTTTGAAATTTTACGGCGAAAACATGCCGCTTGAAAAAATAGTTTTCAACGACATAAAACTGCCCAAGGGCAAAGCGTTCGTTTTGTCCGGCCCGAACCAGGGCGGCAAAACCATTTATCTCAAAGCGCTCGGGGCGACCGCGTATTTCGCCAAATGCGGCTGCCATGTGTTTTGCAGGGAGTGCAAAATCCCGTTTTACGACAACATTTGCACGCATTTCGCGCAAAAGGAAGCGTTGGGAAAAAGCCGGTTGGCGGAAGAATTGGAAAGGATAGAAAAAAGCGCGGCTTTGTTTAGCCATGACACGCTTGTTTTGCTCAACGAGAGCTTCACGAGCACGCGGCGAAAAGACAGCGTGAAAATCGCCGTGCGCTATTTGAAAAGATTCGAGGACATAGGGTGCTCGGTGGGCTTCGTCAGCCATTTTTACGAAATACCCGAAGTATACAGAGGCGGGAAAAACGAAATCATATCCCTGCAAAGCGGAATAGCGGAAGGCGGCAAAAGGACTTACAAAATATGTGAAAAGTCGGGCGGCGGGCTGGCATATGCGCGGGACATAGCGCTGCGCTGCGGGATGACATACGGGCAGATCATAGATGAGATACGGGGGGTGAAAAAATGAAGAGCGTCGATTTGCTCCTGTACGAAAACGACGAAGCCAACCATGGAGGCGGGGTAAACGATTTCTATATTCAGGACATGGGCCTTGAGCGCCTCGCCGAATTTTTGGATCTCGATTCGGAAACATACGAAATTTTCATGCACGCGCTCCAAAATCCTTTGAAAAAAGCCGGAAAGATAAAAGAAAGGCAGAACATACTAAGGGATTTTCTGGCCTATCCCGGACTCGCTCAAAAGCTGAAGTCGATATGCGCCGAAATCAAAAAAAACAAATCCGAACCGATAAAAATATCGGTTGAAAATGACAAAATGTCGCTTTGCCATACGGACATCGCCGGAGAGCTGCTGTCGATGCTAAAACACCGGGAATTTTCGAGCCGTGCGCTTGTCGATTTGCGCGAGCAGCTGGACAGCAAAGATAAATACGAGCTTGTTTTTCGCCGCATGGACAGGATTGTGGAATACTGCAACGAAGGCAAAATCGCCTTGGACATAGAATACGGTTCGGGATTCAAATTCAAAAGCGCGGAAATCCGCCAAAACGGGGCTATTCCTCCCGAAAAACCGGAAAACAAAACAAACAACCCGGTGATGGCATTGTTTCAAAAAAAGGCCAAAAGCAAAAAAGCCGAAGAAATCGGGAGCGGCTTTTATTACGGAGACCATTTCATCGTGGAGGGCGAAATAGGCGAGATATCAAACGGAGCCGCCACATATGTCATGGGTGCGGCCAGGGAGCTGTGCAGGCACATACTGGCATTTTGCGCTTCGCTTTCAAGCCAATTGTCTTTCTATATCGCCTGCATCGAAATCATCGCGTTCATGGAGCGTGGCGGCATAAAAACGGCATTCCCCGAAATCTGCGGCGGCAGTTCGGGAATCAAGGCAAAAAACCTTTGCGATTTCGGGCTTCTGCTCCGGGAAAACGCCGGAGAGAACTGCATCGTTCCAAACGGCTTCGACGACGCCGAAAACGCCTGGCACCTTATTTCCGGGGCAAACCAAGGAGGCAAAACCACATTTTTGAAAAGTCTCGGAATCGCCCAGCTTTTCGCCCAGGCCGGGCTGAAAGTCCCTGCGGAAAGCTATATGTGCCCGGTGTTTGGCAACTTTTTTTCCCACTTCCCCAAAGACGAAGACGAGGACTTGAATTTCGGGAAACTGGCGGAAGAGCTTATGCGCATCAAAAGATCGATGCCGCAGATAGCCGACAGCGCCCTCGTGCTTTTCAACGAATCTTTTTCGACCACCACGGAAACCGAAGGTTATGAGATAGCCTCGGACATATTGCGGGCGCTATCGGAGACGAAATCCAAAATCCTGTTTGTCACCCACAACTATCTGCTGCTGCAAAACCGCTTCGAACTCGGCAAACTGCTTTCGAACGGAGCGAAGATAAAAAGCCTGATCGTCGCAAAAGACAAAAACCTGCCCGGACAGGCATACCGCATAGTCGAAGGGGAACCGCAGGAAGATATCGAAACGATGGATTTTGTCGATTCTTTGAAGCGGCCGTGATCTTTCGTACGGCACATCGGGGCAAGACTTTTAGAAGCTATATCCCATCGCAAAAATCAAGCAGTTTCAGCCAATCCTGCATTCCGAAATCATGCCCGCCTTCCCTGAACTTTATCTCTATGTTTTTGGAAGCGCCCAAGAGTTCAAAAACCGGACGGGCCGCATCGTGCGTGATTTTTGAGCCGAGCGGATTGGCCCACTCGTCGCCGTATGCTTCAAGCGACAGCAAAGCGCGCGGGGCGATCAGCGCCTTGTTGAAATGCAGATCAAAAGGCAATTTGCCGTTCAATGCGCGGTTTTTTGAATATTCTTTATCTGCGTCGTAAAACCGGTTCAGATTTTCGGAGAACCAATGGGGGAATGTTTTTGTTATCCTCTCCAAGCTCTCCACTTTTTCGGGGTTTTGCGTGATTTCGTCGCGCGCGCCCAAATATCTGAAACAGCCGCAGCCCCCGCAGCCGGAATTGTTGGGGACGGTGACCCTCACGCGATCGTCGAATATCCCCGCGCACAGCGCGGCTTTGCCGTTTCGCGAATGGCCCGTGGCGATATAGCTGCCTTTTTTGGCATATTCCGTGGTTTCGAGATAATCTATCAGGCGCATATTGCAAAACGCCCACAAACCGATGGCTTTGAGCTCCAAATTCTCGCCTAACATTTTGCATAGCGGCAGGCTTTTCAGATCCACGTCGGCCAAATCCGGCACGAGCTGTTCATAGTTGAAAAGCGCGATCGCATAATTTCTTTTGATGACCGCTTCGCGCTCGATATCGTAATTTCTCGCATTTGGGAAAGCGATATAAGTTATGACCTTGAATTCGCCGGGTTTTTTCGGGCGCGTGATTTCCGCGACAAGCGACAATTTTTGGCCGTTTTGCCCGAATGCGATCTTCACGAATTCGTGGATCGCCTGCCTGCCGTGCACTTCCTCCGAAAACAAAATTTCCCCCGAAACCCCGTAATCTTTAAAATTATCGGGAATGTCGCCGTACATATGGCGTTTCAGCATTTCTCTTAGGTGTTTTGCGTGGATTTTCCAGGCATCTGCGTTTGCGATTTTTTCGCCGTTTGCCCCGAGTAAAATATCCGGAAGTTCGTAGTTCATAAAAAATCTCCTTAGTTTAGCGTCCATAATTTGGCATTTTTTAGAATCTTTGAATTTAGTATACCATAAAAAAACAAATCCGTCAACAAACCGTCATAATTTTCATTAATTATGTTGATTTTCGATTCGATTTGTGATACAATCTATCTAATGCTAAGGAGGGGATAAAAATGAATATTTGGAATTTCCGGGAAAAAATGCCAAAAATATCCGCCGCAGTCATGCTCGCGGCAATCATTTGCGCGGCGCTTTCGGTTGTTTTCGCTTGCGGCCCAAACGCTGCGGGGGACGGAGCTCCCGCCGACGACGGCCGCATAGCCGGAGCAGAGGGCGAAAACGGCGACGGCGGCCAGCCGGAAGGCGAAGCCGCCGGATCAAAAATATCGTCGGAAGCCCCCGAAAAAGATTTCGAAAATTATGAGTACAGGATTTTGTCAAGGGGCGAATCCTACACCCTTTGGGAAGGCACGGACGCGGCCGCCGAAGAGGAAAACGGCGATTTGATCAACGATGCGGTGTACAAAAGAAACAGGACGATAGAAGCAAAATACAACATACAGATCATAAACAAGCCTTCATCCGATATTTTGGCCTCGGCGAGAAAAGCCATTTCGTCGGGCACGGACGAATACGACATAATGATGGGCGCGCTGAGCGGTTTCGCCGATGCTTTGTCGCAGGGAGGCATGCTCGCAGACATAAAAAACATACCCTATATCGATCTGGCAAAGCCGTGGTATGACCAAAAAGCCAACGACGATCTCACCATCGCGCATAAGCTGTACGTTACGATAAGCGACATAGGGAAAGTGGACAAAGACGCGACTTGGTCGTATCTGTTCAACAAACAGCTGATTGGCGACTTCTCGCTTGAAAACCCCTACCAATTGGTGCGCGAGGGGAAGTGGACGATAGACAAACTGCTCGAAATGTGCAAGGGCGTATCGAGGGACCTAAACGGCGATGGCAAAATGGGCTTCGAAGATATGTACGGATACGCCGGGGAAACCTACAATTTGTATTTGGGCGTTTTGAGCTCGGGCAGCAGCATAACCTCAAAAGACCCCGGCGACCTGCCCATATATACCGGGCTCGACGACGCGGGCATAAACTCGTTCCAGAAGCTTTTGTCCATGTTAGGCGACAAGACTTTGTGCCTGAGGGCGGACGATTACTACAGTTCCGGCAAAGAAGTATGGGGCGGGACGGGGATCATGGACACGGCCTTCAAGGAGAACCGGATTTTATTTTTCGACACGAGCATGGCGAGAGTCGTGTTTTACAGGAACATGGACGCCGATTTCGGGATAGTGCCGCCTCCCAAGCGCGACGAAGCGCAAAAGGAGCACATAAGCACGGTATCGGTCAGATCGACCAATTCGCTGTGCTTCCCCGTCACCGTGCCGGATTTCGAGCGGACGGGGATCATCACCGACGCGCTCGCCTGCGAGTCCTATCATACGCTGATACCCGCGTATTATGACGTGCAGCTGAAAACAAAGTTTGCGCGCGACGACGAATCGTCCGAAATGCTCGACCTGATTTTCGCGGGCAGGAAATTCGATCTGGCGCTATTGTATGACTGGGCGGGCGTTACCAGCGCGTTTGAGGCCGCCATGCAGAGAAATTCCCCCGACATAGTCTCCGCCCTCGAAAAAATACAAGAAAAAGTCGTGGCCCAGATCGAAAAAACAATCGAGGCCTACCAAAGTTTCGAACAATGATTCATGCCATTTGGATTTTTGAGGTATTTAGCCATGAATTTTTATGATATGTTTTTGACATTGAAGCAATTCCTTATAAACTCAAACAAGGGCTACGACCTCGAGACGATAACCGGCGCTTTTGAGTACGCCTCGAACATGCACGAGGGGCAATACCGGAAATCCGGGGAGGACTATATATGCCACCCGGTGGCCTCAGCGCAGATCTGCGCGAACATGGGGTTTGACACGGACTGCATCTGCGCGGCGCTTCTGCACGATGTGGTGGAGGACTGCGCCGACAGGACCAGCCTGGACGAAATAAAAAACCATTTCGGCGACAGCGTGGCCTCCCTTGTCGATGGGCTGACGAAACTGAAAGACATGCGCTTTGACACAAAAGAAGAGGAAAGCATCGAAAATCTGCGCAAGATGCTGTTCGCCATGTCCAAGGACCCCAGGGTGATGTTCGTGAAGCTCTGCGACAGGCTGCACAACATGCGCACAATCTCCTCGATGGCCGAAGAAAAGCAAAAAATAATATCCTTGGAGACAATGCACATATTCGCCCCCGTGGCGCACAGGCTCGGCATGAGCAAAATAAAGGACGAGCTCGAGGACATAAGCCTGCAGTGCCTCGACCCGCCGGCATACAAAATGATAAAGGCGGACATAGAAAAAAAATTCGGGGAATCGAGGGACTTCATAGAAAATAGCCAGGAAAAGATCAAATCGCGGCTCAATATGCAGAATATAAAGTTTTCGGCGGAAGGCAGGGTCAAGACCATATACAGCATATACAAAAAAATATTGATGAAAGGCAAATCATTGGATGAAATCTATGATTTTTACGCCATACGGTATATCGTGAACAATCTCGCGGAGGTATACATCGTGCTCGGCATAATCCACGATTTGTTCAAGAGCATACCGGGCACTTTCAACGACTATATATCCAACCCCAAGCCAAACAGCTACCAATCGATCCACACCACCGTCATAAACGACAACGGGATCCCGTTCGAGGTGCAGATACGCACGAGGGAGATGCACGAGACGGCGGAGTTCGGGGTGGCCGCCCACTGGAAATACAAATCGGGCGAGGAAGCCCCGGAAGAAATAACGAAAAAGCTCATATGGCTGAAATCGCTGGTCGAAGTGGAAAAGGACATAAACGATTCCGAAGAATTTTTGTCCTTGATAAAAGACGGGCTGTATACCGATGAAATATTCGTCTATACGCCCAAAGGCGATGTGAAAGCGCTCCCCAAGGGAGCCACCATCATCGATTTCGCCTATGCCATACACTCGGCGATAGGGAACAAAACCGTCGGGGGGAAAATAAACGGGATAATTTCGCCGATCGACGCCGAACTTGAGACAGGCCAAATAGTGGAGATACTGACCTCGAATTCCTCAAAAGGCCCGAACCGGAACTGGCTCGGCTTTGTCAAGACAGGGGAGGCGAGAAACAAAATCCGCCAATGGTTCAAAAAGGAAAAGCGCTCCGAAAACATATTGATCGGGCGCGAGGAAATCGAGCGCATCTTCAAGCAGCTGAACAAAACGCTCACCGAAGACCAGCGGGATTCCATCTTGACAAATGTTTCAAAACGCGAGAGGTTCGAGATTTTGGACGATTTCTATAACGCCATAGGATACGGCGGGGTATCGCTGACAAAAATCGTTTTCAAAATGAAAGAGGAATCGGACAAAATCATAAAGGAAAAAAGCGGCGAATTGATTCTCGACATAAAGCCCGTGGAATTCGACCAGGCCAAAACGTATTCGGACAATACACTCGTGATCGTGGACGGTCTCGACAATTGCCAGATAAAACTTTCCAAATGCTGCAATCCGATCCCCGGGGATGACATATGCGCCTTTATGACAAAAGGCGGGCACGGGCTTTCGATACACAAAACAAATTGCGCAAACTTTTTGAATTTGAAATCGGAGGAAGAAAACAAAGACAGGGTATTTTCGGCTTTCTGGAACAGCGACAAGATAGGAAAGCAGGACCAGGGCGAAAAGAAAAATTTCAAATCCATGCTAAAAATAACCGCAGTCAACGATTTGAGGCTCATGACGGCCATAACTTCCCTTCTGGCGGATATAAAAGTTTCGGTGCATTCGATAAACGAAATAAAGACAAAATCCGACGGCAGCATAATTTTGAATTTGCTTCTGAGCGCGAGGGATGTGGAGCATTTGGATTATATAATCGGCAGGCTGAAAACGATAAAAAACATAACAAAAGCGGACAGGCACGGCGCCTGAACGCGAAAATCGGATATGAAGATTGTCAAAGAAGGAAATCTCGGGAATTTAATTTCGGAATATTACATACAGACCTTTTCGCTTTTGTTTTTTTGGGAAGACAACATTTTCGGCAAAAAAAGCCAAAGCGAAAATTTCATAAAAATTTTCGCGGACAAAAACGATCATTATGTGGAATTTGCGGTCGATATATGGTATAATGGAAAGACCGCCTTAAAGTCCGCGAAAACCAAAGGGGACCAAACCGAAGCTCTTTTGATCGATGTCGGCAGGCTTTTTTATTCGGCCGCGTGCGAAATAACGGGGATATATCCCGCCTGGGGGATACACACCGGCATAAGGCCCGCGAAAACCGCAGGGGAAATTTTCGAGAAAAACAGCTTTGACGAAAAAAAGACCCTCGAAAGCTTGCGCGCCGACTATCTGATGTCCGAAAACAAATCGGCCCTGGCGCTCCAAACGCATAAAAACGGCAAAGCGGCGGCAGGCGCCATCGGCAAAAAAGACTTTTCGCTGTACATATCGGTGCCCTTCTGCCCGACAAGATGCAAGTACTGCTCATTTGTGTCCTTTTCCACGCCCGGGCTTTTGAAATTGATGCCGGATTACGCGAAGAAGCTGATCGGGGAAATAGAACTCATAGGCGAAATCACGCAGAATATGCGGCTCAAAACGATATACATCGGCGGGGGCACTCCTACCGCATTGGATGCAAGCTCCCTTGAAAGCATACTTCTCGCCGTAGGGGACAACTTCGATCTCTCGAATTTATCGGAATACACCGCCGAGTGCGGAAGGCCCGACACGATAACAAAGCAGAAACTCGAGCTTTTAAAAAGTTATGGGATCACCCGGACAAGCGTGAACCCGCAAAGTTTAAACGACGATATACTCAAAAAAATCGGCAGGGACCATACAGCCAAGGATTTTTTCGCCGCCTTTGAAGCGGCGAGGCAAGCGGGGATGGAAAACATAAACACGGACTTGATAATAGGCTTGGCGGACGAATCCGGATGCAGCATGACGGCCACGGCGAAAACGCTCGCGGGGCTAAAACCGGAAAATATAACGGTCCATTCGCTCTGCAAAAAAAAATCTTCGGAACTGAGCTCGGAAAAAACATATAGCCACGACGCGCCAAAATTGAACGAAACCTTGGAGGATATTTACGGAATCTTGAATTTGGCGGGGTACGATCCGTATTATATGTACCGGCAAAAATACGCGGCGGGCAATTTGGAGAACACCGGGTTTTGCCAAGCGGGCCGCGAGTGCCTGTACAACATATACATGATGGACGAGCTGATGACGATATTTGGCGCGGGGGCGGGGGCGATGACCAAAATCGTGAAAGACGGCCGAATCGAGAGGATCGCCAACTTTAAGTATCCCTATGAATATATCGGGCGCGACTTTCAGATAAAAAGCGAAAAAAACAAAGATAAAATTATCATGTTAAAGGAATGATTGAAATGGGCATAAAATACAAATACGAGGATTACAAAAAAAGCGCGGACTTCATAAAACAAAAGCTGCCGGAAATACCGGACACGGCGGTGATACTCGGCTCGGGATTGGGCGGATACGCCGAAAATCTCATAAACCGCATAGCCATAAAATATGAGGAAATACCGAATTTCCCGAAATCGACCGTCGCTAACCATAAAGGCGAATTGGTCTTCGGGGCGGTTACCGGCGGAGAGAGCGAGGACTACAAGCCGGTGCTTGCGATGAACGGGCGCTTTCACTTCTACGAGGGCTATGAAATGGAAGACACGGCCTATCCGGTCGGCGTTTTTTATCTTTTGGGCATAACCAAAATCATAATAACAAACGCCGCCGGCGGGATAAATCTGAGCTTTCATCCGGGAGATTTGGTGTGCGTGTACGATCATATAAAGCTCACGGCCGAAAGCCCCGCGAGGGGAGCCGACATACCCGAATTCGGCTCGCGGTTTTTCGACATGGGAAGCGTCTATTCGAGGGATCTGATCGATGTTGCCACAGAGTGCGCGCTCGATCTGGGGATTGCGCCAAAGGAAGGCGTTTACGCATATATGTCCGGCCCGCAGTATGAAACCCCGGCGGAGATCAGGATGCTTGGATCCATGGGAGCCGACCTCGTCGGGATGTCCACCGTGGCCGAGGTCATACAGGCGGCCAAATGCGGGATAAAAACGCTTTGCATTTCGTGCGTGACCAATTACGCCGCCGGAATAAAAAACGAGCCGCTGTCGCACGGGGAAGTGGTCGAGGCGGGGGAAAAAGTGTCGAAAAAATTCAAAAAACTGATCGACGCCATTATTTTGAAAATATAAAACAATGAACCGCCGCATGCTTGCATAGAAAGGGTCGGGGAACAAAATGAAACTATTATTTAAAAACGCCAACATGATAGACAAAAACGGCGAATCGGCCAAAGGGGCCGATATATGCACGGACGGGGAATATATCGTATCGGCCGACAAAAACGGCATTTTGCCGGAATTCGAGCCGGACAGGATAATAAACGCCGAAAATATGCTGATCATACCGGGGCTGTACAACGCCCATACGCATCTGCCGATGACCATGTTCAAAGGGTACGCCGAGGACATGGCGCTTGATCGCTGGCTATCCGAAAAGATATGGCCCGCGGAAAAAAAACTCAACGACATCATGGTATATTACGCGGCGCTTTTGGGCATTGCGGAGCAGATAAAAAACGGGGTGGTATCGTGTTCGGAGATGTATATGTTCCCCGAGGACATACTGCAGGCGGCCGACGAGAGCGGCGTGAAATTGAACTACTGCAACGGGGCGGTTTCTTTTGACCCGAACGAAAACCCGAAAAACAACAAAGATTTCTCCAAGGCGAAAAGGCTGTACAAAAATTACCACAATTCCTCGCACGGCAGGATAAAAATAGATATGTCGATACACGCCGAATACACCTCGCATGAGAAAATAGTGAGGGCGGTCGCGGATTTTTCGAATGAAAACATGATAACAAACCAGGTGCACATATCCGAGACAAAGAAGGAGCATGACGAGTGCGTGCAAAGGCATTCCATGACCCCGTGCGAATATTTCAATTCGCTGAATTTTTTCGAGTCGCCCACCATCGCAGCGCACTGCGTGCACATAACCGAACGCGACATGGAGATAATGGCCGACAAAGGCGTGACTGCGGCCCACTGCCCATCGAGCAACCTGAAACTCGCCTGCGGGATCGCCAAAATTCCCGAAATGCAGAACAAAGGAATAAATGTCGCGATGGGCACCGACGGCTCGGCTTCGAACAACAATCTCGATATACTTAAAGAAATGTATATAGCCTCGATTCTGCAAAAAGGCATAAGCGGTGATCCTTCGGCGATGCCCGCGAAAAATATGCTGAAGCTATCCACCGTGAACGCCGCGATCGCGCAGGGCAGGGAGGACTCCGGGGTGATCGAAGCGGGCAAAAAAGCCGACTTGACCGTGCTGGACCTGAATTCTGCGGAAGCTGTGCCGATTTATGACTGCAACAGTTCGCTTTTGTATTCGCTTTCCGGCAGAAACGTGATCATGACGATCTGCGACGGAAAGATATTGTACGAAAAAGGCGAATTCAAAACGATAGAAATAGAGAAAGTGAAATACAAAATGAAAAAATTTTCGGAGATGTACAGATAACAATGGGCAAAATCAGAAAACAGACATTTCTTCAGGCTTCCCTGATACTTATGTTCGCGAATTTGACAGTTAGGGTGATCGGGGCGATTTTCAGGATACCTATATACAAGCTGCTGGGCGAAATGGGATATGCGAACTACCAGCACGCATACAGCCTGTACCAGATCTTTTTCACGATTTCGACCGCCGGGCTCCCGGTGGCGATTTCGAAAATGATATCGATTGCGAACCTAAACGAAAACTACGAAGAAGAAAGAAAAATTTTCAACCTCGCGCTTCTGAGCTTTGTGATCGTGGGAGCTGCTGGCTCGGGCGCGATGATGCTCGGGGCCAGCGCTTATTCCGCATTTGTGGGAAACTCCGACGCCTATTACAGCATATTGATTTTGGCTCCGACGCTTTTTTTCGTTTGCATCACCTCCGCTTTCAGGGGATATTTCCAGGGGCGGCAGAACATGATACCCACGGCCGTATCCGAAATCATTGAGGCCTCGGGCAAACTTTTGATAGGGATAGCCGCGGCGATGTACGCGCTCGCCAAATATCCGGGAAGGCTCGACATGGCGGCCGCTTTCGCCATAAGCGGACTGACCGTGGGCAGCGCGGTTGGAGCGCTTTATCTCTATTTCAAAAAGAAATTCATGAAAAAACATGAAGAGAAGCTGCATGAAAATTTCCCGAAATCGAATTTGCCCGTCAGGAAAAACCGGGAAATAATCGGGGACATCATAAAAATGTCGCTTCCGATAATGATGACTTCCTCGATAGCCAGCCTCGCCGGGATGATCGATTCGTTCATGATGACCCGCCGGCTTTGCGACATCGGCTGGGCAAAAGATTTAGCCGTGGGCGCGTATGGGCAGTATTACGGGCTGGCCGTACCGTTTTTCAGCCTGCCA
>Ga0082212_10005279_pt1 | contig 17656 bp, 11 predicted proteins | sample TergutNt197P3_FD_71548 | JGI IMG/M metagenome (GOLD analysis project Ga0082212, IMG submission 71548) | Neocapritermes taracua P3 segment gut microbial communities from Petit-Saut dam, French Guiana - Nt197 P3 | ecosystem: Host-associated > Arthropoda: Insects > Digestive system > Gut ... | reverse complement strand
GTTGTGTGGCGGGGCAAAAGATGAAGTTTTTTGGTGTTGTTTATGTGTGTTGTTGGGTGAGAAATTTTCCACTCAAGAGAAAGAAGAAAAGGGGGGGGGGGGGGGCTATCTGGGTAGTCTTACTCTTGCGACTCTTTTATCTTTCTTTTCATCTACATGTCCTTTATCGGCAGCGATTTATACCGTTGGCGGTGAAGGGGCGAATTACACCACGCTCGAACAACTCCGCACAAGCGGGGTGTTACAAGATGGAGATACCATCGTTCTCAATGCTGATGACAATTCATTACGAGGTTCATTGACGAACGCTGTTACCGTGCAAGGAAAAGGAAAAATCACGCCCAATGGGGCAAGTCGGGTTTTGAACGGTGTCGGCAAGAATGTTACACTTGATTCTAATTCGTTGGAGTTTCGCAATTTTCAAGACAGTGCCGTTTATGCAGATAATATCAACATCGCTGGCGGGACGAACACGTTTGCTGGGAACAGATCAACCGGCGACGGTGGAGCAATTTTCACACAGAATGAAGTCAATATCAACGGCGGAACGAACACGTTCACTGACAATGTATCAGGCGGTTCCGGTGGTGCAATTTTTGCGTATGGCGACATCAACATCATTGGAGGAAGAAATACATTTTCCGAAAACGCATCAATCTATCAGGGTGGAGCACTTAAGACGGAGAATGCGATCAATATCATCGGTGGAACAAATACCTTCGCCAACAATACGGCACTCAACACATCGGCGGGTCGGTGGGCGGGTGGAGCACTTTTTGCCAACCAAGTCAATATCGACGGCGGAATAAACTCTTTTTCCGGAAATACAACAAACTGGAATGGCGGGGCAATTTGGACTTGGAACTCTCAAAATGGTGTCCACATTACCGATGGAACAAATACTTTCTCCGACAATAGAGCAAATTGGGGCGGAGCGATTCAGACCGACAATGGTTCTGTTGTCATTGCTGGCGGGACAAATACTTTTTTGGACAATCGGGCAAACTCTGGCGGCGGCGGGGCAATTCATACGCATGCAGTTGCCGACATCAACGGCGGAACGAACACGTTCACCGGTAATACCGCAACGAATGACGGTGGAGCAGTTCGGGCTACGATTGCCAACATCACTGGCGGAACGAATACGTATGCCGAAAACACAGCACGGGAAGGCGGAGCAATTTACGCTAATAGTGATGTCAACATTACCGGAGGTACGAATACGTTCGAGAACAACGTCGCAAACACCACTGGTACAAGTTACGTTGGCGGTGGAGCGATTAAGGCAGGAAATAATGTCAACGTCACCGATGGCGTGAATATGTTCTCTGGAAACAGGACAACATGGGATGGCGGAGGTATTTTCGCTTTGAATGATCTGAGTATTGACGGAGGAATCAACACATTCGAAGGCAATACAGCGGCACACGGCGGAGCATTGTACAGCCGAGGCACAACCAACATTACGGGAGGAATAAATACGTTCTCCGATAATACCACAAGTAGGGGTGGTGGCGGTGCAATAAATACCAATTGGCAAGGAGGCAATACCAACATCACCGGTGGGGTCAATACATTCACCAATAATAACGCAGCGACTTCAGGCGGAGCGATAGAAACCGATGGGACGGTCAACATCATTGGCGGAACAAATACGTTCACCGGCAATACCGCAACCAATTATGGTGGAGCGATTATCGGTATCAATGCTGTCAACATCACCGATGGAATCAACACGTTCACCGGAAATACTGCGGGCGAGGATGGCGGAGCAATTGATGCTAGGTATCACATTAACATCGCTGGAGGAACAAACACGTTCTCCGATAATACAGCAGGAAGATATGGTGGAGCATTGGACGCGGACACTGTCATCACAGGCGGAACCAACACTTTTCTGCGCAACACCGCCACCGCAGGTGGTGCCATTAATGGTCACGGGACTAATGGTACCGTCAACATCGACGGTGGAACGAACACGTATGCCGAAAACACTGCACGGGAAGGCGGAGCAATTTACGCTAATAGTGATGTCAACATTACCGGAGGTACGAATACGTTCGAGAACAACGTCGCAAACACCACTGGCACAACATTAGTAGGCGGTGGTGCGATTAAATCCGAGAATAATGTCAGCATCACCAATGGTCTGAACACGTTCTCTGGAAACACGTCCGGCTGGGACGGCGGGGCAATTTTCGCCCGAAACGATCTCAACGTTTTTGGTGGTGCGAATACGTTCACGAATAATACCGCAGTTTATGGTGGAGCATTATATGCCGCCAGTAAAAATGGTACTGTCAACATTACCGACGGTGTAAACATATTTGCTAATAATACGGCAACAGCACTTGGTGAATATTTGGGCGGCGGTGGAGCAATTCATGTCGGCACGGCTACTAACATCACCGGCGGAACAAATATGTTCACAGGAAACACGTCTGGTAAGGCTGGCGGTGCGATTTTTTCTTGGAATACCGTTGACATCACTGGCGGAATGAACACATTCTCCGGTAACAGTTCAGCATGGAGCGGTGGAGCAATTCGTGGTGTTACGGTCGATGTGAGTGGTGGCACCAACACGTTCACCGATAATGCAGCGGGACACAACGGCGGAGCCGTTTTTGCTCGCGGCGACGGCACTTTCCGTGCGACCGACAGCAATCTGCTATTTCAAGGAAACAGAGATGGCATCGGCACCGCTTATGAAAAAGCCAATGCCATCCACATGACCAACGATGACAATAACAAAACTCTGACGCTCGCCGCCGAAAAGGGACGAAGTATGTACCTCTACGATCCGGTTACGAGTGACTCGATGATGCAAAATCTCACAATTAACATCAACAATCAGAGTACAGATACTGGTACGGTCGTGTTCGACGGTTCCCGATACGATCATGCGGTTGACCGGTTCAGTGAAGTCTATGGCAACACCACCGTCGGTTATGGTACGTTGGCATTGAAAGGAGATGTAACTTACGGTGCCGCTAACGATGTCGGCAGTTTCACGCTCGGTCGGGATGCAACGCTTTCGTCGGATGGAACAACGAACCGAATTCAAGCGAGTCAAATTACGATCAACGGTAAGATGGAAGTAGCGAATGGCGGTTCGATGCAACTTGTTGCGGCAGATGGTGTCCACTTCGGCGGTATTTTGAGCATCGGTCTCGGTACGTTGGAAGCCCCGGATATGTTTTCCAACATGTTGTTTTCGGCGTTCAGTACGTTCTCTGCGGAGAACATTTCGTCAGTGAGTACCGGCTTGTACGTCGATGGAAATCTGACCATCGGCGAAGGTGCGATGATGAGTTTTTACTGGGACGATACTTTCGCCCCCGCGGATGCTTGGAGTTTCGAGTACAATCTGTACGATTATATCGGTGCGAGCGGCGACGTGTTCGGTCTCGACAATTTGCTGTTCGACATGTCCGCCTTTGATGCTTACGGTGGTTTCGATTGGAGTTGGAACAACAGCATTTTGACGCTTTCGTATTTTGCGACGAGCGGCAATGGCGGCGGCAACGAAGTGCCGGAGCCGGCGACGCTTGCGATCATCGGTTTGGGGCTCGCGGGACTCGGACTGGCAAAACGGCGAAGGAAATAGGATTTAGCCGGTACTCCGGCGCGAGGGCGGCACCCGCAAGGGTGCCGCTCGTGTGCTTTACGCATACTTCTGCATCAGCGTCAGCATCTTTCGGTCGAGTTTATGACCATTTACCGTTTCATTCCGTATTTCAAACAAGATGTTTCAAAATAACACATTATTTGCAAAATAATACACACACTTGTATCATTTTGCAACATTTTCGCTCTGTCTATCTCCATAAAGAATGATTTTGCATGAAAATATCCACAGAAATCCCTTTATTCAGCAGTTTTTACGTTTTTCTAAAAATTTCGATAATTGGCACGGTAATTGCTAGTTATTTTAATTGCGATGACACATTTTTGGTACGTTGCCAAAGAATGGATGCCACCGAATAGAAACATTTTTTTTTCTGATTACTATCGGAAGGAAAGGTATGGTGTCAACATGAGAAATAATATCACACTCACACTCGTTTTTGCAGTCGCTTTTTTGGTAGCCGCTAACGTAAAGGCGGATACGGTTACGTTCAGTTGGGACTCCTATTTTGGTCCCGACTACGCTGGTATCACACTTAGTGCCACCGAAAATGATGATGCTACTGGGGTCAATTTCACTTTTGGTTGGGATGATACGATGAACGGTAAAGTACACGATGGTCGTTTGTACTTCTGGAATCAGAGCGTTTTCGATGCCAATCAGTTTCAGGCAGTAGATAAGGCAAATTACATGACGGGAGGAAATGTTGAAAAGGTTCCAAACTATTACATTGGTGGATTGGGCGAAGAAAACCTCAGTCCTTTCTCCTTTGACTTTTTCCTGTCCTATGCTAACGGAGATTGGGACGCTTTCATTGAAAATCCGTTCACTGTTGGAGTACACTTCCAACCCACTAAGGGTGATAGTGCTGGAATCTGGACAACAGGGATCATCTCGCCGCCCACGAGCACTCCTGAACCCGCTACGCTTGCGGTGCTTGGACTCGGATTGGCAGGACTTGCCGCTGCACGCCGACGACGGAAATAACATTTGTGCCGGACTTAACTCCGGCGCAAACATTGACGGTGCTATCGCCGCTAAAAGCCCGAAACATTGGTAAGGACAGAAGAGGGGTGTTCTTATCAATGCATCGGGCTTTATTTGATTCTCCACACAGGAGCATTCCCACCGCCTTGCCCTTCCGGTATAATTGCCGCAATGGAAACAATTCTCAACGTCGAAAATGTGAGTGTCCACTTCGGAAACCAATGGGTTCTCCGTGACATTTCGTTTTCAGTACGCCGGGGCGAAATGCTTGCAATTATCGGCGAAAGCGGCTGCGGAAAGACCGTGCTGCTCAAAACGCTCATCGGATTGCACTCCCAAACGTCGGGAACCATTCTTTTTGACGGAATCGAACACCATAAACTTTCCTATTTTGAATTGGCGCAACTGCGTACCCGATGGGGATTTGTGTTTCAACAGGCGGCACTCTTCGATAGTTTAACGATTGGCGACAACATTGCGTTTCCGCTTGTACAGCATAGCAAAAAACCGAAAAAAGCAATTCAGCAAATCGTCGAAACGTTGCTCGAAGAGGTCGGGTTGGATCGTTCCGTTCTCGGCAAAAAACCGGCGGAACTTTCCGGCGGAATGAGAAAACGCGCCGGTATCGCAAGGGCATTGGCATTGGAGCCGGAGTTGATCCTGTATGACGAACCGACGACTGGACTCGATCCGGTGATGAGCAGTGTGATCAACGAATTGATGGTCAACGTCCGCCGACAACATACCGTTACAGGAATTATGGTAACGCATGATTTGCATTCCGCTCGAACTGTTGCCGACCGGATTATCATGCTTGCTCCATTGGCAAAACTGGAAATGGAGGAACCGCAAATTGTGTTCGATGGCACACCGAGAGAACTGTACATTTCGCCGAATTCTCGTGTTCGCCGATTCGTCAAAGCCGGAGGTTGAATTGATTGGGTAAAAAATTCTACACGCCCACTGGAAGATAAATATTTTACCGGGACTCCATACGAATCCAAAAAATGGTACAATAACTCCGTTCCAAAATCGAAAATGAATCCCATGAACACCCCAACGCAAAAAACAAGCAAAAAACTGGCAATCGAATAGAAAAACAGATGCCGAAATTTTACATCACACCAACTACTTATGATTGAAAACCTCAACACTCTCCACGAACAGGAAATGCGAATTGTTTACGCCCAAGTTCTCAACGAACTGATGGACGAAAACCGCAACGTTTATTGCCTCGAATCCGATCTGAGCAAAGCATCGGGAACCAACCCGACGGTGCTGAAAGCCCACCCGGACAACTTCGTCAACGTCGGTGTTGCCGAGGCGAATATGATCGGTGTTGCCGCCGGTCTCGCCACCGAAGGAAAAGTGCCGTTTTGTGCATCGTTTTGCTGTTTCGCCACCCGGCGAGTCTATGATCAAATCACGCTCAGCGTGGCGTATGCCAACACGAACGTCAAAATCGTCGGCACCGGTCCTGGCATTACGCAAGGAGCAAACGGCGGAACGCACATGTGCTTCCAAGACCTCGCTATCATGCGAGCAATGCCGAACATGCAAGTATTCAGCCCATGCGATGCGTATGAACTGCGGAGTCTAATGCACTACATGGCGAAAACCTTCGGCGGAATGTACATGCAGTTGGTTCGACCGAAAATGCCCGCCATTTTCGATGAAAAGTACGAATTCCAGCCGGGCAAAGCAGTTCAACTGACCGAAGGCAAAAATGTTACGCTCATTTCGACGGGTTACATGACTCATTTTGCACTGTCGGCGGCGAAGGAATTGGCAAGCGAAGGCATTAGCGTTGATCTGTTGCATTGTCCGAGTATCAAGCCATTGCCGGTGGAAGACATTGTGGTTTCGGCAAAGAAGACAGGTGCGGTCGTAACGGTCGAGAATCAAAACATTGTTGGCGGACTCGGCAGTGCGGTCTGCGAAACATTGGCGGAACTTTGTCCTGTCAAGGTGAAGCGGTTAGGCGTTCCCGATGAGTTCGGCGAAGTCGCTACGGAAAATTATCTATTTAACAAGCACGGTTTCGGCAAGACGCACATCGTTGGTGCCTGCCGGGAGCATTCTTGTTGATATCTTTCGTACCAGAGTCGGACAGCGGACGCATCGGCGATTGACCCGTCGGAAAAGAGGCAAATCCAGGAATTGGCAACTGCTTGCCTTATTTTTTTCCCAGTGCCCGTTGGCGTTGAAAGAATCGGCTCAATACGTTACCGCACGGTTCTGACAGCACTCCTGACACGACCGAACATTGATGATTTAGCCGGACATCATTGAGCAACGTGTACACCGATTGCACTGCTCCTGCTTTGGAATCGTCCGCTCCATAGACGACTCTCGGAATCCGTGCTTGTAAAATCGCACCGGCGCACATCGGACATGGTTCGAGCGTCACATAGAGCGTGCAATCGTCAAGCCGCCATGAACCGAGGGATTCGGCAGCCTGTGTGATTGCCAGCATTTCGGCGTGAGCCGTTGGATCACGAAGTTGTTCACGCCGATTGTGATCCGAAGCAATCACTCGACGTTCCGTATGCACGATGACTGCTCCGACGGGAACTTCGTTTTCTTCCGCTGCCGCTTCCGCTTCTTGCAACGCCATCTGCATGAAATAGTGAAATTCGTCCATTGCGGATACATCCTATTTTCGGAAATGACTTCTTTGACACCAATTTAGAATTTTCATCGCAAAAAGGCACACCATATCTTTATGCATACCGTCCGAGGTTCGGCGTGAACTGTTTTTTCAATTCATCCGTTTCGGCGAACTTCGCTTCCGGCGTGAGATCGCTCTTTGTGTTGAACCATTCCGGGTCAAACTCGACCGTTTCTCCCAATCGGGCGGCGATGTTCGTTGTCAGGGCAATGACCGCATCGGCAATCGCCACTTCGGGATAGCATCGCGGCATCGGCTTGGAATGATCCGCCTCTGGGTTCTCCCGAATGCAATACGCCCAATGCTCGATTTCCTCGCAATAACCCCGGCTCACATCGCCAAAAGTTGCCTGCAAACCGATTGCCGCCGACAACGGATCGTCCTCGCCGTCAGCAGTCCGCGAGAGATACAGTTCCCGATTCACGCCCGCTCCTCTTGCCAAAACCTTTGTTTTCTTGTTGACTTCGGCACGTTCGTAGAGCATCGCCTCTTTTTCCGTTTCGATCAAGAGCGTTCCCTTCGTTCCGAAGACGGTTTCGCCGTAACCGCCGAACCCGTTGCCGTTGATTGAGGAATACGCCACCGTGATTTTGCGTTGTTTGCCGAGTTCATCATTCTTGTCGTAACCCTCACCGGCATAATCGTAAACGCAATGAATATGGTCTTCCACATCCCGGTCAATCGGCGCATCCGTCAAGTTTTCGGGGAAGAGCGGAAATATCGTCCGCGTTGCCGTTGCGGAGACCGCCAGCGGATATTGCTTTTTCCCGCCGTGCATTGCCGCAATGAAAATGCTTGCCGCATCGAGTTGGTGCGAGCCGAGTTCCGCCATCAAACCGGCACTCGTCCGGTCATAGAGCCGCCATCGGAGCAACTCTTCGGCGGCAGGGCGGTTGTAAGGCACTGCCGAACCATCCACCTGCATATTTTCGTTCACGTAACCGTAATCTTCGGCGGACTTGAACGTAAAACCTTTGTATTCTCCGCCGGTCATCAGCAGTCCGTCGGCGATCTGTGCCTCGGCTTGGGCAACCTGTTTCGCAACGAACGGCTTGTCGGCTTCCCTTGTATTGGGAGAATTCAATCTGCCCGTGAGACTGACGAGAGCCCGATCTAAACGTTCAAACTCGGTAATCTGCGCTTCGACCCGCGCTGTCCGTCTTTCAAGGAGATTCTTTTCGGCGGCACTCAAACCGACGGCTTTCGTCTGTTCTTTGAGACCGTCAAGCAATTCTTTCAAACGGGGCAAATCTTCTGGTCGAATGTTCGATGGGATTGGTTGTTTCCAACTATCCGCCTGCGGTCGGTTGTTTCGATGCCACTGGGCGCGGATATAGTGCAAGTCTCCCAGCACGCCGCTCTGCAACATTTTGACGGCGTGGTCGTACAGCACGTTGTAGTGCCGCTGATGTCCGGTGGCGCAGTGCTTGCCGTACTGTTCGGCGGCACGTCCCATTTCCTTGCATTGGGCGACGGTATGTGCCATCAACTTCTCGGTGAGAACATGGCAACCCTGCTTCATGGCGGCAATCGCTGCCGGGGCGTGCAAAAAGAGGGGCAAACCGATGATAACACCTTCGATTCCTTCGTCCCCTTCTTTGTCCTTGTAATGGTCGAGGAGTTCTTTGTAATCGCCAAAAACTTTGACGTTCTTTTTTGCTTCCTCTTCATCTTTCCAGCCGAACACGCTCATCAAGCCGGGTCGGAGAGCGAGTGTATTGGCGTTCGTGGCATCGCCGTGAAACGCCCGGTGTTGATTGAAGGGGCGAATGTCGGCAATGGCAACGACTTGTACATATTTTGGGTTCATCGCTCCGATGAGGATGGAGCCTTCGTCGCCGGTGCCGAGGACGGCAATGCGGATTGGCTTTTCGACGGTGCCGTACCCGAAGAATTCGGCACCGAGCCCTTTGCCCGACTTGAGTTCTTGGGTATTAACCTTTTTGAGCAGATCACGCCGCAAGAGATCGCTTCCAATAGCGGCGTAAAAGTTTTCCTGTCCGATGTCGCGTTGTTCTGGTGTAAGGTGCATAAGGGATGTCCGAAAAAGAGTTCTCCGAGTCTAAACCGGCACTGATTATACTCTATTTTTTTTCCGATGCGATAGACCCCCCCCAGTCCGCTAACAAGTTACACGGTATTTCTATTTCTTGATATTTTTGTTTTTTTCCCGTGTCAATCGGGGTACGCACCAGAAAACCAAGGACAGTGCCATTCTATTCACGATTCTTGTTACTGAACTGACACCCGCAACTTTCGAACACGTGTCGGATGCTGCAACTTTCGGAGAGCACCGAGTTCAATCTGGCGAACACGTTCACGCGTTAAGGAAAACATTTTGCTCAGTTCATCCAAGGTGTAGATCGAACCATCAAGCAATCCGTAACGGTGTTGGAGAATGTTACGTTCCCGATCCGAAAGATCATTCATCACTGCGTTAAGCCTGTCCCGAAGCGATTCTCCCTGTACCGAATCTTCGGGAGGAGCGCACTTCGTATCTTCCAAAATGTCGCTATACGTCTTACAATGTTCGCCTCTTGCCACCGCATTAATGGAAACCGGCGAGCAATCGTACTGCAAAATTCGGATCACATCTTCTTCCGATAGTCGGCAGGACTCTGCGGTTTCCTGCAATGTCGGTACGATTCCTGACCGATCCTTGAGTTTTCGTACCACTTTGTAAATGCGTGTGAGGGAATCTTGCACATGCACCGGCACACGGATCGTTCTGCTACTGTCGGCGATTGCCCGAAGGATCGCTTGCCGAATCCACCACGTCGCAAAGGTCGAAAATCGTGTCCTTCGCCGCGTATCGAATTTATCCACCGCTCGAAGCAAACCGATGTTCCCTTCTTGAATGAGATCAAGAAAACTCAAACCGCGATGCTGAAACTTTTTGGCAATTGACACCACAAGGCGAAGGTTACGTTCCGCAAACCAATTTTTGATGTCTACGTATTGTCTGGTTGACTCTTTGACTCGGCGCAAATAACGCCGAATGGTTAGTGGTGTCTCGCCAACCGACCGTATCAATGCATCCAATTTTTGACAGTTCCATTCCCTGTCCTTTTTAACAATTTCCGCTTGTTCTTGCGGAAGTTCAGGCAACAAACGTTCTGCTTCTCGAATTTGCAGTTTGAGCAGGTTCATTTTGAAAACAGTGCGTCGGAGTTTGCGAAGGTATAGAGCAATCTTCGGCATCCGAAAATGCAGTTCCTGGAGCAATTTTGCGGCACGTCGCCGTCGCCATTGTATTCGCCGCCAACCCTGCTTTTTTGCGATGGGGGAAGTCTCTGGCAAAAGAATTTGAGCGAAGTCGGCTTTGTTCTGCTCCCCAATTTTTTGAAGCGTTTCGCAATGGCGATGGCAAATCTGGATAATCTCCTCTTTTCGTTTTGCTGTTCCGAAAAGCGAAAAGTCGATACAACGATCCAATCGGCACTTTCCCGCCAATGCAGATCGAATCAACTTTAAGCATTTTTCGAGAATGTAATCTGAAGAGAAAAAACGGTCATAATATCTTTTTCTGCATCGACAGATGCTATTGCCTCCGGCTTTTTCTTCTGTTTTTGACAAGCACGGGGTGCCTCCCATTTGCCTGAGATAAACACGAACGTAGTCAAGGGTATGGCACCGATCATCCTGTTCAGTCGCAACACATGTGCTATTCAACTGGAGATTTCGCGTGGCATCATGCCCCCAAGCGGAGAGCAGATGCGCCGTAAACGGAGTCCGTAATTCCGAAGAATCAGGTGGCAACATAGACGTGTGCGATATATTGCAAAGCATAACGGATCAAAGTTGCTTGAAAACCATAAAGCCCCTATATTTAATTAGAGCAAATTTTATGCCATTTTTGCAAAAGCTGTTTTTTTGCTGTAACTCATTATTATAAAAAGAGTTAATGTTTTATGCACAATTCTTGTTTTTATAGGTCTGGTTAAAAAATGTATTATTTTGCCCAAGATGCAATTTTGCGTGCATGATTTTAGTACAAATGTTGCAAAATAATACACCGCTAGACTGAAGGAATTATTTGTAAAAATAGCGAAACTTTAACGATTTTACTGATTATAGCGATTGCGAAAGCCGATTACTGGATATGACGGGAAGATTCCCCTTTTCAGTACCCATGACAAAGTTAATCCCCCCAAAAATCATTATTCCCCTTGTCCTTTTGTTCGGAGTTCTCCTTGTCGGTTGCTCCCATCAGAAAACGAAGCGAGGTCATCTCTTTCGCGGAGATTGGGCTGTCGAATACAATCGAACCCCATGGATCGGCTGTCCGCCCGATTCCGGTTACGATGACGAAGAAACCGAAAAGCATGGTCTTTTTTCCTGTCTTGCAAAGGACGGCGACGACCGAAATCGGAAGAAATTTCGGCACCACTGCGCACTGAATAACGATTGCAGTGCCAAAGAACCTTGTTGCCGAACGCTCGGTTGCGGAATGTGGGTTGATCCCAATGATCCAACGAACGCCGCTCTCGGCGGAGCCGCACGAGCCTGCGGATTGTTGCCCTTCTGCACCCCTCAAAAACCGTGTTGTCTCACGCCCAACTGCGGAAGACCGGCAAACGTCAATATCAATCCGCAAACCCTGCTGGCAAATCAAAGTGCCGGAATGCCCGGTCGCAATTCCCTTACGCCAAACGGGGTCGCAACGGTGCGGGGAATGAATCCCACCGGTCTGACTCCAAACGGAATGACTCCAAACGGAATGAATACGAACGGCGGTTTATCGAGCGGAACAATCGGCGTGATGCCGAACGGAACCATCGGCACAATATCTGGGGGAGCCGTCGGTACTGTGCCGGGCGTAACGCTCGTCAGTCGCGGAATCGTACCGGGAGCATCGGCAATCACCTCAGGCGGCATGGTGGCGGCAATCGGTGTGGCAACACCTGCCGGAATGATGACCCCCACCGGAGTACGCATGCCGAACGGTGCCATAAATAATGCCATCGTCCTTCGGGCTTGTGTGATGACACCGAATTGCACGGCAGCGCGTCCATGCGGCTTAACCCCCAACTGCGGCGGTCCCGTTGCGGTTAATACCGTGGCAACCAATGCAACCGTCTTGGCTTCCGCACTGCAAGCACAGGGCGTTGCGAACGGTGTCATGCAGATGAACAGCATGGGAACGATGGTCAATCCGATGACGAATCAGCCGATCAACGGAACGACGATGGGAGGTTATCCGCAAGCGGGATACCCGCCCATTGGATACGCACCATCAGGTTATGCTCCCGGCTATCCCCGTTATGCGGCGGGAATGACAGGAATGGCTCTCCCCGGCGAAGAAGAAATGTACGAGGATGATGAGGAGGAATACGACATTGCCCTGCCGGAGACTCGGTCTTCCATGCCGGTGCCGCGATTCCAAACGATTCCGCATAAGCCGGCTTTCCAACGGAGCGAAGGGATGCCGCGGGAAACTCCCGCAAAGCCCACGACAACAGCAATGACCAGCCGGAATGCCATGTCGGACAAGGAATTGGAGTCGGCACTCGATCAGGCATATCTCGAAGGGGTGTCGGCGGCAATGGATGACTTGGAGAAAAAGTTGGAAGTCAAACGTCAGGCGGCAGCGAAGGCACAATTACAGGAAAAGATTTTGCAACAAGCGGAATATGTCCAGCAACAATTAGACACGCAGGAGGAATTGCGGGTTTTGGCAATGCAGCGAGAGCGGCAACTGCGACAGCAAGCCTTACGGCAAGCGGAGGCAACGGTAGAAGTGGCGGCGGCTCCGCCGCGATTACCGCCGCCGAACACCGTTGCGGCAACAAAGAATAATCCTAGAGCAACTCCGGTATCGATTGCCAAGCCGGAGAGCAATGTGAATCCGGCACAGTTGGCGGGCAATTTGAAAACATCGGTGGTCAACGGAGTAAACGGGGTGTTTGCTCCGCTTTTGAGTTATCAGCAAGCGACACCAAAAGGGGAGTCACCGGCAACGTCGCAGACTCGATTGAATCCGACGCAACCGAAGGCGAAGGCGGAGGTAGCGGCAGTGCAACAGGATGTCCCCGTCCGACCGCCTGTTTCCCCGAAGGTACCGAAGTATGGTTTGGCAGACGAGGAAGAGGAATCGCTCATTATGCAGGCACAGTTTACTGAGGATGACAAGCCGATGCGACCGTAGGACGAAATAAACGGTAAGCAAAAAAAAGAGTCCCCGCTCTTGCAAAAATGCCGGTTTTGTGGACAATACGTACTTCATTTTCTGTCCTCGCTTGAACAGTTATGCCTAATTACCGTGATTATCAACGCCAGCGTTCCATGACTCTCGGCGATCTGCTTTTGGAGAACCGTATCATCTTTTTGCAAGGGGAAATCCGAAGCGACAATGCCAACGAGTTGGTCATGAAACTGCTCTATTTGCAAAGTGAAAACAGACGCAAAGACATTCATTTTTACATCAATTCTCCCGGAGGAAGCGTCACGGCAACATTGGCGATCTACGACACGATGCAAATGTTAAGTTGTTCGGTAGCAACTTACTGTGTCGGATTGGCAGCGAGCGGCGGCTCCATTCTGTTGGCAGGCGGTACCAAAGGAAAGCGGTTTGCATTGCCACATGCCAAAATTATGATGCACCAACCCTGGGGAGGTGTCGGCGGACAAGTTTCGGACATCGAAATTCAGGCACAGCAAATCCTGAAAGATCGAGCAATGCTTAATGAAATTCTTGCTTTTCACATCGGCAAACCTGTCGAAGAGATTGCGAAGGACACCGACAGAGATTTTTATCTCAATGCCGAAGAGGCAAAAAATTACGGCGTTGTCGATGATATTTTAAGAAAATCGATTACGGAGGGATCTGAAGATTGATGATGGTGCAACAATGCTGTCATCAATCCGCTGGAAATATTGCGTGAATCGTGTTACCATGATGGTACGATGACTCGGCTTGGCGACGTTCTCCATTTTTTGCGGCAGATTTTTTTTCCGAACTGGATCAGTCGGGAAGACGATGAAGAACCGACCGGATTGCAGAAAATCCTTGCCGCCATTTCCCGGTATCTCTCCTCACGCAACGGCACCGGAACACTATTTAGCATCATCCTGCACGCATTCATATTGGCAGTGCTGGCACTCATTATGATTCCCAAAGGGAACGGTCTTACAGGGATCGACATTCTCGGCGGCTTTCACATTCCCGGTGCCGAACAACCGATTAACATTGGTCACGCAAACGATGAGCCGGAGACCAACGGTGATCCGCAAAACGTTACCGAAAATGATGCAACGTCAACATCGCCGGATGCGACTGATCAAGTCAAACAACCAACGGTAGTCCCCATTACCGATCCCGGTACGGAATCCATTGCCGATTCTCCCGGCGAAGCGCAACTGCAAGTCCAAGCGAAAGGGGGCTTCGTTTCCGGCGGCGGATTTCAAAACCGAACATCGGCAGGTCGGCAACGTGCCATCCAAAACGGCGGGGCGTGCCAACGCGGTGAAGATGCCATCGAAGCGGCACTGAAATGGTTTGCCGCTCATCAACTGCCGGACGGCGGATGGAGTCTCTACTTCGACGATTCGTGCAAACAATGTTCGCACAGCGGCACGGGCTTGTCCAATCGCCGCACCGCCGCCACCGCATTGGCATTACTCGCCTTTCTCGGAGCAGGATACTCGCATCAAACGCCGGGGGAATACCAAGCCGTCGTCGATAAAGGATTGCGGTTTTTGATCAAAGACCCCACTTTCGGAATTGACGGAATCCGAATTCAGAATGATGGTTTGCGGATGTATTCGCACGGTCTTGCCGCCATCGCATTATGTGAAGCACACGCAATGGCAAAAACGCAAGACGTAGAGTTGTACGTAGCCTCCCAAAAGGCACTCTGGTTCATTGAATCAGCGCAGACGGACTACGGCGGTTGGAATTACCGACCGCTTCAAGACACCCGAGACGACGGCGGATTGGGCGGAGACACGTCGATATTTTCGTGGCAACTGATCGCACTGAAAAGCGGCAAAGTCGGCGGCTTGCACGTTTCACAGTCGGTACTCTATGCGGCACAGGATTTTCTGGATGCAGTCGCCTTGGACGGCGGTCGGGGATACCAGTACACGCCCAATGGTGTTTGGGATGGCGTGCGAGGCGATGATTCGCCGAAAACGTGTACTGCCATCGGATTGCTTGCGAGAATGTATCTCGGTTGGAAGCCGGGAGATGTTTATCTTGATGATGGAATGGCGCAAATCGTTCGCTGGGGATACACGCCGAAAGCGGGGGCGGTCAATTTATATTACGCTTATCATTCAACGTTGGCGTTGCATCATTACGGCGGCGACGGCTGGGATGATTGGAACCGTAGCGTTCGGGAATTATTGATACAGTCGCAATCGCATCAGGGTTGCGAGTCGGGCAGTTGGTATCATAGTGATTCATACTGCGATTCCGGCGGCAGATTATTGAATACGGCATTGGCGGTGATGATTTTGGAAACGCCTTACCGCTATATGCCGCTCTATCGGGAGATAGTACGGTAAGCAAAGTTACTACGACAGCGCAATGAATTGCTCTTGCATTGGATGTCGGAAAAGTTGTAACATGTTTCTCTATTTGCATTTGCCTTCAGGATTGGTGTCCGCAGATTTTCTCCGCCGCCGCAAAGCCAGTCTGGATGCAATTCGGAATCCCAACTCCCTGAAACGCATTGCCCGCCAGTGCCAACGTGGGCTCCGCCGCAACCAACGACTCGATTTCCTGTATCCGCTCACGATGTCCCACATTGTACTGCGGCATCGTGTTCGCCCAATGGGCAACCGTTGCGAAAAGCGGTTCGCCGTCAATCTTGACGATCTTCCGCAATTCCCCTAACAAAAGCGGAACGAGTTGTTCATCCGGCATGCTGGCTAACTCCGGTGCTCTCGCACCACCAGCAAACACACGGATCAAAAACTTTCCCTGCGGAGCACGGTGTTCGTATTTGATACTGCTAAAACTCCCCGCCAAAATCGGATTCCGTTCGATCTTCGGCACCACGAAGCCCATGCCGCGAAACTCCTGCTTGATCTGTGCCGAGTCGAAAGCAAACGTCGCAATGGCGGTGCCTTCGTGTTCGATTTTGCTCAACTTTTCGGCAAGTGCTGGCAAACTACGTTGCAACACCTTTGCCGTATCTGCGACCGAAGCGGCAGCGATGACTGCATCAAACAGGAGCGTTTGCTCTTTCGTGCGGATTGCCCACTTGCCTTCCGGCGTTTTTTCAATCTGCAAAATTTCCGTATTGAGTTGGAGCGACCCCGGCGGTAGCCTTTGGGCAATCGTTTCCCCTATCACGGAAAGACCATTACGTAGCGTAACGAACATGCTGTATCTTGCACCGCTTTGTTCGGCAAGATGTGCCGCCTTGTTCGCTTTGAGTTGCCGTTGCATTGCCCAAATGAGCGAGCCGTATTGCCGTTCCATTTCTCGAAAGCGGGGCAACGTCGCCAGCACGCTCAACTTTTCCATATCGGCAGCATACACACCGCTGACCAGCGGTTCGACGAGGCGTTCAAACACTTCCCGACCAAGTCGGCGGCGGACGAACGATGCCATCGTTTCGTCGATGTCATCTCTCCGAGAAGGAATCAGCAGTTCGAGACCGGCACGCAGTTTTCCGAGCGGCGAGAGAATCGGTGTGGTCGCCATCGGTACCAGTTTTGTCGGTGCCATCATCAGGAAACCGTCGGGCAAGAGGTGCAGTTTTCCTTTTCGGACGACGTAAGTTCGCCGGGCATTCGGATTCGTTTGCACGAGATCGTCGCCGAGACCGAGTTCCTTGCAGAGTTGCAATCCCCAGGGGACGGTCGTGATGAAATTGTCGGCACTCTGTTCGATTTGAAAGCCGTCGCGGCTCAACGTTTCGAGCACACCGCCGGTTCGGCTTCGGCGATCGAACACCCGAAGCGTCGCTTGCGGCATCAGTTGTTGTAACCGATACGCTGCCGCAAGTCCGCTGGTTCCTGCTCCGAGAATCGCAAAGTTCATAGGTTTTTTCGGAGACACAGTCCCCGGCTCTCTCCTCTGTTACCGATCAATGCGTTGCGGCATGTCGAGTTTCTTGGACTCCAATCCTATCTTGGCGAGCAACCAGTACAATACGAAACCGACGACAAACGCCGACACCGGCGGACAGGGAATTACATCTGCGAAATATCCCACAAGCGGGGCTCCACCGACAAAAAATCCGACTGCCCAGGAAATCCAACCGGCAGGATTGAAACCTGCTCGCGGACCTGCCCATTTTTTGCCGGAGAGGAGGTAATCCGCCATCATCGCACCGCAAACAGGACCGAATGAGGCACCGATAAATCCGAACACAGCACCTAATTCGCCAGCAACTTTGGTGGCGATCAAAATGCAG
>Ga0082212_10005278_pt1 | contig 17660 bp, 21 predicted proteins | sample TergutNt197P3_FD_71548 | JGI IMG/M metagenome (GOLD analysis project Ga0082212, IMG submission 71548) | Neocapritermes taracua P3 segment gut microbial communities from Petit-Saut dam, French Guiana - Nt197 P3 | ecosystem: Host-associated > Arthropoda: Insects > Digestive system > Gut ... | reverse complement strand
AGTCGGCACGCTGAAACTCAAACAGCGGACTTTGGCGAACTACCGAAACTACTCAAAGCGGGTGTTTAAGGCAATTGGTCATCAGCGTATGGACAGGCTGACTTCGCGTGACGTGCAGAAACTCATCGCCGAAATGAATGAGGGTGCGAGACTCGACAAGTATAAAAAAGGTAAACTTGCTCCGAAAACCATAAGGAATCATGTGGCGTTTATCTCAACCATATTTGAGCATGGAATCCGCATGGGCATTGTTTCTCACAATCCCTGTAAGGCGGTAACGCTTCCCAAAGACGAGCGGACGGAGAAAGACATCTACACGCTTGAGGAAATTCAAAAAATTCTCTCGCTCTTGCACCAAGAACCCGACAAGCACTTCGACTTCATCGTGTTTTTCACACTTGCGATTTATTGCGGACACCGCAGGGGCGAAATTTTGGGATTGGAAAATCGTGATTTTGATTACGAACGCTCAACCGTGACGATTAACCGCACGTCCAATTACACGAATGAACTCGGCACTTTTACCGACTCGCCCAAGACGAAAAATTCATATCGAACGCTGAAACTTCCGCCGGAGATTATGGATTTGGTGGCTCGTTACCGCGAACATCAGCGGAAGTACGCCGAATCAATCGGGGACAAATGGGTTACGGAAATCGAGGGTTACAAGGGCGAAATTGTCCCGAATGACCGCTTGTTCACACAATGGCAGGGATTACCTATGCATCCGAACGCGCCGGGGCTGTTCTGGGAACGCTTCTGTACCAAGCACGGGATACGCTACTTAAATCCGCATCAAATGCGACATTTCAACGCATCGGCACAGATTTTCGCAGGCGTGGATTTGAAAACTATTTCTTCAAATCTCGGTCATAGCACCGCTCAAACAACTTTAACTTTTTACAGTCATGTCTTTGCGGCGGCGAATGCAGCGAGCATGGACAAGATGATTGAGTTGGTCGGCTTGCCCGAAATGAAAGGTGCGAAAGTTTCGAGGCAGTCTGAGGAAGATAATCTCGGCGAAGCGGGGTAGGGGGAACAGCGGAATTTCTGAAACTAACATCAAACTCACATCAAATTGAGTTTTTAGGCTTAGAAAAAACCTCTTAAAATGGCTCTGTAAGCCACTTTAAGAGGAATCTGAGTGACAGGATTTGAACCTGCGGCCTCTACCACCCCAAGGTAGCGCGCTACCAATCTGCGCCACACCCAGTTAAGATATTAATAAAGCAATTAATTAATGAACTAATAAATCAATAAATTAATAAATTAATAAATGCCTTTTGCAAAGCAAAATGCTTCACATAAGGCATTTTATCATATTTTTACAGTTTTGTCAAGGGTTTTTCAAAATTCAGGCGGTAAATCCGAATTTTCAGAAAAATCTCGGTCTATACCAAGTTGCTCTCTCAATTCTTCAATATTTGTGTGTACATATCGCTTCAAAAGCATATTCATATTCGAGTGCCCGCCCGCTTTCGCCGCCGCAATCGGATTCTTTCCGCTGTTTACCCAAAGACTCAATCGTGTATGCCTGAGCTGATGAGGGCAGACGGTCGGTATATCAATACCTGATTCAGCGTAGTATTTCTGCATTTCAGCCATAAATACATCAAAGTGCCTACGCTGCCATGTGCGCGGGTTGCATACATTACCGTTTGCGTTACAGAATACAAATTCGGAACGCCGGGGAAGCCCTTTTAATATGCGGCAGAGTTCTTTCCTGAGCGGGATTGGTCGTTTCCTGTAGCTGTTCTTCGGTTCTCCGATAACTGTTATCAACTTGCCGGTTTCATCACAGGGTACAATTGCCGCGCCGTGCCGGATATATACAACGTGTTTTTCAAAGTCAATATCACTCCAACGAATCGCTAAAAGTTCGCCGCGTGAAACGCCTGTATCAAGCATGAATTGAACCTCAGTACCGAAACGGTGCATATAGCCGTAATTAAATACAAGCTGTGTCTGCTCATCGGTGTATACAAACTTTTCTATACGTTCCTTTGTTTTCGGGATTTTCAATAACCTTGCCGGGTTTCTGTCGCATAAATTATTATCAATTGCCGTTTCAAATATTTGAAACAGGCAGGATTTATGCTTTTTTACCGTATCAAGCGCGAAACTGCTCGCAATGGTGTTAATATATAGTTGAACATCTGTCTGCCGTATTTCCTTCAGCTTCTTTTTCTTGAAATACGGGATTAAATGCTTTTCAACAGGATTTTTATAACTTGCGGCGTATGTATTACCCTTGACGGTGGGCTTCATCATTTCAAGCCACTGCATTGCCCAATCCGAAAATTTTGTATTCATAAAAGCTGTCCTTTATTGCGAATAATGAAATAATATGTCGAATGACTTAACCATAATATCATAATTAAAACGTAAAAACAATTAGAAATCTAAGCTTTTTGGTATCAAGTTTTATTAGCTTTTCTAAGGTTTTCTTAGCTTTTATAAAAAAATACCGTTGTCATTTGTGACAACGAAGCTGAAAAACCCGCATAAATTACCGCGCTGAAAGAAAAACAACCCCGAATCCGTAAAATTAAAAAACAGCAGAGAAGTTTTTAAACGTTCACTGCCTTTTCTTTCTTTTTCAGCCATGTATACCCCGTTCGCCGACTTGAGCGGAAACATCAGGTTATTGATTTTTCGCATTTAAACGAATAGTTTAAATGCAGTATACCTTTATGTTTTATATATTAGAGGAAAATTCAAGCACTACCCCTGTAATAAAATAAAAATCAAAAAGGAAAACCCTCAAAAAACGCTTCGTAATCAACTTTTTCTTTACACTGCCATGATTCCGGCATGACCGGGATTCGGAGCTGCTCTCCGATAATTTCCTCCATGTTCAGCAAGGTATTGGATAGCTCGTATTCAAGGTTTTTTAAAGAAAAGTCTTGACAACATCGGGATTTTAATGTATAATGTAAATTGGAGAAATCTTTTTTGATTTTTGTTCTCATTTTTCTCAAAAAAATAAAAATGGGAAATGAGTGGCGGTCAGGTGCATGACCGCCACTTCTTTCTGCGAAAAAAATAAGCCACGTAACGGAATAACGGTTGTCCGCATAACAATCTCCTTTCCCGCGTTCTTTGATTTTTCTGCGCTTCTTGGCGATGTATCCCGCGCTCTCAAGCTGAGTGATGAGTTTGATAACCTCCCCGCGATTCATACGTAAACGCCGCGCCATGTCGTTATAGCTGTTCCATGAGCGTGAGTATTCGTAATCCTGCGCGTGGCAGAGCAGGAAGTAAACAATTAATTGCTTCGGCTCTAATCCTTTCTTGAAAATCTTACGCGGTACATAAAAAAAGCCGCCGCTTAAATCAAGCAACGGTTCACCGATGACGTAGACGTTTGATTTCCTTTTGCCGTTCCACTCGTCACGGTAAATGTGTATCAGCTCCATGCTTTCGAGCTTCTTTAGTATATTCCCGACCGTCCGCGCCGTAATCCCGCAGCTCAGTGCTATGCGTGTCCGGGACACCTGAATCCCGTTGAAGTTGTTTACAGCTTTGCTTGCCGATTGAACGCTGAGCAGAAACGCGCAGACGCTTATCTCGTTGCCGGAAAGAATACCGCTCTGCTTCATTTCAAGCAGGGCGGCGGGGATTCTGACGTAGCTGTTGCTTTGGAAGGTGCGTTTGTAAGAGCGGTTTTTACCTTTATAAAGGTAGAAACTGTTTTCTTTTTCCGATTGACAGCACTTTTTATATTTTCTGCTGCTTCCGCAAAGACAAAGTGTGTTTACTCTGATTTTTGAAAAATTGTGTTGCATATACTCTTTCGTGCTTTCTTTTTTGTAGGTACGTAAAATTTTTGCTTTCATAAAACCTCCGTTTTTAAATTATTGTTGACATTGCGGTTAAAATGCGGTATAATAGTATCGAGGTGATTTTAATGGCAAACACAACTTATAATATACGCATTGATAAACAAGTCCGCAAACAGGCTGACGCGCTGTATAAAAGTATGGGGTTATCCTTATCTTCCGCAATAAACTTATTTCTTACGCAATCGGTTATACAAGGTAAACTGCCGATTAATGAAGTTATTGCAAAACCGTCTTATGCCGACATGCTTTTACAGGACGCCGATGAAATCGACACCGCAATTGCAAACGGAACAGCAAAAGTTTATAATACCCCTGATGATTTATTCGCTGAGTGGGGACGTGAACAATGAACGAATATAAATATAAACCTGTTGAAACATCATTGTTTAAGAAAACCTATAAACTTGCTAAAAAACGCGGATTTGATTTATCTTTATTGCATGAGCCGATTATAATTCTTGCGAAAGGCGAACCATTACCGCCTAAGTACCGTGACCACCAATTGCAGGGAAAGTTATCCGCTTTCAGAGAGTGCCATATCAAAGGCGATTGGTTATTGGTTTACCGTATTATTGAAGATAAATTAATTTTATCTCTTCACAGCACAGGCACGCACTCAGATATTTTTGAATAATTCGTCCTAAAATTAAAAAATAGTCTTGACATTGCATTGAAAATACTTTATAATAAAATTAAAGAAGGTATGCTTGTTTTGTAACATGGGTGTGCCACGATTGTATCAAAAAACAACCGGCTTATTGGTAGTGGGACGGTTGTTTTTCTTTGCGTAAAATTAACTGAGAGTTGGTATGTTTCTTTGAATTTCTTTTCTCTCAGCTTCAATTTCTTTTCTGACAAGGCTGTTGATGTAGCCGTTATCCTGAACCTGTTCATAGATGTTAAGGAGTTTAGCGTAGCTTGAAAGTTTTTCGTTCTCCGCGCTTAAATTTTCATTCAGAGCCGAAAGCTCCGAATTGTTCTTTTGGTAAGTTTCAACAAGCGCAATCAAATCCGTTTCGTCCTCAATTCCGTATTCGTCAAGAATATCTTTCGCGGCGGCAATTCTCATTTCCTGCATAGAACCGTTACGCGAATCATCGCTTCTGTTAAAATAAAGCCGCGCTTTTTCCTTTACATCAATAATCGCTTCCTGTAAAGCGCGGAGTTCGTCCGCACGCTTTTTGAATCCGGTTATTTTTTCTTCAATGCTTTCCATGCGGTTGAGTACATCGGCTTCGGAAGTCAAGCGTTCGGTTTGAATTATTTTCAGACAATTGGTTAATTCATTAATATGCTTGTCGTTTTTAACCGTGAAAGGTTTTTCTTTTTCGATTTTTTGCGGTTCTTTCTTCTGCTGAACGAAAAGCGTATATACACTTTTATAAATAAGGAAGAATTCTCTTTCGATTCCGGCAGAGCCGTTAATGCTGTCTTTTAATTCTTTAGAAAGATGATTGGCGGCGGCGATTCTACTGATGAGAGCCGCTTCGGTATATTCCGCGCCGAGTGATTTGATTCTGATGAACCGCTCCGCACCTTCGGGCTTAATTGAAACATACTTTCCCTTTTTCAATTCATAACCTTTTTGCTTTAACACTTCCCACAGATTATCCAAACCTTTCGCCGAATAAACCAAGCTGTCAATATCGAGCCGTAACTGAACCCGCAAAGAAATCTGTCCGGGGCGGTAGGATTCTTCTAACTCTTTTATTCGTTTTTCTGCCCATTCAGGAACGCGGATAATTTGTCCTTCGGTTGAAATGTCTATGTTTTCCGCTTTCAGCTTTTTTGTAATGAATTGCAGTTTTTTTTCATCGGGAAAAATAAAATCTTTTCTCTTTTCGGATTGTTTTCTTTTCAGGTTGGTATTCTCTCGTGACAATACTTCGTTTTTATTTCTGATGTAATCAATTTCTTCCTGTGTAAATTCCGATGACGGTTTGCCTTTATTCTTTCCTGTTAAATTATTCATTCTTTCAATTTCACGTGCGGTATCTTTAAATTCTTCCACCGATAAATGAGCGCGGTGGATATTTTTATTTACAACTTCAAGCCTGTGCTTCTTGGCGATTTTTTTGAGAATAGCTTTTTCTGAAACTGCCCATTGCTGACGTTCGGTTTCTTTTACGCTTTTTCCCGAAATGCCTTGTTGCTCTAATGCTCTTTTTAAACTGACCCTTGTAGATAACCCTCTTGTTTGATTTTTAGCAATAGGCACAAAATCAATATGAAGGTGAGGGGTAGCTTCATCGGTGTGAACAACGAAAATCACTTAAACAAAAAACCCGATATAATGCGGATTTTCCCCTGCTAACTTAAAAATGCTGTTTTTGAGTGACCGCTCTAAAGACAGTATTTTTTTGAAAAAATATATTTTCTATCCCATGTGAAGTAATTCATGTGGGGTTTTCTTATGCCCGATTTCCGACTGTACTTTACCGATTTACATAGTAAAAGCCCGCTGTATTTTTCAACAGTGGGCTTTAGCTATTTCAATCACTTACAATTCATATAAGTGAAATTTATAAATTTAGGAGAATGGTTATGACAGAAAATAAAATCCAAGTTTTTACCAACAAAGAGTTTGGCGAAATTCGTACCGTTGAAATTGACGGTCAGCCGTGGTTTGTGCTGAAAGATGCTTGCGATATTTTAGGGCTTAGTAGTCCGCACAAAGTCGCACAACGCCTTGACAAAGACGAAAAGGGGCGGAGTTCAATTCCGACCCTTGGCGGCAATCAAACATTAACAGTTATCAACGAATCGGGCTTATATGCCGTTATCCTCCGTTCCGACAAGCCCAACGCTCGCGCTTTTCGTAAATGGCTGACTGCCGATGTAATTCCCTGCATACGCAAGCACGGCGGATATATCACAGAGCAGTTGCTCGAACAACTCGCCGATTGTGAAGCAGAACGCGATAATTTCATCAAAAAGTTGGCACAATCGCAGAAGCAACACCTTAAAACCGTGAAAGATTTTAAAAAAACTATCAAGTCAGTAAAAGAAGACATCGCAGAACTCAAAGAGGAAAATGAAATCCTCGAAACTTGCGTTGAAGCGATTCTGCCGAAAGCCGAATACTGCGATATTATCCTTCAGTGCGAAAACTCAATCCCTGTTTCGATTATCGCAAAAGGCTACGGCATGACGGCGATTAAATTCAATAGACTGCTTCACAAAGTCGGGATTCAGTATAAACTCAGCGGAACGTGGCTGTTATATAAAAAGTATGACGGTTGCGGCTTCACCGAAACGAACACATACCGCACAGACAGCGGAACTGCCGTTGTTCATACTCGTTGGACACAGAGCGGCAGACGGCTCATTTATGATGTCCTTATGTCGTGCGGTATTTTTCCCGATTGCGAAAAATACGGTGAGGACAGATTATGTTAATGTTGTGCGAAAAATGTATTCAAGCATTGCTCCGCAAAGGCGAAAAAATCAAGCGGTGCGGCTATGAATACGGCGAATTTGAACACTGCGATATTTGTGATACACCCGATTTTTTATCGGGAGTTATTTGCAAAGATGATGAACTGATTTTTAATGATTAGGAGGTTGCTGTGGATTTACAAGAAAACTTGGGCGTGAAGTCCGAGGAAATGGCTAAATCGGCGGCGAACGCTTCTAAGAAAGTGTTCGCTTTTGTCTTAAAAGCCGAGGGCGAAGTCGCAAAAGGTGCAGTCAACGCTGTTACTTTTCTCCCGAAAAACATCATTGAGGGTGTAATCACTGCATTGTCCAACGAAAAAACTTTTCAAGGTAAGCAGAGTGTGAAAAATCTTGTCGGGAGCGGTGCGAAACTCGAAGATATTCCCATAACTGCCGACAATATCGGCGATTTTAAGTCTACTGCACGAAAACACGGTATTGATTATTCGCTTAAAAAAGTTGTTTCAAAAGGCGAGGACGGAGAAAAAACAAAATCATATGTTGTTTTCTTCAAAGCGAAAAATGCGAATGTGTTGAAATCTGTTTTACAGGATTATTCCTTGAAGAAACTTGAACGCAGCCGCAAGAAGTCAATCAAAGCAGAAATCAAACAAGACAGAGCAGAATCGATAAACCGCAATCGAGAGCGTGTTCGCCAGAAAAACAAATCGAGGGAGGAAGTGCTTTGAAAAAATCTAAAACAATGACATTCATTGACTTTTTCGCAGGGATTGGCGGCTTTACAGCGGGGCTTTCGCAAGCCGGAATGAAGTGCGTCGGATTCTGCGAAAAAGATAAATGGGCGATTAAAAGTTATACGGCGATTCATTTGAATGATACGCCGGAAATAGAAGCGCAAGGGAGCGGGTTTCCCGTGACCGCGCAGGAGCAGGCGCGAAGTGCCGTTGCTCCGAAGTTAAAACGAAAGGAGTGGTTTTGTGACGATATTACCGCAACAAAAGCAAACGAAATCCCATACGCAGACGGTTGGACGGCGGGTTTTCCCTGTCAAGACGTTAGCGTTTGCGGCAACCAAACTGGACTCGCCGGAGAAAGAAGCGGATTATTTTTCGAGATTATTAGACTGCTCAAAAGCAAAAACAGTCAAGATAAACCCCGATGGGTTCTCTTTGAAAATGTTAAAAACCTCGTTTCAATCAACGGCGGCAGGGATTTTACGACCGTTCTCGGTGAAATTTCCGAAGCTGGGTACGACTGTGAATGGCAGGTGCTTAATTCCAAACATTTCGGAGTTTGTGTTTGCTAAAATAGAAATGTAGAAAAAATAAACAAAAAAGTGTAGTACCTAAAAACGGCAACCACCAACAAAGCAAGCGTCAACGGGTTGCCGAAACATTAATAAACATGATAAACTGTGTATATAAAACACATTTTATTGGGGTTACAAAAACCATGTGCTTTGCGATTGTATTACAGGACTTCCGATTTATGAAACCACCACAACTGCCGATGTCGCAGACCCTGCCGTTGCTCTTGGTATTTTAGAGAAAACAAATTCTTTCTTGTCGATTAAGGAGTGCAGTTTTATCGGCGACAAGGGTTACGATGTGAAAGCAATCTACAACACCGTAAAAAATGTTTACGAGGGCGAATGTTTTATTCCGATTAATCCGAGGAATACCAAAGACCCAAAGAAGCTGCCAATCGGAAACCCTATTTGCGATGCCGGACTCGCTATGCACCGCGATGGTAAATGGACTAATAACGGACGCACACGTCAAAAATTTTGTTACCCCTTTAAACTTTCAAGCAACAAGCACGATTGTCCTTGTAACCACAAAAGTTTTAACAAAGGCTTAAAAGCCACCGGATGTGCAAAAACAGTTACCATTCCCGATGATTACAGACTTTCCATTAATAGAGATTCCAAAGAATTTAAATCCGTTTATGCTTTGCGTTCTGAATGTGAGCGGTATAACTCTCGTTTTAAGTCTACCGGACAAGAACGATTGTGGGTTAAAAATGAAAGCTCTGTTGTTAATCTAAACTCTGTTGCTCATATTTCGCTTCTTGCTGTTGCAATAGCTGCCGTTGTCACTAAATCCGAAGTGTCATACCGTGCGGTTAAATCCTTGAAAAGAACCGCTTGATTTACAAATAATTGAATATATTTATAATAAAACCGCTTTGGTTAGCTTTGTTATGCCGTTTTTATGACATTTTAACAGCTTTTCAGAATTTCAGCTGTGTTTTATGAAATCTTCAGCGTGTTTTGCTCATCTCATATATTTTTTGAAATTCGTGTATTTCACCGCCATATTCGTGCAGTTCGCCGGAAAACTGTTTACAAACGCATTTCCGTGTGCTATAACTGTAATCAAGCAATGCGCGTTGCAAAAACCGAAAGGAGGACGGTACACATGGAAATTATGCCGATGGACTGGAGAATTTTCCTTTGGTTATTCTTCTAAATTGAATAAGTTGTGCGGGTGCGTGAAAGCGTACCCGCCGCTTATACAGGCAAGTATAAATCGACTACAAAACACTTGTCGTTGCAGTGATAAAAGACTTTTCCGTTATTTTTATCAACGTACTCGCCGACGTTCAATAATCCGATACCGTGTGCGGACTGAATAATGTTATCACTAATTTTAACTTTTTTTCTGACCGAATTCATTATGCGAATATACAGCGTTTCACCGTATTTGACCTCTATTTTAACCGTCCCTGCTGACATCTTGAAAGCATTATCTAACAAATTCGATAGGATTATACAGAGGTCATGGTGCGGGATATTGATTTCATTAGGCATGATTCCGTTGATTTCAACTTCTGTTTCGGGGTATTTGGCAATACAACCCGAAATAATGGCGTTAAGCTGATGACTGCCTGTATTGACAGTGATTCCGCTCTCAATCAGCCTTCCCACTAATCGGTTGATATAATTTTCAAGTTCGTTTATATTATTATTTTCTGCTAATGATTGCAAGCTCAGCAGATGATACGGTATATCGTGATAAATTTTCTGCTTTTCTTTTGCGGTTATAATCCGTGTATCAACGTAATCAAGCAGATTTTCGGACTGTTCACGGGAATCACGATACAGCGACTTGAAGCGATTCTTTGAGAAAACCGATTCCACAAGCAGAAAATTACTGATGATAAAGAAGATTCCGCTGAAACTTAAACCCACTGCCACAACTGGCTTAGAATAACCGTCAAACCCTAATATCAACGCCGGACTGAGGTACAGTAAAAAGCAAATCTGACTTATGATTGAAGTCACGATATATGCGGCTCTCATGTACCTTATATGATACAGGCACGGTTTTTTCAAGACCCTACGGATAATAGCGATTGACGAAATCAACATAATGCTGAAACAGTTTACTGTGATTACGTAAAAACTTGAATTATACAGCTCTCTAATTTCGATTCCTGTTATGAACATCGTCAACGCCGCCGTCGTTATATCGAGCATGGAAATTGACAGATACGCAAGAAACGTGCATAGAATCTTGCGTTTCCCCTCGATAATTAAAACCGCAACACCGACCGCCAATAACCCGCCTAACAGGATATTTATATCATTGATGATAACAAGGACGGCTAAAAGCGGCAGTATCACTAAAAAATTGAGCCGCCTTGTTTTCAGTTTAAATCCCATTATCCCGACCGTGATAATCAAGATTTTAAGCAGTTCCACGGAATATATCAGACATTGAATCAATAATTTTTCTCCATTACTGCGGCTCGGAACGCATTTACTTTCAACCGCGACAGCGGAAATTCTATATCATTGATGATAACATTTTTCCGTGTATACGAGTCCACCTTACCCAACGCCACGATATGAGTACGGCTGATTTGGAAGAAACCCTTCTCTTCAAGCAGTTTACACCAGTAATTAAGCTGTTTCTTGGTATCGTAAACGCTGTTTTTCGTGAAAATATATGTCCCGTCCCCGTATGCTTCGATATATGTTATATCCGATAACCGCATAACCGTGTGAACCCCTTGGCTGAACACAGGCAGTTTGACCGTGCTGTAAATCTCGGTTTCAATTTCTGAAAGTGCGTTGTATAATTCCGAGCCGCATAAAGGCTTACAGAAAAACCGAAACGCCCTCACCTTGAACGCTTCCTGCATTATTTCCTCGTGATTGGTGAGGAACACGATGTAGGCGTTCTTGTTGCCGCGGCGAAGCCTGTCGGCGGCGGTCATTCCGTCAAGTTCGGGCATTTCTATGTCGAGAATCACCACATCGAAGTCGTTTTCGGACGTGAGAAGCTCCGCTCCGTTACTGAAAACGGACACGCTGTATCGGTTATTGTGAGCGTTGAGCAACCCGCTGACTTGGTCGCAGACTGCCTTTTCATCATCGCAGACGGCTATTTTTAGCATGGAATTAATCTCCTTGATTGGTAGTATAACATATAAATTTTGAAAAGTCAACATATAACGCTCTGAAAAAGCGTTATTAATGCACTAAAATATTATATAATTGTTTTATACGAGTTTTGGGGGGGGAATAATTTGATAGAGGGATTAGCCGAAAGGCTTGTTGAATTGCGTAAATCTAAAGGTTTAACACAGAAAATTCTGGCAGAAAGATTAGGAATAACAAAATCAAGCGTACACGGTTGGGAAACCACGAGAACACAACCAAATTTACTCTGTTTGATGAAAATGTCGTACTTATACAATGTTTCCGTTGACTACATTCTCGGCATGAATAATAATCGGTCGCTTAATATCTCTAATCTCACAGATAAGCAAATTAACACATTGACTGATATAATTAATGATTATGAAGCACTCAATTCGTTTTCAGAAAAGAAACAGAAAAAATAAACGGCATGGATTCACACACTTGAATCAATGCCGTTATCTTTTATAAAATTTTTTCAAAGCTATTGACAAATCAATAAAAACAGCGTATAATGATAATGCAATGAAAATTGCATTTCTTTAAAAAAGCGGAGTACCCTGCCGTTAAGTGGGGGCTAAAAAAGCGGTGTACCCTACCATATAAGTGGGAGCGAAAAAAGCGGAGTACCCTGCCATCAAGTGGGAGCGAAAAAAGCGTGGGGTTGAGTGCAAGCTCAACCCCACTTATAATAGGAGAAATAAAATGCGGCTTTCATTCTACATAGCGGACGAAAAATACTGTTCTTTTTTAAGACAGAAAGACCCTCGTGTTACTTATACAATGGACGATAAGGCGAACCGTCCGTTTGTAGGTGTTGTTTTTGAAATCAACAATATGAAGTATTACGCTCCGCTGACTTCCCCAAAACCTAAACACAAGAAAATGAAAAACCAAATGGATTTTCAAAAAATCAACGGCGGTGAGTGGGGTGCTATTAATTTTAACAATATGATTCCAATACACATCGACAGCTTAAAAAATATCGAGGTTCAAAAACTGCCATGCATTACCGAAGAAGATAAGAATTATAAAAATCTTCTTGAAAATCAATTATCATGGTGTAATGCTTATAAAAACAACATTATTTCAAAAGCGGAAAAACTGTACAGGATTATCACTGATGATAAAAAAGAACATGACCCGCAATTAGCGGGATTAATGAAAAGGTGCTGTAATTTCAAGTTAAATGAAGCACGGTACATTGAGTATTGTAAAAGCAATAACTTCTCGCTCTCTAATCATAACGAGCAAGAGTAAAAACATAATAATTAAAATCGGTTTGAAATTAATTCAAGCCGATTTTTTATTTGCGCAAATATTCTTTGGTAATCTTGCACAAAGAATCGCAAAAAAAGATGGCACCCATTGTGCATGGGTTTTATGCTATAATAAAAACAGAAACTGAAATGCGAGTTTTAATAAGAGTAACATGATAGGCACGGACGAAGTTATATATTATGCTGTATTTAATAAACAGAAAAAATGTTAATTAAACAGATTAGTAATCTTGCACAAAGAATTGCCAAAAAAGATTGCACCCGTTGTGCATAGATTTCATGCTATAATTTTGATACAACAGAATAACCCGCCGCACTCGGTAAAAGTGCATCGCCCGGGCGAATCGGAGGCGATTAAGCAAGTATTCCGACATTAAACAAAGTTATCACTAATTTTAAAATACATATCGGATTCGTCCGATTATTATAAAGAGTAAAGCGAGGAAATCAACATGAAAAAACACGCACCACCACTTTAAGAGCAAAATCAAGGTCGCGATTTAACCGTTCTTCCGACTCATTCCGTAACCTCTCGAAATGCTCAGAGGCATACGCTTTGATTTCATCGAACACCGATTGAGGGTAACTGTCGTCAACCACGGTTACATCGCCGTTCTCGTAACGGGCAATTGTCGGAGGTAATTCGTCGGGGTCAAAATTGGTGTAATCAGAGGCAATTATACGGTCGTGATTCCCAAAACCGCCCGACATAAAGCGATAATCAATGACGTAATCGTGCGATTTTTCGGGTTTGGACAAAAACGCAGTATAATCATCAAAATAATGCAGATAATTCTCGCGTACTTGCTCGTCCGAAACATTCCCCTCACGCCACGCTGTCATTTCCTTTGCGATTTCCGGTGGAACGGTCGTACCCGTAATCTGTCCCCACGGAGTAATCCCCGTGGTGGAAGTTATATAGTTTGTGTCTTTGTTGAGTTTTCCTAATTGGTATTTGACCGCGTTCTTGATTCCACACATATTTTGCGTGTTTGATACGCTTTTGCTTGTCCGACTCCGTGAAATACTCGTCTTTTGCGACAAGTTCGCTGATACGTTCCGCGGCTTGGGTATACTTTATGAGTATCTTGCGTTTACCGTTCGGAGCGTTTTCGTCGCGAATATCTAAGCTGATTCCCTTTCCGTTATGGTTTTGACTCGTTACAATATCGCCGTATCCGCTCCTGCCGCCCGTCCCGTATTCTTTCGACAGGAAAGCCGCAAAGTCAGCGTTAGAGGGATTTGTCTTAGCAAATTCGTTTATACGGTGTTTGCTGTCTTCAAAACTACTGCCACGCATTCCAACCGCTCAATTACATTTTCCCGCATAAGTTTACCCTCTCGAAATAATCCGGGCTATCGGGATAGCTTTATGATTGATGTAACTTCTTTCTGCGTCAGAATCTTCCCCGCTGTGAACCAACGTCCAGTTTTCGCCTTTTTTGAGTTCGGCGGCAGTAGGCGAAAGAGTAGCCTGTGATTTTCTCTCATAACTGATTCCGAAAGGCGAGAATACTTTTCTTTGACGCATATACAGAGTATCTTCTCCGCCGTTAGTCTTCTCATCGCACGACATCGCGAACGGGACTTTCGCACCAATGTCCTCATAATTGATTGCACCTGAACCCAAGACGTAAGTGACGTATTTATTATAACCGTCACCTGCACCAGTTGTAGTTTCGGGGATTTCTTCAAACGGCATATCATCGTCAACAACAACAAGTTTACCGTTCCATGTGTACAATTCGAGGTCTTTTGTGACCCCGTCCTTGTCGGTGTATTTCAAATGTGCGATAAGGTTTGCGTTTTCGAGATTAGTTGCGACATCGCTGTGCATGAAAACAAGCGTAAACTTTTTCTTGTTTGCACCGCAAGCCTTATTTGTCGCACTGTTCAGTGTTACTACCGTCATTTTACCGTCGCCGCTGCCTGTGATGTCGGTAGTGTGTTTGTTGACAAACTCCTCGTTTTTCGTCCCGCTCATGGCAAACGCACCTTCAAGAACCGCAAGAATCGTAGTCTGGTCAAGTTCGTCCTTGTACTCGGCGACCTGCTGTGCGATATTCTCCATAAAATCAACACCGCCGGTTATATCGTAAGAGAAATCTTTCTCAATCCACGCTTTGGCGCGACCAACCACAACTACACCCTGTTCAAAGGTTTTTGTGGAAGTAGCGGTAATATCGGTTTTGCCGTCATAATTGACCGCGTCTCCGTCAAGAAGACCGCGCATAGCGATTCTCGCATATGCCGTTCCGTTCTGACCGGAAAAGACATCTTTAATGTCAGGATTCCCCGCAAGAGCTTTTGATTTTTTCAATTCGTTGGTTTTCAGATTCGGGACTCTGTCAACCCTGTACTTGAACGCTTCGGGGTTAAAACTTTTGGAATCAAATTTTGTGTTAGGCATTATAATTTTTCCTTTCTTTATTCGACTGCTACATCGGGATTATTCGCCAAGTACGCACACAGTTCATCATATGGCAACTTAGACATATCAACCTTGCCGTCCGGAGCTTCAACTCCGGAATCTGCCAAAGTAGCTCCCTTTATCTGCCTTTTCGTTTCCGTATCGAACATGAATTTACTGTCCTCCGCACCTTGCAACTTCTTGATTTGGTCTGACAATCCTTTGACAGTGCCGTCCTCGGCAAGCTCCGCTTTTTCCAAATCAAGCAAAGCCCGAACGGCTTTCCCGTTCTTCGCTTTCGCAGCGGCAAGAGCCGTGTCTACCGCGGTATTGATTTTGAGCGTTTTAATCTCGGCGGCGTGGGTTTCGTCCTTTTGGGTATTCGACGCTTGCAATTCAGCGATGTCCGCTTTCAGCTTTTCAATATCACCCGTTGAATTTTTCAGCGTTTCAAGCTGTTTGTCGCGTTCTTTAAGCGTTTCCTTGGACTGCTTCAATTCGGCGTCCGTCTCGTCGAATTTGGTTTTCGGCACATACTTCTCCAACTCGGTTTTGACCGAATCCCCGACCGCTTTTTCGACTTTCTTAGCGGTTTCTTCATCAATACCGAGTTTGATTAATTCTTCCTTAGTCATGTGTGTGAGTCCTTTCTTATTTTTGTATTAAAAAAGCACCTTTGAAGTTGACTTCAAAAGTGCAAATTTATGAATTGATATATCGAAAGTCCGTTGTTATCAGACTTTTTTACATTTTTGTTACTAATGCGTTATTAATCGCCTTTAAATCGGGATTATATCGGCTATATCCTTAACCGTCCCCTTGATTTTTTGAAAGAGCGTGTTTTCTTCTAAGTATTGGATTCCTTTCGGCGTTATTTTCAATGTAGGAAGTATTTTGACCCTCTTTTCATATACTCCGAGTACATTGAACGAGGAAATCCCGGTTATATACCCGTCCTCGAATAGATTATTGAGTATATAGCACCAATAATCCTCACCAATTTTGAAGAAATCCGAGTCTAAGACCTCATTGTTCGGTTTATTTCCTTTTTTGAGGCAGTCGTACAGGTATTTCAACAGACGGTAAGCGATTACGAAATAATCATCTCTTGCCATATGGACGTCCTCCTTGTAATGAACAACCGCCCCCGCGAACGGGAACGGTTGATTGTTGTTATGCCTGTGCTTGTAATCGGTTAAACGCAGGAGAAGCGTCTGTGATGCGTATGTTGGTAATATTTTCATTAACTGCCGTGATTGATACAATATCCGAAGCAAAAATTTCTGTAATACCGACCTCAATACTCTCGCCCGGTGGTTCTCTGTCATTATCAATGGCGTGTTCTGCGTTCGCTTCAGCACTGAAATATTCAGACCATCGTCCTTCAAACACTTTATTGTCAATACAAACGACTTTTACTTCTTTGCCGCACAACTCTCTATAATCAGATAATTTAATCATTATAATCTCCTTTCGGGTCAGATGGTACAATGTGTACACCTTTTTTCGAGTAGTGTAAAAGACCTTTTGTAGTTACAGCTTCATCGCCCGAAAGCGAGTTGCGCCAAATACCTATTTGAGATGTATGTTCAAACCACTCTTTTTGATTCCATACACCTGCATTTGTTGGGCGAGGGTAAGATTTACCTGCATATAACCGTATTAACTCTTCCGGGTTTGCTGTTAAAGTACCGCGCGCAGGGTCAAAATTGTGGCTTCCCTCAATATGTTTTGTTTGATGTCCTTCGTTCAAGGTAAGCGGATAATCCGTTGTGCCTATTTTTGCACGTGCCTCTAATATATAATTGTTTTCACTTCCCATTATTCCACCACCTGCACCCATTATACCACCCGCACTCCGATTTGTCAACCCTTTTTCTTCAAATATCGCCTGCGACTTTTCTGATTTACTCAAAAACCGCTCTTTCCACTCCGAATACTTCATTTCAGACGGAACATACACAGTATTCCCGTCTTTATCCCTTGCAATACGCTCACCGAAATCCTCGTCAATCGCAGGAATGACATCACTGCGGCAGTTCGGGTGAAAGACAGGAGCGGTGACTCCGATTTTAAACTCCGACATCGGGAAGACTTTTCCGTCCATCGCTCCGCAGAGGTCGCAGGTGGTCGTGTCGAGCGTTTCAAGCACTTCAAAATTCTCGACTTCTAAATCGTTAAACGAATCCCTCTGACCCTCGATTGACAGCACCGCCGATTCGGTCATGATTAATGTACTCGCTCGGTGCTGTGCGACATTCATTTACTTCGACAACGCCCGAATTGATTCAAGCGGG
>Ga0082212_10005277_pt1 | contig 17664 bp, 14 predicted proteins | sample TergutNt197P3_FD_71548 | JGI IMG/M metagenome (GOLD analysis project Ga0082212, IMG submission 71548) | Neocapritermes taracua P3 segment gut microbial communities from Petit-Saut dam, French Guiana - Nt197 P3 | ecosystem: Host-associated > Arthropoda: Insects > Digestive system > Gut ... | reverse complement strand
TCACTTTCCCTTCCTCTTTGGCAGTATCATACAGAGCATCGAACGCATCCTGATCCTCGCACTGCATAAAGGCGAACATATCCGAAGCTCCGGGCGTTCCCGCAGGCGCCCATAATGCCACAGCCTTATAGCTATCATCAGCAGTCAGCATTGCGATACGTCCGCCCATGCTGTAACCAACTATACCCAGTCTGGACATATCAATATTGTCTTGTTCAGCCAGAAAAGCCTTTGCGCCGCCAACATCGCTGAGCATATTAGTCATGTTGTTCTGGGTTACAAAGTCTTCCTCACTTTCACCGCACCCTGGGAAATCCATGCGGATACTGGCAATACCGGCTATAGCCAAAGCGTTGCTCAATGTCGCAAAACCGCCCGCCTCATCTTTGGAGCCGCCGTGTCCATGGCAGAGAATCACAGCAGGATATGGTCCGTCTCCCACCGGGGCTGTGAAAACGGCGGGTATCCCGGCGCCGCGTTCTCCTGATATACTCACGACTTTAACGCTGATAGGTCCCGTATAATCCGGATCATATGTATTTTCACTTTCAATGTATATATTCTTAGTTACTTGCTCATACCATACTCCGGTATCGAGCGCCGCGCAAAAATCCCTTAATTTAAAGTAATTGTTCCCATTGATCAGATACGCGTCGACTGATACCGGTTCTCCGTCTACAAATATACTGGATTGCGTGGGTGTTGCTGTGATTGCAGCCGCTATCGCGGCGGCTCCGCCAAAAAGAAGCGCTCCGATCAGAATGCCCACAATAAATGTTATATGATGTCGTTTCATGTCAATGATCCTTTCTTTATAATATGGGTTCAGTTATATTTAAGTTTAGCATCTTCGGCAATACCTGTCAATGGCTGGCATTAACATGGCTGGCATTAACACAGTGCTGGCATTAACACAGATTAACAACTGTTTTACAGCCGTTTTGCTTGACACGAATATTTGTTCTTGCTATACTGTTGCTTACTCGGCAGGGATGCACAGAAAATACGGGCACTGTCACAACTGTGATGAGCCGAATATGCGCGAGTGGTGGAATTGGCAGACTCGCTAGATTCAGGTTCTAGTCCACGTAATGTGGGTGGGGGTTCAAGTCCCCCCTCGCGCACCATGATGAACCGTTATGAGGGGCATAGCTTCTTATAGCGGTTCGTTTCCCACAACATACAGTGACCTGTAACAAAGCCGTCGTTAAGGGACTCCGGTTCCCGGCGGCTTTTTCTTGTTTCAGTGGTGTTTGTGTGTTATTATATTTTCTGCGAAGCAGCATCCCGCTGAAGGTATGGCAGGGACACTAATATTTAAAAACCGGCGGACTACCCGGTCGAAAAAGGAATTGAGAGGGAACAGAAAAATGCGGAAAAGAGAGCTTTTTGTCACCATGGCTAATTTTTTAGAGGCGCTTGTACATAATGATCCGGCAAGGGTCAGCGTGGCATTGGACTGCAAGGCGACTTATCAGGGTACGAAGACGCCGCTGGGCGGCGGAGAGATCTGGGGCATTCCCCGGAGGATACCCTATCGGCAGACCTTTGCCGATGAAGTGACAAACACAGTATGCTTCAGCGGGGTGGTCACAAACAATATCAGTGTACGCGCATATGACAGCCCGCTTCCGATGGGTAATCACGGCCCCCAGAAATGGTGGATCTATTTTGCGAGGCTGACTGTCAATGACGAAGGAAAAGTATGCGAGATAGAGGAGATCGCGCGTAAAGAAACCGGCGCGGGAATGGGGATCCGGCCTGTTGACATGACGCCGCCGAGGGTCCTCGAAGCCCCGATTCCGGAGGACGCCCGTTCCACACGCAAGGAGATGATTAAGATAGCGTCCCAATACTGGGACGGTGTGAACAAACTGATAGACCCGGACGTTGTGCCGATGCATCCTGACGCCAGACTGTTCGAGGTCGGAACCCCGATGACTGATGAGATGCACAGCCCCAACAGCATGAAAACTAACTATATAACTCCAAGGTTCAAGTGGGAGTGTATCAAACGTCGATTCCCGGTTGTCGATGAGGTGACAGGGATATGTATTTCCACAAACCATATGATAGCGCAGGAACCATCATCACCGACAGGGTATGTCACTGATATATTTAAAATCGAATACGGCTTGATAAAATATATTTACGCATTTCACGACCATGATATCGACTTTGTAGATTGGGATGGCGTCGGGCCGCAGTCTTCATCAGAATGCGATTGATTCAGCGGGATACCAAAACATCTTGCGGTTTAGGCAGCAAACAGGTTCCGGATATGCAAATAGAAAATCTACAGAGGTCGACTAAATGGAAACGGATATATTAAAAACCTTCCGCGACAGGGTTATAAAGAACTGCTCCAAGGTTATAGTAGGCAAGGAAAATGAAATCTTTGACGTGCTCGTATGCTTTTTATGCTCTGGGCACATTTTGCTTGAAGACATACCGGGGACGGGCAAAACGATGCTGCTCCGGGCTTTTGCCAAGACGATAGGCGGAGATTTTAAAAGGGTACAGTTTACTCCGGACGTTTTGCCGTCAGACCTGACCGGGATCAACTTTTATAATCAAAAGACAGGGGAATTTGAATTCCGGCCCGGCCCTCTGTTTTCAAACATGATCCTGGCGGACGAAATTAACCGCGCCACACCCCGTACGCAGTCGAGCCTTTTGGAAGCTATGGCGGAACGGCAGATAACGGTAGACGGCGTCACGCACCGGATGGCGGAACCGTTCATGATCATGGCGACGCAGAATCCGCTTGAATCGCACGGTACATTCCCGCTGCCGGATGCTCAGACCGACAGGTTTTTCATGCGTTTATCGCTCGGGTATATGACAAGGGACGAGGAGATGTCCGTTATTTCAGGAAGGGATACGCTGGATATCATCAACGAATTGGAACCGCAGACATCGGAGGAAGAGGTTATTCAAATCAAGAGTATTTACCGGAAAGTCGAAGTCAGCGATGACGTAGCCGGCTACCTGATGGATATTGTTCAACGTACGAGATCAGACAGCCGAATACGTACAGGCGTATCGACCAGAGGGGCGATCGCCGCTTACCGCGCGGCACAGGCTGTCGCATGGTTGGAGGGACGCGACTTCGCGCTGCCTGAAGATGTCGGCAGGCTCGCCCCAAAGGTGCTTTCGCACAGGCTTTCGCTTTCAGGTATGTCAGGAACCGGCGAGGACTTACATATTATTGAGGATATTATTCGATCAACACCGGTACCCCTTGAGGAAACCTGATATGCTGCCGCTTCTTATAGTTATAGTCGCCATAGGGATGATATTGGAAGCCGTTTCACTGCGGCGCGACCCGTCGATGGTGGTGCTGGAATATGAGCTTTCCAGACGAAGCGCAGAGCCGGGCGAGCTTTTTGAGGTTCGAGTTTCGATAACAAATAATAGCCGGGTTCCAATATCATATCTGGCTGTAAACGAGATATATCCCTTGTTTACGGACTTGCCTGAAAATATATCGTATCGGGTGAGTTATGACGGGGCGCATGTTAAGAAGTTTTGCCGCATTAGCGGCAGAAAGCGAAAAAAACTGATATTGGAAACCTCAATAAAGAAGCGCGGCGTACATGTTTTCAGGGGAGAATCAGTCGAATTCGGCGATTTTTTAGGTTTCCGCGAGATTTCAAAAATAGTTTCGCCAAGGAAGGAAATCGTAGTATACCCTGAGAAGTTTGAATGCCGGCGGCTTACAGACGCATTAGGGAGTTTCTGCGGCGATCTTGCCGCGCGGCGATTTTTGATCCGCGACCCGATACTTACTGTGGGATCAAGGGAATACACCGGAAGAGAGCCAATGAAGGAAATACATTGGCTTCAAAGCGCCCATCGGGGAGAAATCATGGTTCGGGAATATGACTACACCCGCCAGTTATCGGCTTGCGTCATACTCAGCGTAGATGGGATAGGCCTAAATGACGAGGAAGAACTGGACGGTTGTTGCGCCGTGGCTCGGACGATATGCGAGACGCTGGCGGAGACAGGAGTCTCGGTAGACTTTTTCACTAACGCGCGGCTGAAACGCGTTTCCGACGAAGAGGTATGGAAGTGTGAGGTCTCCGCAGGGCGGACAGGGAGCCTTCTGGAGGGATTGGGGCGTGTTTTATGTTACAGCCGCTGTTCATTATGGAACTTACTGGAATTCGCCCACCAAGAAAGCGATTTCGACGCTGCGTTCATTATTATACTGCCCGCGTCTGAAAAACACGGCCGGGAAGCGATGGAAAGGCTCAGAGGAAGCTCAGGCCGGGAAGTTATGCTTATAAATATTGAAGAGTTGAAGGAGGAAGCAGTTTGACAGGCGTCTGTAAGCTCCTGTTTGATTTGTGTTTTTATTATACGTTAAGCGGGTATTATCTGAATATAATTACCGGGGAACATCCCTCTTCATGGGGAGTACCGGCACTTATTCTGTGTGCGGCGGCTGACGCGGCGATCCGGAGCAGGAAACGCTCCGCGCGAAATTCCGGTGAAAACGCAACTGTTGGTGTTGATCCGATAACTGTGATTTGCTGTGCGCTGCCGGGTTTGCCGGCTGCGATTGCCTGCACGACGCCGGCACTGATTTTTACAACATGGCAGATGATCCAGTTCGTTCCCGCATGGGCATTTTTCGGATTTACAATATGGAGCGGCAGGGTCCATACAAGCAGGGGGGATTTTCAGGAGCATTTTAGGTTCACAGGAAAATTATTCGCGCTGTCCGCGTTCGGGCTGTTTGCTTTTCAAAAGTTAGGAAGCGCGATTACAGGCGCGGTTCCATACCTGATCGTATATCTTCTGGCAGGGGTGTGCCTGATGCGCATACTGCGCGACGACGGGAAACTATCAGCCGGCAGGAATATCGCCGTTTCGCTTTTACTGCTGGCAGGAAGTATCGTGCTTGCCGCGGCGCAAGCGCCGAAACTGATCCTTGGCGCGGCGGGTTTTATCTATCAGAATATTGTTGTACGGATAGTGATCGGTCTTGCGATAGTCGCAGGGGCATTGCTTTATGTTATTATCAAGGCGGTTTCATGGATTTTTTCCTTTCTCAAGACCGGCAGCCACGATGTTGAAATAGATGCGGGCGGATCCGCTCAGGAGATTTTTGGAGACGGGGTCGAAACACTACTCAATGAACCGCCGGCATGGCTTGAAATAGCGGCGACGGTTCTGCTCGTGATTGCGGTAGCGTTGGTGATATTTCTGATCATGCGTAAGCTGCTTGGGAATAAGCGTGAAGGCAGTATAAAGAAACCATATACAGAGCAGCAGGAGAGCGTCAGAAAGCACGGGCAGACAAAAAACGGCGGATTATTCCGCCCAAACGAGCCGCGGCGGGCTGTGCGGTGGTATTACCGAAAGTATTTAAGAGAAGGGATTTCCAGAGGAGCGGAGCCAGTTGCGTCGGACACGAGCCTCAGTATCCGGCGGAAGTATTCTTCATTTTTTCCCGGTGACGAAGCGGGTGAACTTAGGGAGCTGTACATTGCTGCGCGATATAGGCAAAATAAAGAAATCCGCAAAGAAGACGCGGACGCTGCGGCTGAAATCTGGCGGCGGCTGAACGAAAAAAGAAGGCGGATCGCTGTTGATGACGGTTAAGCGACGTTATTCACGCAAGACAGAGTGAAATCCAGGCTGCCCGCGAATTGTAACAAAACCAGCGATATATTTTATAACGCGATATGTTAAAATCTTGCCATTATAGTCCGGATAGTGTAGAATAAATACAACTTACGGTTGTCAACGTAGTAGAATGTCATTATGACGGTACAAGGAGGTATCAGCTTTTCCATGTCTGTCAGAAAAAGAATATTGATCCCGATGATTATCATAGCTATTCTTGTAGCGGCGGCTATACTTACATCTAATATCGTGCAGTTCTCCAACTATGTTGACGATGATATAGAAAGCGTATTATCGGAAGCTGTCAATGAGATGGTCAATGAGATCAAAATGATGGAGGCTATGTCGTATATATCTGCGCTGTATTTTGCGAATGATGTCGAACTTGTCAGAGCAATTGAAAGCGGTGTCAGCGACGATATCCTGAACCGCGCCATGACGCTTTACATAGAAACCGGTGCGGAGTTGTGTGTGATAACCGATAGAAACGGGGTCACGCTTGCACGGACTAACGCGCCGGAAATAATTGGCGATAATGTTGCGGACATGCCGTGCGTCAAGTCGGCGCTTTCAGGAAAAATCTTAACAGAAATAGAGCGTGGCATCACTGTCGGGATTTCCACAAACACGGGAATGCCGGTGTATAACAGGTATGGCCGGATGCTTGGGGTAGTGGTTATTGGGTATAGGCTGGATACAGACGAGTTTATAGACAAACTCAAAAGTGTTACGGGTTGCGAACATACGGTATTCATTGACGATACACGCGCGGCGACCACGCTGCTCAACGACGATGGCAGCCGCGCGGTCGGTTCGCAAGCGCCTGAGGTAGTCAGTCATATGGTGCATACCGGCAGCAATGTCAGCGGGCATTACAAGGTTTTGGGGTACGATATGCTAGTAAAATACATACCGTTGCTCGATGAAAGCGGACAGAGTCAGGGAATGCTTTTCGCTGGACAATTTCTTACTGAAAAGACAAAAACAGTACGTGCTTTTATTTTGACAGGCAGTCTGATAACAGTTGTTATTCTGGGGCTTGGCGTCATTATAATACTTTTCGTAGCCAAACGGATATCCTCGCCTATCGTCAGGATGCTTGATAATGTGTATTACGACGCGCTGACAGGAATCCATAACAGAAGATTTTTTGATGAAAGCATCAATAGGTTGATCGCTGCTATTTCACGTTCGGGCGGTACGCTCAGCCTGATGATGATCGATATAGACAATTTTAAGAAGTTTAATGACACGTACGGCCATAATAAGGGTGACGACTGCCTGAAGAAGGTTGCGGAGGCGCTTGATGGGTGTTCTGCAAGAACCGATGACTTCGTCGCGCGATACGGCGGGGAGGAGTTTGTTGCCGTATTCCCGCATACAGATGAAGCCGGCGCTTTGCTGATTGCCGACAAGCTGCTTGAAAGTGTCAGGAACCTCAATATAAAACATGAGAATAATGAAGGGGCCGGACGGATCACTGTTTCCATAGGCGCAACGACAGGGGTCGTTAGCCACACCCAAAACGGAAACGATTATGTCAGAAAAGCGGACGAACTACTGTACAGATCGAAAGAGAATGGTCGGAACAAGTGTTATTATGAGCACATGGAAGATGAGTGAAATACCGCCTACCTGTGAATAGCAGCGGTGTTTGTTTTAGAAGTTTGCGTGTATGACTTTTCTTTTGACAAACAGATGCCTCTGCTATATAATTATCCGCGAACAGACTCCGCGTCATCAATACACTCGAGGGCGCGAAAGGAGCGCCTGTTGGGCTTTAACACATTTTTTTACAGAAAGGATTTTGAATATGGCAAGCAAGAGAAAAGTAATCATCACGGTAGCTCAGACCGGTAATTTCCAGGGAAAGGCACAAAACCCAAATCTTCCGGAACAACCGGCGGAAGTCATTCAATCGGCGTATGACTGCTACAATGCGGGCGCGTCTATCGTCCACATCCACGCGCGTAACAAGGAAGGCCTTTCCTGCAACGACCCTAAGGTTTTCGCCGAAATCAATTCCGGAGTCCGCGCCAAGTGCAACATCATCACGCAGAACTCAACGGCGCCTGCGACAAAGCCCGGCTCCGAGGCTGATGACGGTATCCAACTTCTGTATGACGACAGCGTCAAGGACGCATTACCGGAAATGTGTTCACTGGATACTTCGCTCATCACTACGGTATGGGGCGATCTTTGCTTCATTTACCGCTGGGAACGCGATTGGCTGATAAAGCACGGATTACGTATGAGGGAACTTGGTATTAAGCCTGAAATCGAGGCTTTCAACCTTGAGTCTGTAGAGGATGTATTCCAGCATCTTGTTCCGGCCGGCGTATGCAAGTTGACTGACGATCCGAATGAGCCTGTTAATATAACGCTGGTTATGGGCATGAACAAAGTCAGCCAGGGCGCCATTTCTTACACACAAAAGAATCACGACTATATGATCGACCTGATACTTCAAAACGCAAAAGGGTGTCCGGTAAACATGACGACTATGGCTATCGCCTCCAACCAGCTTCACGGAGTAACATATGGTATGCTCAAGGGCTGTCACGCCCGCGTCGGGATGGAGGATAACATCCAGTATCGTTATGGAGAGCTCGCCAAATCGAACGCTCAGCTTGTAGAGCGTATGGCCCGCCTTATCCGCGAGCTTGAGATGGAAGTCGCGACTCCGGAAGAAGCCAGGGAAATGATCGGGCTGAAACCGCGCTAAGGAAAAGCTTAGAAGACAAGCGCAGTTGCGGGCGCGTGACTGTTAAAACCATTATGCGGGGTCCGCCGCAGGCGGACGGAATGGAGGACATATGAAACTTGACAGTGTGAAGCATATCGGAATCATCGGGCTTGGCAGGATCGGCGACAGCATGGCGGTTTTAACGACAGGCCATGGTTATAAAACGACTTGCGTCGCCCGCCGCGCGGAGATGATCCCGGAATATAAAAAAACATACGACAACTACTTCCGTCAGATGATCGAGCAGGGGCTTATGCCTGAGAATCAGACCTCGGTTTGCGAAAAGTATCTCAAGTACACGCTGGATTACAACGAAATCGCCGATTGCGAGGTCATCTTTGAGTGCGTCACCGAAAAGCTTGAACTGAAATATGAAATTTTGGCGCGTATCGAAGAGTTATGCCCGAATGTCCGTGTGATATGCTCGGTCAGCTCTTCATTCACGCCTGATATGATGGCTGAAAAGATGACGAAATATAAGGATCGCCTGATCGTTACTCATCCGTTTAATCCGGCTCACATGGTTCCGTTCTTTGAATTATGCGGCAGCAAGGACACCGCGCCGGGCGTGCTCGAGTTTGCGAAAGAAGTGCTGGAATCGCTCGATCGCAAACCGGTCATACTGAAAAAACCGACGCCCGGGTTTATAGGCAACCGGCTTCAGTTCGCGCTGTGGCGCGAGGCGCTGAACCTTGTTGAGAGCGGTATCTGCGACCCGCGCGATGTGGATACATGCTTGAACTACAGTTTCTGCCCCCGGTACACATCGATTGGTATGTACGAGCACTTCGACAACGGAGGGCTGAACCTGAACATCATGACGTGCAACACGGTGTTCCCGACGCTGAGTAACATCGACGCCGCTCCCGCCGCGATCACAGATCGTATCGCCCGCGGAGATCTGGGCGCGCGCGCCGAGAGCAAAAAAGGTTTTTACGACTGGAACGGCGTGGATATGAAAGCGTATCAGGAGCGCGTGAACGCGCCTTACTGGCACTTTATTAACTGGGATCTTCCCAAAGAATAGGAGGCTGGCTATGACATACGATAACAATAAGGGCGGGGAGTACGGGAAATACTTCGTACAAGAGCTTCAGGCGCCGCCGAATATGATGGACCCCGACTTCAAAGTGATCTATGAGAAGTTCTCAAACCGTATACTTTGGATGGACGCGAATGTCTGCCCCGGCGCGTTTCAGATGAATACCGCATGGTATTTTGCCGTTCCGGAGCGCGACCCCATTTTTACAGAGCACCAGCACGGATACAGCGAGCTTATCGGATTCTACGGCTCAAATCCCGATGATCCGTATAACCTCAACGGCGTTATCGAGTTCTCGATAAACGGAGAGGCGCACAGGTTGACCCGCTCGTCACTGATATTTGTTCCGGGCGATGTTCCGCATAACCCGATGCGTATACTTGAGGTCAACAAGCCGATTTTCCATTTCTCCGTCGTAATGAATCCGGAGTATGCCGAGGCAAAGGACGTATATAAATAGAGGGGAACAGTAAAAGTATGGCAAAATTCGTTACGGTTGAAGAAGCGGTCAGCTATGTCAGCGATGGTATGACTATGATGCTGGGTGGGTTCAGCACGTATGGCAGCCCGGAGGAGTTGCTTATCGGGCTTGCAGAGAGGTATGAGAAAACCGGGCATCCGAAAAATATCTCAGTTATCAGCGGAATCACCCCCGGCGACAAGTCTGAGAGCCACGAGCCGCTGAAAGGCTATAATGTCGGTTTGAATCTGCTCAGGGCGGACGGGCTTATCAGTTCAGTGAGGGTAGCGCTTTCGGACGCGCGGGCTATCGCGTATAAGATTCAGGAGAATAAAATCGCCGGCTATCTATATCCTATGGGCGTACTTCTTAATCTAACCCGTGCCGTAGCGGGAGGGGCGCCGGGACTCATTACAAAGGTTGGTCTTCGTACATATTGCGACCCGAGACAGGAAGGCTGCGCCGTTAATCAAGCCGCGCGGGAACTGGGCTCCGTTGTCGACCTTATGGAAATCGATGGCAATGAGTATCTGTTTTATAAGGCGTTCAAACCCGACGTCGCTTTCATACGCGGCACTTATGCCGACGAGGACGGAAATATATCGATAGAGCAGGAAGCTCTTGTCGGCGCTGAGTTTGAAATGGCGGCGGCTGTGCGCAACAACGGCGGAAAAGTAATATTCCAGGTCATGGACATTGTAAAACGCGGCTCTATACCCGCGAAAGACGTTAGATTCCATTCGAGTTTTGTCGACTATATCATAAAGGCGGAAAACCCTGATAATCACCGCCAGTGTTATATCACCCCGAAATACCGGCCTGAGCTGGTAGGTCTGCTGAAAACAGCGTCGGGCGTCGATAAGTCGTCGATGAAACTTGATCTGCGCAAGGTTATAGCAAGGCGCGGCGCTATGGAGTTTACGCCGGGAGCGGTCATGAATTGCGGCGTCGGGATCCCTGCCGCTATCAGCAGCGTCGCGGAGGAAGAGGGCATAGATGACACAATCGTGACATCCGTCGAATCCGGGCCCATGGGCGGAACCATTCAGGACGGGTTGGCGTTCCCGGGCGTCGCGAACGCCGAAGCTATCTACACTCAAACGGATATCCTGAACCTGTACGGCGGCGGGCTGCTCGATATGACATTCCTGGGGTCGGCTGAGATCGACAGGGTCGGAAATGTAAACGTATCTAAATTTGCCGGGCGAAGCGGCGGCCCCGGAGGGTTCATCGATATTTCGCAAAACGCGAAGAAGGTATTTTTCGTAGGTATGTTCACAGCCGGGAAACCAAAGCCGGATATAGACATCGTAGACGGCGCGCTGAGAATAAACAGCGACGGATCTGAGATAAAGTACGTCGAAACAGTCCAGCAAGTCACTTTTTCCGGTGAGCAGGCTCTGAAAAACGGTCAGGAAGTCCTTTATATCTCCGAGCGCGCGGTATTCAAACTGACTCCTGACGGAGTGATGCTTATCGAGATAGCGCCGGGCGTCGATTTGGAAAAGGACATTTTTGGTAAAATGAAGTTTAAGCCGCTGGTCAGCGACGATCTGAAATTGATGGATCCGCGCATTTTCCGTGAGGAGAAGATGGGTCTGCGAAAGGAATAATCAAGGAGTTATAAACGACAGTAATTAGTGCGTATCGGATAGTCAAACCAGACTACCCGATACGCATTGATTGATTTAATAATAACGCGGAGGGATAACCTTATGGAGATTCAAAGGGTGGAATGGGCCTTTCCGGCGTCAAATGGCGAGGGTGATATTTTTGTACGCGGTTGGCTGGTATCAAATCCGCGCGCGCTTGTACAAATCGCGCATGGAATGGCTGAGCACAGCGGCAGGTATGAAGATTTTGCGACGGCGCTTTGCAACTGGGGATTCAGCGTAGTAGCGAACGATCACACAGGCCATGGTCACAGCGCGCACGGCCATCTTGGAACGTTTGCTCAGAAACCCGGCGGTTTCGATTTTGTGGTAGACGACATAGCCCGGCTTTTCGAATACACGCGGTCGCAAATCGGTGAATTGCCGCAAATCCTCATGGGACACAGTATGGGGAGTATGCTCGCGGCGCTCTATGCTGAAAGGTACTACGATATTATTGCGCTGATCATGACCGGCGCTCCTGCCCCGATCGCTTTCAGCGGGCTTGCAATACGACATGCGGAAAGGTTGATCAGAAGGCACGGCTATCTCGCGCGTTCGCCGCTGATTGAAAAGCTGTCCGGCACGACGAGGGGCCTGTCTGAGGAACAAGTGGAACGCAAAGAGTTATGGCTGACACGCGATATGGAGATAGTGAGAGCTTTCATTTCCGACCCATTATGCGGGTTTGACCTGTCCGCTTCCGGATTCAGCGAGATGCTGCGCGGGTTCAGACGTGTTGCGTCAAAAGATTGGGGCATAAAAATACCGGATATCCCGGTGCTTATCGCAGCAGGCGGAAAAGACTCCGTTGGCAATAATGGTAAGGGACCGCAACGGTATGCGAGGCAGCTTCAGACAAGCGGACACTCTGATGTTACCCTCAAGATATTTCCTGATGATCATCATGAAATATTGAATGAGTTTGATCGCGAGGATGTTTACGACTTTATACGAAATTGGCTTAGCAAATTGTTTTAGTCGTTAATCAGCAGCCTGGGAGTCTTCTCCCATGCTGCTGATTGAGCACTTTATTATACGCCGCTTATTCTACTGACTGCTCGACAGCTTTGACGATCTCATCAAAATCGCTGTGCAGCAGTTGCTCTGTTATGGCGTCGAGCAATTCCTTAGTCTTTTGCGACCATGATTTTTCCTTAAGTTCAGATAGCGCTGCTTCGGCGGCGCCTTCGTCATAGTATTCGCAAGCCGATTTGACCGCAAGCAGTTTTTCGCGCAGGAACGCAGGGTCTTCATCGGCTTTTTCGCACTCATCTCCGTCAGGCTCGGGCATGAGTTTTTTGACAAACGCCCGCAGCGAATCAAGGAATGCAGGCGTTTCAGATGTGATTATCTCAAACCTTTCCTCCCGCCCTGCCGCTTCCAGTTTCATCGCGACGCCGGAGAGCTCCAGCTCCTTAATATTTGCAAGCGCGCTTTTCATACCGTGCACATTGATAATATAGCTTCTTAAATCATCTTCATTACAGTAATCGCCTTTTTTATGTATTCCTTCCAATACATCAAGAGCTTTCAGCGCGTCACGTACGAAAATTACGGCAAACTGCGGGTCGATAGCAGGCTGCTCAGCGTCGCCTGGCAGAGCGGTCACGCCGCCCGGATCAGCAACGGCTTGCTGTCTGGCTGCCTCAAGGACCTCATGCGATTGCTTATCCCGGATGAACTTATTAAGTACTGTATTCAACTGACGGACGTCGATCGGCTTTGATATAAAATCATCAAAACCGTTGCCTAAAAATATTTCAGCCTGTCCCGCGACGGCGTTTGCTGTCAGGGCGACGATCGGTTGCGAGTATCCCAGAGCTCGTATTTTCGCAGTCGCTTCGATCCCGTCCATTTGCGGCATCATATGATCCATGAATACAATGTCATAAACATTTTCGCTTTTTATTTTTCCAATTGCCTCAAACCCGCTTCCTGCAGAATCGATTTTCAGGCCATACGGCGTCATAAGCCCCTTTGCCACATAGATGTTCGTCTCAACATCGTCAACTATCAAAACGCTGCCGTAAGGCATCGGCTCCCGCGTTATTTGCACCCGTTTCATCTGAGCCCTGCTGCTCGTGCGGAAAAGATGTAGATTCTCTGCCATTTCAGAACCCAGCGCCTCATCGCCGATCCTGCGCTGTGGCAGACGGACGGCGAATGTTGAGCCTTTACCAGGCTCGCTTTCAATGGATATTTCGCCGTTCATCAGGCGTATCAGGTTTCGCGTGATGCTCATCCCGAGCCCGGTACCCTCGGTCGTGCGGTTGGCTTCCATATTGAATCTGGAATACTCGTCGAAAAGCTTGCCGACCTGCTCTTCAGTCATGCCCTGTCCGGTATCGCTGACGCTTATATGCAAAGTCACTTCATCATCTGCGCCGGCTTTTGTTTCCGATGAAACCGAAAGCTTCACCGTGCCTTCAGAAGTATATTTAAAAGCGTTTGAAAGCAGATTGTTGAGTATCTGTTTAACGCGCAGTTCGTCGCCCATGAGCAGCGCGGGCAGGTTTTCATCGACATAGAGTTCAAATTCGATCGGCTTGCTGCCGATCCTCATCATATTGAGCTGCGCCGTATCGCTGACAAGGCTGGCAATCTCATATTTCGCGATAATCAGTTCGAGCTTGCCGGCTTCGATTTTTGACAAATCAAGTATGTCATTGATTATACCGAGCAGCAGATACCCCGAAGTATAGATCTTCCCAAACGCTTCCCTGCCGTTTTCATCGAGCTTTTCGCTTTGCAGTTGTATCTCGGTTATACCGAGGATCGCGTTCATCGGCGTTCGTATCTCATGGCTCATAGTGCTCAGAAAAGCGCTCTTCGCTTTGTTCGCGGCTTCTTCCTTGGCAAGCAGCTTTATACAAAAGACGCAAAATGAATACACCAGAGCGTTGAGGCCCATGGACGCAATAAATGATATCGCGTTATATATCATAGTAAAATCTTCGCCCAGCAGGTTTATACCGAATACAAAGAGAAGGATAGCTGTCGCCGCGCCAAAGGTAATTATATACGCCGCAAGGCCTCTCGCGGCAAAATAAGTCAACGAGATCATGGCGATGCAGCTCAAATAAATAAACAGCAGCCCGTCGCCGTCGAAAATGAAAGCCCCGAATATAAGTATAGCGGCTATAAGTATCGGAGACAAAAACGCCGTCCAGTTATTACTCAGCGGACACCGCTCCGCGATGATATGTACTGCTACTACAGCTAAACTCAGAATAAATCGCAGCAGCATTTCTTTCGGGCCAAAAAATATCCCGGTATATACCGACGTTATGACGGCATAAGCGCACAATACCAGGAAAATATGCGGAGCTGCCTGACTCTTGGTTGAATCGGAAAATACTAATTTCCGAATTTTCTGTAACATAAGAATATTCCTCTCTCCCGGAAGTCACGCGAGGCGCGTCGCCTGCGGACCGCCGCTCGTCAATTTACTCCGCAGGCGCGCTCCAGCGTAATCCGACAGCCCTGTCGACAGGCATCATATAACAGATTCCGTGTACGTCCGTTTTCCGCCCTGCGTTTTCATCTATATCAGCTATGATTTTACCGGCAGTGCTATTATCCGTTATGATTATAATGATCTCCTGCTCGTGATCGAGGGTAATTCCCATAAATGTATGATGATGGGCCCCCTCCCCCCGGGCGTGAACGATCGTACCGCCTGACGCACCCGCGGTACGGATTATTTCCATGATCTCATCAGAGTGCCCGGCGTTAGCGATAATATAAAGCGCTTTCATATCGGTTTTTGTTTCCATTTTATTATCGATCCTTTTGTTTTTAGTATGATAAGCTCTCTACCGGAATAGTGTACGCTATGCCCGTATTAGGTTTATCAAAGTGAAAATCCGACGTCAGTGTGTTAAATATCACATCGGCTTCAGAATCTGATATCAGGCAGGTGATCAAAACCTTGTTTTTTTCATCAACTAGGCCGAATATATCCATAAGATAGCCCGACTTGACCGACCCCTTGCCATAAAAAACGTTTACTACATGGCCTCCGTTTTCAGTTATTACTGCCATCATCTTGTCCTGGAGTTTTCTGCCGGTTATTACGACCATATGCAATACATGCGGCACTTCCTCGTATACCATGTCTTAATTCTCCTCATTACTCTGATGCGTGAGAGCGTCAAGCTCAAACAATTCCTGCCGGTCCATTTGTTCTCGCAGCTGCCTGAATCGCCGCTCATAAATCAAACCTAGCGCCTGTACTGTGACAAGCGGCATCACCGACATGAACGCTATTATTCCAAACCCGTTTGTCAGGATCGATTGCGGGGCGCCGCTTGTTGTTTCAAACGTGTTGCCCACGGCTTGCGCGATACCCAGAGCGAACGGCGTCAGAAAAGCCGACGTCAGTCCTCCGGCTGCGACGCCGCCTGAATCGAAAGCAAGACCAACAAACATTTTTGACGAAAACTTCATCATTATCAGCGCCGCCGCATAGAGCGGAATCAAAAACCAAAGGATATTGATTTGAGTCATGATTCTTACTACTGATAGCATCGAGGCAATCCCCAGCCCGAGCGCGAGAGTCAGACGGATCGTCATTTGCTTGATGTGTCCGTTTGTTATCTCCTCAAGCTGCCGGCCGAGTACGGTGACAGCCGGTTCCGATAATGTTATAGCGCCTCCGAGTATGAATCCAACCGGAAGAAGCAGCCACTTAAACCATTCAGCCCTGTGACTGGCAAGGAATGAACCGCCGATATGTTGCCCCGCATACGCAAATCCAAAATCAACACATGTCAGGAAAATCAAATGTCCGACGAATACCGGTATTATTCCTGAAAGTATTTTTATAAAGTCTTTCTTGAGCAGCTTTATCAGTAAAAACTGAAACGGTACAAAAACCAGTACGATCGGCAGAAGTGTCAGCAGAGCCTCACGGAAATTGAACCCGGCGATAAACGCGAAATCGTCGACCGCTCCGGGGTCGTAGCCAACGCTTGGAACGGGGACAGCCCCGCCGTGGGAAGACTTAAATAGAATCCCGTAGAGAAGCACAGCAAGTATAGGCCCCAACGAGGCGATCCCGATTATGCCGAACGTGTCGTCATCTGTTTTGCGCCTTGACATAGTTGCGGAAACGCCGATTCCGAGGGCCAGCATGAACGGGACAGCTATATCGCCGGTAGTTGCGCCGCTGCCGTCAAACGCGACTCCGACGAATTCAGCCGGAGTAAAGATAGCGAGCAGGAATATAAAAACGTAAAAAGCGCCGAACAGTATTTTTATGCTGATGTCCTTAAGAATGCGGTACAGTCCCAGCCCGACAAAAGCGCCGATACCGGCGGACATTATTACGATGAGAATACGTTCGTCCAACTGATCCGACGCAAGGTGTACCTGGCGTGAGAATACGGTCAGGTCGGGTTCGGCGATTTCGGCAAGCAGTCCGAATAAAAACCCGAAGAATACTATAAACGCTACTTTTTTCAGTTTTACAAGCGATTCACCGACCGCTTTACCAATCGGCAGTATACTGACTTCAAGCCCGACCAAAAAAATCGACTGGCCCACAACCACGCCCGCAAACCCGATTATAAGTTTCACGTAGTCGAACAAACTCTCCATCGGCGCGATAAAACAACACACTATTACTGTAATAGCAGCAAGCGGGAGCGATGAGAGAAATGTTCCTTTCAATACGTGAAATAGCTTCATAAACCCCCCAAATAACACTTGAGCAATATTATTCTATCATAAAGCCACGACAAAAAAAAGCGGGTTTTTGCGTACAAAAGCGGGTTTTTGCGTTCAAAACATATGTAGACAAAAATAATACCGTAGTGTAGAATGGCTTTCGGAAATCCGGGAAAGGACGATTGTAGAATATGAATGTGATACTAAAAGCCGAGGGACTGAAAAAGACTTTCCGCCTGTCGGCAAAACAGCAGAAGTTGCAAAACACAAAGGAGAAAGTCATAACCGCCGTTAATGACTTATCGTTTGAGGCATACGAGGGGGAGATATTCGGGCTTCTCGGCCCCAACGGCGCGGGCAAGACCACTACGTTGCGAATACTTGCCACATTGATCAAAGCCGATGAGGGCGAAGCTTTCGTCGATGGCTCAAGTATCAAGACAGAGCCGGA
>Ga0082212_10005276_pt1 | contig 17665 bp, 15 predicted proteins | sample TergutNt197P3_FD_71548 | JGI IMG/M metagenome (GOLD analysis project Ga0082212, IMG submission 71548) | Neocapritermes taracua P3 segment gut microbial communities from Petit-Saut dam, French Guiana - Nt197 P3 | ecosystem: Host-associated > Arthropoda: Insects > Digestive system > Gut ... | reverse complement strand
CTATTTAAGTCGCGTGAGCGACGATTTCAATCGAACGCCACCGAAGGTGGCGCAACCTCTATCTACGTCGCGTGAGCGACGATTTCAATCGAACGCCACCGAAGGTGGCGCAACCTCTACCTCTAATATATCACTTTTTGGAGGCAAAGAAAAGGAAAAAAACAAATTAAACCTGAATATTACTTAATTGCTCGTGATCTTATTCGAAAAAATTTAACGCAGAGGCGCAAAGGCGCAGAGAACGCGGAGGTCGATTCGTTGTTCGCAGCTACTTGCAATCTTCAAGTTATGTGAAGTAAAAGGGATGAAAATAGGAAGGTGAAGAGAGGAAAATATAAAGTGTTCGTATAATATTCGTACTTCCGAAAAAAAAACTGATATTTCAAATAACAAACACCAGTTCTCGATATCTAATCCCCACAATACCCCTAATCATCTAATTATTTCTTGCAGAGGTTGATAGACCCGGAAGGTTTTGCACTGTCATCAAACAACGCGCTACCCTCTGCGCCTTTGCGCCTCTGCGTGATAAAATTGCCAACAATATTCTCAATAAAGCAATTTCTCTGCGTTACTGCCGAGGATGCGGTCTTGGTCCAGCTCAGACAGGTGTTCCAGCGAGAGGATGTAGCGGGACGGTGGCAGCAGGGGGAAGTCGCTGCCGAAGATTATTTTTTCGCCAAGGCCGAGGGCTATGGCGGCTTTGTATATGCCTGCGTCGTACAATAGCGGCGAGGCGGCAGTGTCGTACCAAACGTTGCGGAACTTTTCGCGCAGTTCGGGCATCGCTTCGTAGAGGAACAGGCCGCCGCCCCAGTGGGCAAGTACGATCCGCAGGCCCTGGCTGTTTTCAATGAACGCTTCGATTTGCCGCAGGCCGATTGTCGTTTTTCCGGCATAGCGGTGGCCCACCGGCTCGTTGGTGTGGACGATCAGCGGCAGGCTGCGTTCTTTGCAGATACCGGTCAGGGCGCGGGTTTCCTGTTCGTCATCAATGCGGAAATTTTGTCCCTGGGGAAAAATTTCTCCAACGCCCTTTAGCCCTGCGCCATGGCAGCGGCTAATTTCCTTTTCCAAATCCGCCGACCCGGGCGAGACCGCCATGAAGCCGATCAGTTTGCCGGGGTATTTTTGCACGCTGTCGATAACATAGTCGTTGGCAAGGCGGCACAGTCCTGGATCGTTGAACGCGAAACCGAAAATCACCGCACGGTCAAATCCCGCTTTATCAAGCATGGCGGCGGCGTCTTCGGCAGAGGCGAATCTGTTGCGAGGGCTTTTTGACAGCAGGGCAAAATACGGTTCTCTTTCGGCAAACTGTTCCCAGTTTTCGCTTATCTCCGGCGGGGTAACATGGACGTGAAAATCTATTTTAACCATCGGCATTTATTGCGCCACAGGCGGCGGCTCAAGTTCGACGCCGGCATTTTCTGGCTGGGGCCCGGTATACACGCCGATCTTTTGCAGCCCCAGCATGATCGGTACGCCGATAACGGCAGTCCCCAGGGAAAACACTGCACGTTCAACCGGGGCGGCGAAGGTCAGGTACAGCCAGGTTTCCCTCGGCATACGGTACAGCACAAGGTAAAAGAAGTTTCCGATAGTCGCTCCGCCTACGAGGCCGCCAAAAGCGCAGAGCCACAGAACGGGAAATTTCAGCGCCGTATTTGCTCCGCACAGGACTTTTCCGGAAAATATGCTGCCCACGATATAGACTGCAAAACCCATGCCGTAATAGACAATCGGAAAAATGATAATGCTGCGTCCGATCTCCTGGCTGAACCAGAGCAGAACTCCGGCCAGATAGACGATTATGCCGCCGGAGATAACAAGGCTCCCCTTGCTGTTAAGCGTAATCGGCGGCCAGGAACCCCAGGCGATACAGCCGGTAGTAAACGCCGTCGTCATACCGATAACAAAGGTTCCCATTCCAAGCCATGCTGTGTGGGTTGCGATCAGGCTGCCTATAATTCCGCCGACAGCCGAACATAGCGCGCCGGCAATGGGACCGAACAATATGCCCGAAAGCGGGAGAAGCGCCGTTGCAAACGAAAAATTGCTCGCCGTGCCGATTATTGGTATTGCCGGGATTATATGCGCCGCCGCTACCACAGCCCCCCAAACGGCGATAACCGCCGGATGTATTCTGCCTGGCGCTGCAAGCGCGTGTTTTTTTTTCAATAGCCGTTCCTCATATCGGCATCATAACATGATTTTCTGCGAGGGGTACATACCCCGTCATTCCAGGCTAAACTTGACCCGCAATTAATATGAAAAAATCCAACAAGGGGTGGGGCGGCGGGCGCCAAAAAAACTGGAGGAGTCCGCCTGCGGAGCCACTGACCAGCCTTTTTTTATCCATGTAAAACAGCGCAGTTCCGAAAATGAGCGATATTTTCATGTTCCTCATGCTGGTCAGCTTTTTCTTTCCCCTGATTTTTGATTCTATTCGCTCGTCTCCTGCGGCGGGGAGTTCCAGAATTTTTTTGGCGCCCGCCGCCCCACCCCTTGTTGGCCTATCATGGTACTGTGCGGGTCAAGTTTAGCCAGAGTGGTACTATCAATCAGTTATTCCAGGCAATTTTATGCTTGGTTAATAATAATATCTTCCACAAAAATTATTTTTTTTATATTCCTCACGCAAAAACACAAAGATAAGCTAGGGTATTTTCTATTTATCACAAAAGTTAAACTTGACCCGCATTACGCTGCCAATGCCCCGAAGGGGCGGGCGCGCGCGTGGGCGGCGAAAATTTCCGGGACTCCCCGCCGCAGGAGACGAGGGAATTAATTTAAAAATAGGGTACAGAAAATGCCTGACCACTAATAATCTAATTATGGGTAGTTACTCACAACATGAAGAATTAGTGGTCAGGTGGCTCCGTAGGCGGACTCCCCCGGATTTCGCCGCCCACGCGCGCGCCCGCCCCTTCGGGGTTTTTGTGAATTAATTGCGGGTCAAGTTTAGTCGCTTGCGGAGGGGTTGTTGATTTATGTTTCAGTGAAACAAGCTTGGAGGCAAGTTCGCCCGGCATCAGGGCATATTTTTCCAGGGGGATTTGCTTTCTCAGCGACTGCGAAAGCCGCGTTATGGGAGGGGGGATTATCTTCGCTATGGCAAGGTCCCCGGTCCGGTCGAAAATTTCACCGGGGGTTCCTTCCATAAAAACCATCGCGTCCTTCATGACAATGATCCTGTTTGCGAATTCTACGGCAAGGCCCAGGTTATGCGTCACCAGAATAATCGTATAGTTCTGCCGGTGCAGTTCGCCGATTATGTCCATGATTATCCGGCAGCCGCGCTTGTCCTGCCCGGCGACAGGCTCGTCCAGCATCAGTATTCTCGGCCCCATCGCCAGAATCGACGCGAACACGGTCTTTACCCTGTCAGCCCGGTTCATCGACAGCGGAAAGACATCCCGCTTGTCCAAAAGGCCGACGGCTTCCAGCGTTTCTTCGACCTTCGCCTTAACATCATTTTCATTCATGCCCCGGTGTTTGAGGGCAAAGGCGACTTCGTCATACACCGTCGATTCGAAAAGCTGCCGATCGCTTTCCTGCATGGAAAAGCCAATCTCGCCGGATATCTCCGCGACATCCATCTCCCTCGTGTTTCTTCCCCGGATGTAAATGTCGCCCTTTGACTGTCGCAAAAGGCCGCTGATCAGCTTGAGCAGGGTGGTTTTGCCGGAGCCGTTCTGGCCGATAATGGCGATAAAATCATTTTCCTTAACGGTTACGTTGATTTTGTCCATTATGATTCTGCTGGTACTGTAATGGTATGCCAGCTTCTTTATTTGAATCGCCGGAATGTCAGCCATTGTACCACTCGATAGCCGACTTTTCCGCTTCGTCAAGATTCAGGGGAAGCTGCGGCAGCGGCTCGCCGAGTGAATCCATTGCGCGGGCAAATTCCGCCGTTTGGGGAATCTGCACGGCATCGCTGCCGGTGAGCTTTTCATCGGCAAAGATGCGGGCGGGTGTGTCAAAGGCGATGATGTTTCCGCCTTCCAGGACGCATATCCTGTCGGCAAACTCCGCCGCCTCGTCGCCGGAATTGGTAGCCATAACGACGGTAAGGCCCCTTTTTGCCCGCAGGCTCGTAATCAGGGAAAGAACGTCACGCGCGCCTCCGGGATCAAGCTGGGAGCATGGTTCGTCCAGCACCAGCACCCTGCCCGCCATCGCCAGGGCGGCGGCAATAGCCAGTCGCTGCTTCTGCCCGCCGGAAAGCAGCGCCGGTTCGTAATCGGCAATCGCCGAAAGTCCGGCGGATTTCAGCGCCCAGGAAACTTTTTCCTCTATTTCTTTTGCCGGCAATTTAAGGTTTTCCAGGGCGAAGGCAACTTCCTCATGGACCTTTCCGGTAAAAAGCTGCGTTTCAGGATCGTCAAACGCCATTCCGACCTTTTTCGCCAATTGCGACAGCGATGATTTGTCCGTTTGAATACCGTCAACCGTCACCTTGCCCAGCAGCATTCCCCTTAAAGCATGGGGAATCAGGCCGTTGAGCAGGCGGCAAAAGCTTGTCTTGCCCGAGCCGTTTTCCCCCATCACGGCGATAAATTCCCCCTCCTCAATTTCCAGGCAGAGATTCTTCAGCGCCCAGTCTTTTGATCGCGCGTAGGCCCAGGATACCATGTCCATTCTGATGATGGGTTCGCCCATTGCGCTACCTTGCCACATACATGTTAGCCGCTACGATAGCCGCCGAAAAAACCATCCCCAGAAACAGCGCGAAAAAATCTCCGGCCTTCATTTTCGCTTCAAGCGCCCACGTCCTTGTCCGGTAAACGCCGAATGCCCTTGCGTCCATGGCAAGGCTTATTATCTGCGCCTTACGCATAGCTTTTATCAGAAGGGGAATGCCCAATGCCCGGTATTCGTAAAGCCGGGAAAACAAGCTGCGTTTGTTTTCGTTTCGCACTCCGCGCAGGGTGCGCGCTTCCATGATCAGGCGGGCTTCTTCTTCAAACGACGGGATCAGATTAAGCGTTGAAGTGATAGTATACGCCGCCTTGTAGTTCAGCCCCAGTTTGGTGATGCCGAATGCAAGGCGGCGGGCATCGGTGGTCGTGGTCAGCAGGGGAAGGATCACGGTGAGGGAAACGATGCGGCAGCATACCATTAACCCGGTAAAAAAGCCGTCGCGTTTCAGCGAACCGGTTCCGCCTAACAGGGGAACGCCATCGGGTATAAGGGGTTTGAGCAGGTAGCCGCCGCCGGCATCATGGGCAAAGAGCGTCTGCATGGCGATAACGAACGCCGCCAGAAAGAGGAGGAATTTCCAATGGGGGAAAATTTTATTCAGCGGAATTCTCGCTATGAGGCACAATACGACAAAAAGAACCATTTGCGAAAAAGCAATCAGCAGCGAATCTACCAAAAAGACAATGACGGTAAAAAGCAAAACAAGCAGCAGTTTTATCCTGGGGTCCATCCTGTGCAGGAAAGAACCGGCGCTTGCCCTGTTGATTTTGGAATCACTCCCTTAATTTTCCTCGCGTACCCACGCTTCGGAAAAACCGGCTGAACCCAGCCGTTGGGCGACATGTGCCATTTCCGATGCCTTTATTCCCGTTATAACGACACGGTACAAATTGCCATGCCGTTCAAACGCCGGGCTGAAACCGGCATTTCGCAGCCTGTCGTAGGATTCCTGGGCAAACACCGTGCTGGAATACGCACCCACCTGGACCCGGTATATGCCGTTTCCCCTGGAGTCGGGCATTCTTGGCACGATTTTTGCCGAAGGCCCTGCGGGCAGCGGCGGGGGCGGAGGAAGCGGTGGCGGAGGCGGCCTAACTGCGGGTGGGGCCGAGGGCTGCGTCTGTTGGGGAATTGACGCGACATTGGGAATGTCTATCACATGTTCCTGGCCGTCCACGTTAACGACCACTTTAATTGAAACCGTCTGGGAGCCAGAATCGGTTCGTCCAGAGGCCGGAGGAGGCGGAGGAGGTGGTGGGGGGGCCGCTTCGGCGGGCTTAACGACTATCCATTCGACATCCTGCGAGGAATATCCGTCCGGGGGAACAGAAGTTCGGACGGGGGGCTGGGGAACGGCCTGCACTTCTTCCGCTACGGCGACTGCGGTAATTTCGGGTACATCCCCTTCCGGGCCGTCTGCGGCAAGGGCGGGTTCCGGCCCTTCGGCGCTTTCCGTCTCCGCCCCTTCATCAATAGCCATTACTTCTTCTGCTTCATCGGGGGGGAAGTGCTCTTCGGAGAATCCCCTTACCACTTCCAGGCGGATTTTCGTCCTTCCCGTTTCGTTCATCTCCAGAAGCCTGGCCGCTTCTTCGGAAAGATCCAGTATTCGGTCGGGATTCTGCGGGATCCGGTTGGTAATGTTGACGTAGACGATCTTGTCGGGTTTTTCAAGGTTGGTTACCCGCACCCTCGTTCCGAGGGACAGTCTGGCATGGGAAGCATGCAGGCTTAACGAATCGGTTTTATGCCATGTCGCCTCGCCTTCCTGTTCGTCCTGGGCGAAGCCGAACGCTGCGGGGATCATAAAAAGGACCGCAGACAATATCACGATATGTATATGTTTCATCAGCCACCTCATACTGGTACTATACTATTATTAACGGAAAAAATATACAAGGACTTGCGGTTTTTTATGAGGCATTATACAATATTACAAAGGAGCAAAAAAGATGGACGAAAAAGCGCGTGAAAGCAACAGGCTCAGGCAGAGAAAATTCCTGGAGCGGCACAAGGATGAGGTAAACAGCAAAAGGCGGGAAAAATACCACGAGCGCATCAGTCTTGGAAGATGCCCGCGCTGCGGGGGCAGGACAAAAAAAGGCCGCACCCTTTGCACAAGCTGCTGCGAGTACATGCTCGACCTTAACAAAAAATACGCAAAACAAAAAAGCGCCGCAGCCAGAAAAGCCAAACCCAAACCAGCGGCAAAGCCCGCCGCCAGAAAAAAGGCCAAATAGCCAACAAACCAACGACGCGAATGAATTATTGTAGATTCCTCACGCAGAGATGCAATTCGCAATAATCTCACGCAGAGGCGCGGAGGCGCGGAGGACGCGGAGAAATGCGGGTTGCTCGCAAGCAGCGCATACCTTCCTTAACTCCTGATAACTCTGAGCTTTCGATAGAGGGGGAAGACCCTCGGACGAAAACTCTGCGCCTCTGCGCCTCTGCGTGAGAATTTTCCAGGAAATGTGCTTCTAGATTTTCCGGGCTTTGACGAGCATAACGTCACCTAGGCCGAGGGCTTTTGCGGCTTTGTCGGCGAATTGTTTTATGGGCAGCGGGGCGGTTCCGGCGGCTAGGCCGCCCCAGGTGTATACGCCTTCCACGGAAAAACCGGCTTTTTTCAGCATTGCTTTGGCGGTGCGGGCGGAAAACAGGTAGAGGTGATCAAAAATCGCCGAACGCCACCGGCTGCCGAACAGCCGCGCCTGAAAGCCGTCTATATTCGGCGTTATCAGCAAAAGTCGCGCGCCGGGCCGCAGTATCCGCCAAATCTCGCCGAGAAATGCCCCGGGATTGTTGAGATGTTCGACCAGATGGGAGGCAATCGCCAGGTCGAAGGATTCATCGGGAAAGCGGCATTCTTCCAGGGGCGTGTCCCGTATGTCGAGTCCCTGTCTGCCGCGGCCATATTCGGCGGAGGGCGAAATTTCCACGCCCGTTACCTGCCAGCCCCGTTCCCGCAGAAAGGCCAGCATTGCCCCCGTAGCGCATCCCGCGTCCAGCGCGCGCGGCGCTTCGGTTTTGGCTTCGAGCAGTTCCTTTTCAATTTGAAAAAAACCGGCGTCCGCCAGGGCAAGTTTCTGAAGGGCAAGAAAGGCCGCTTCGTTTTTCAGTTCGTAGGCGAGATAGTCCTCTCCGAAGAGTTCGCGGTAGCGGCGCTGTACATTGGCGGCAAGCGGCTGGGGATTGATCTGTACCAGGCCGCAGCGGACGCAGCGGACATAGGAAAAGCCCTCGCAAAAAAGCGCCGGTTTGAATCGGCTGCCGCCGCAGAGGGCGCAGGGAACGATTTGCCCTTCTTCCTCCGCAACGGGCGTGGACCAGGTTTTTACCGGCTGCATGCGTCGGCGGCGCTCACTCAACGAGCATCCGGGTAATGACGCTTCGTGAATTGCCGGCGATATCCTGCACGACGATCTCCAGTATCGCCTGCCCGCGGCTGAATTGCACCTCGCCGACTTCAAAGGCCGGATAGGTGCCGTACACCCGCAGCGCCGGAACCAGTCCGTTGCGGTTTACCATCAGCACGCCGTCCCTTGCGCTTATGGTCTCAAAGGAAAGCGATCCGGCTTCTTCGCCGTTGACAAAGCAGACGATTCGGTGGGGGGCAAGCTGCAGGCCTCGTGGATCGGAGATGGTGTCAACGGCGTTGACGGCGATGGTGTACCTGCCCTGGCTGATAGTCCGCAGTTGATTGCCTTCGATGATCCTCCCGTCGGCGCGGCGGAGCTGTATCCCCAGAATCTGCGGCTGAACCTCGTCCGGAATCGGATTGATCACCATGGATGGATTGACCCATCTCCGTTCTCTGCGGTCGTACAGCAAAAAATACAGGCCTTCCCGGCGCGACCAGCCGGAATTCCCCGCCATGGCTATCGGGAAACCCTGGTATGTCACTGCCGGAACCTGGTTCCTACCCTCGTCCCGGTACCGGCTGTAAATGCTCACCAGCCCGTCGCCGTGGTCGATGGCAGACCACGCGCCCAGCGGGGACGGCAGGCGCGAAGCGGTATCCGATTCCGAGCGGGTAAAGATGATCTCCCCCCTGTCTGCCGCGTGAACCAGCCCCTCCCCTTCAAACACGATCCCCAGAACCGGCCTGCCCCGCTCGTTATAGCCAAAGTTGCGAAGCTCGGCGGCTTCCGGCAGCGGCCAATCCATTGCCGCGAGAAGGCCGCAGCTTACAATCCCCGCTATGAAAAAGAACCGCCGTGCAAAATGTATCCGCATCCCCGTCACCTTTTTTCCAAATCGAAAGAAATCAACGTCTGCTTCCCGCCGACAAACAGCCGCGAATCGTGCCTTCCCAAAAACACTTCCCCGCTTTTGAACGGCGCATTGATTATCGGCCTGCCTGGAAGCCTGACGCCGACAAGTTCTCTGGTGCCCTGAGAGCGGGTAACAAGGGCGAACACCAGCCCCTGGCCGCCGCTATGGTCGATTGCGCTTAACTCTCCGTTTAATTCCAGTTTTCCCGACAGCCTTGAGCCTAATTCAAAAAAACCCAGCCCTCCGTCCCGCTCAAAGACAATCCAGCGGTCGTCTTCGATGAACGAGACATAGACGGGACGGCGGTAATCGCTGCCCAGGAATTCATGGTACACGACCTTGTAGTCGCTCGCGCTGTTTCCGAACCGTTCCAGCAAAAGGAACCGCTGGTCGTCGATGCCGGAGATCAGGGCCAGCTTGGAGCCGTCGCGGGAAATGGCGCAGCCGAGGATGATCGAATAACGCGATCCGCCCGGCTCAAAAGAGAACACCTGCCTGCCGCTTGAGTCCAGCACGCCCGCCACGCCGTCAAGCGATCCGGCAAGCACCAGATCGGCGGCGGAGTCGACGCAGGTAAGCGGGCTGGCGAATTCATATTGCCATAGCGGGCTGCCGGAATCGTCAATGGCCGAAATCGCGTTTTGTTCGCTGTTGACAACAAATGTTTTTCCGTTGAGGAAGAAGGGATAGCCGCGCGGATTTTCAATGACGGCAAGGGCTTCGCCGCCAGGACTGTTAACCGTTATCCTATCCGGCTCCGAATCGTATTCCGCCCAGCGCTGCGGAGAAAGCGAGACGTTGGCTTTCTTTGCCTGGTTGATCGCGAAACGGCCGTCCCTGTCAAAATATCCGAAGCGGCTGCCCAGTTCAAAGGGAACCAGGCTGCCCTCGTCGTATTCCTCATCCTCGCCCGCCTCTGCCGGAGCGTCGCCCAGGTAAACGGGCTTGCCGTACTCAAGCGAGTTCAGCCAGCGCGGGACCAGCACCGTTTCAAGGGGAATCGGCCTGGCGGCGCAAAAAAAGTACACCGCGAAAACCACCGTCCCCAAAATAACCCAGACCCTTTTCTTCGCCTTCACATTGTTATATTACCCAAGAAGAATGATGAGTGACAAGTGAACGCTATATCGCACACAGAGGCACTGAGGCACTAAGAACACGGAGTATAGAAGGCGGTATTTGACCCTATCTCCACTGTGCCTTTGTGCCTCCGTGAGAAATAAGGGGAAATATAATTTGAATATATTGACATTTAGTGCGGTTTTGTGCGATAATGGACATTATGATTGAAGACAACATCTTGACGATAGAGGAAGTGGCCAAGTACCTGCGGGTCTCGGAGCGCACCGTATATGACTGGGCGCAGAAGGGCGAAATTCCGTCGGGGAAGATCGGCACCGTTTGGCGGTTCAAAAAAAACGACATTGAACAGTGGGTTAACGACCGCCTTTCCGCCGGCAGGTTTGCCAATAACCTTAACCCCATACATATGCAGGCGATACTTTCGCCCGAGCGGATACTGTTTCTCGACTATCCGTCAAAGCGCGACGCGCTCCTTGCCCTCGCGGGAAACCTCGCCACCGCCCCCCAGATTAAAAACGCAAACGAACTTTCCCTGGAAATCCTCAGAAGGGAAGAACTGATGAGCACCGCCATCGGCAGGGGGATCGCCATCCCCCATGTGCGCCTCCAGTCGATCACCGATCTGGTGGTTTCGGTCGGGATAAGCCGCGTTGACATAACGGATTTTAATGCCCTAGACGACGAGCCGGTCAGGCTGATCTTCATGATCGCCGCCGCGTACAACCAGCACGGCAATTATCTGCAAACGCTTTCCTATTTCAGCGCCCGCCTTAAAAACCGGGAACTCCGCGATTCGCTTCTCAGGGCGGCGAGTCCCGACGAAGTATACGGCCTCCTTGTCGGCGGCGCATCGAAGGACGCAGAGTGAAAGCGGGGGTTATCGGGGCGACCGGATATGCCGGAGCGGAACTGGTCAGGCTGCTTTCGGGACATCCGAAAATAGACTCGCTGGCGCTTTCTTCGGTGAGTTTTGAAGGTGAACACTTAAGCGACGTGTACCCCAATTTTCAGGGACGCATTGAATTACTTTTGACAGACGCGGAACAGGTAACGGCGTCAGCTAACGTGATTTTTGCCGCCCTGCCCCACGGCATCACAGAGCGTTACGCGAAAGAATGTACCGAAAAGGGAATACCGTTCATCGACTTGTCCGCCGATTTCCGCTTTGGCGATGACGAAGAGACCTACAGCGCGTGGTATGGAAAAACCCACCAGCACCCGCAGTTGTGCCAATACGCCGTGTACGGCCTGCCAGAACTGAACCGGGCGCGCATACAGGAACTTGCCGCCGCGGGCAAAATAATTGTCGGCAACCCCGGCTGCTATCCCACCAGCGCTTCACTCGGCGCATATCCCGCCATCGCAAAGGGCATTGCCGAAGACTCCGCCGCCATTATCGTCGATTCAATATCCGGCGTTACCGGCGGCGGGCGGGAACCGGCGCGGTCGTTCCACTTCCCCGAATGCGCCGATTCCGTTTCGGCGTACAAGGTCGGCGCGCACCGGCACTCGCCGGAGATAGCCCGCAACTTTGCCGGCATGGCGGCGCGGCATAACCGGCCTGCCCCGCCGGTAATTTTTACCCCGCACCTTGCCCCCATGAACCGGGGGATTCTCTCGACAATCTACATCCCCCTCGCCGCAGGGTGGCTCGCCGGTACGGGCGGCGGGGAACCGGAGGACACAGCCGCTAAAATCCGCGCCGTCTACAGTGAATTTTACCGGGACGAGCCGTTTGTCCGGGTGCTGCCGCCGTGGGTAACCGCCGCGACCAACAGGGTGCGGCAGTCCAATTACTGCGACATCTCCGTGCATCTGGATCATTCCGGTTCGACACTGATTATATGCAGCGCGATTGACAACATGGTAAAGGGCGCGGCGGGACAGGCCGTGCAGAACATGAACGTGATTTTCGGCTATGCTGAAACAAGCGGCCTGGAAATGATACCGGCCTTATTTTAAGGAGATACCAGTGAAAGAAATTTCCGGCGGAGTTTGCGCGCCCAAGGGATTTATGGCGGGCGGCATCTGGTGCGGCGTCAAGGCGAATTCCCAAAAACGGGATCTCGCGCTTATCTATTCGGAAAAAAACTGTGCCGCAGCGGCAATGTTTACCGCTAACCGGGTAAAGGCGGCAAGCATCATCGTTACGCAGGAACATATCGGGCGCGGCAAGCTCCACGCCATCATCGCCAATTCGGGCAACGCCAACGCCTGCACGGGGGAGGCGGGGCTTGCCTCGGCGCGGCGCATGGCGGAACTGGCCGCCGATGAATTCGCCATCAGCCCAAGGGACGTGGCGGTCGCCTCCACCGGAGTTATCGGCGTACCGCTGCCAATCGCCGCCATCGAGAACAGCATCGGCGCACTGGCAAACAGCCTGCGGGGGGACGAAGCCGGACACGCCGCCGCGCTTGAGGCGATCATGACCACCGACACCCGCAAAAAGGAAGTATCGGTAGAAATTGAGATAAACGGCGTGCCGGTGCGGATCGGCGGCATGGCAAAAGGTTCGGGGATGATACACCCCAACATGGCGACCATGCTCTGCTTCCTCACCACTGACGCGGCGATTCCCAGGGAACTTTTGGAGAAAAGCCTGCGACGCGCAACGGCGCTATCCTTCAACCGCCTGAGCGTAGACGGCGATACCTCGACCAACGACATGGCGATCATCCTCGCCAACGGCGCGTCCGGCGCTCCGGCAATTGCCGAGGAAAGCGCCGAATACGGTATCTTTGCCGCCGCGCTGGAAGCCTGCTGCGTCAAGCTGGCGCGGGCGCTTGCCCGTGACGGCGAAGGTGCGACAAAACTGGTGACGGTCACCGTTTGCGGCGCCCATGACGAACAGACTGCCGAAACGCTGGCAAAGGCGGTCGCCGCTTCCAGCCTGGTCAAGGCGGCCTGTTTCGGCGCGGACGCCAACTGGGGGCGCGTACTCTGCGCGATGGGCTACTCAGGCGCCGAATTCGACCCCGGCCTTACCGGCGTGCGGTTCAGGAGCCTTGCCGGTGAAATCGCCGTATGTAAAAGCGGCCAGCCGGTCGGTTTTTCCGAGGAAGACGCAAAAAAAATTCTTTCGGAAGAAGAAATTGAAATACTCATTGACGTAAACAGCGGCGACGCTGCCGTAGACGGCACCGCGACCGTATGGGGCTGCGACCTTACCTACGACTACGTCAAAATAAACGGTGACTACCGGACCTAGGAAAAACGATGACGGATAACAACAACCAGGCGCAGGTTCTGGTACATGCCCTGCCCTACATCCAGCGCTTTCACGGCAAGACCATCGTGGTCAAGTACGGCGGCAACGCCATGATCAACGAAGAATTAAAGGCCGCGGTAATACAGGACCTGGTACTGATGACCTGCGTGGGCATACGCACCGTGCTGGTACACGGCGGCGGCCCCGAGATCGAAGCGATGCTTAAAAAAACCGGCGGCGAAAGCCGCTTTGTAGACGGCCTGCGCTACACCGATGATGATACCATGGAGATCGTCCAGATGGTCCTCTGCGGAAAAGTGAACAAGGACATAGTCGGCCTTATCCAGCAGGCAGGCGGCAGGGCAATCGGGCTGTGCGGCATCGACGGAGAAATGCTCAGGGCGCGCAGAATCTCCGGCGGCGATTACGGGCTGGTCGGCGAGATTGAGGAAGTCGACATTTCAATATTAAGTTCCGCGCTGGACGGCGGCTTTATTCCGGTGGTATCCTCGGTGGCGTTTGACACCGGAGACCACAGCGGCCGGAGCCTCAACATTAACGCCGATACCGCCGCCGCGAAAATCGCCGCCGCCCTTCAGGCTGAAAAGCTCATTCTGATGACCGACGTGCAGGGCCTTTTGCGAAACGTCGATGATCCCGATTCGCTTATCAAATCGGCGACACGGCCGGAACTGGAACAACTCAAAAAAGATCGAATAATTTGCGGGGGCATGATCCCCAAGACGGACTGCTGCGCCCTTGCCCTTGACGGCGGTGTGAAAAAAGCGCACATCATCGACGGAACAATGCCCCACGCCCTGTTGGTTGAATTATTCACCGACGAGGGGATTGGAACCATGTTAACATTATGATAGATTTATGTACCTTTTCGGAGGGTCAATGAAGATAGGTATCGATACCTTTGCCTGCGACGGAGGAAAATCCGGAGTAGGAACCTATTTATTGCAACTGCTCACGCGAATCTCATCTTCAAGCGATCGCCTCGAACTGTTCGGATGGGCTTACGACCATTTCGCTTACAGTGAATTTGCGCCAAACCTTGAGTTTATTTCCCGCTGTTCGATAAACGGCAAGTCGGCAAACGCCATCTGGCACCTGTTCCGCTATCCCGAATTCGCCAAAAAAATGGGCTACGACGTATGTTTTTTCCCGGCCGCGCACAAGCGCCCCCCCTACGAATCGCCGTGCCCGACCGTCGGCGTCGTTCACGACATGGCCGCCTACTGGGGAACGAGGCGTACGCGGGAGCATCTGGGGGCGGTCCTCCGCATGGTGCTGCCCAACTCGCTCAGGCGGCTTGACAGGATCATCGCGGTAAGCGAGTGGGTAAAACAGGAACTGGTAGAGCTTGCCCGCGTAAAGGAATCGCTTATCGAGGTCGTGCCGAACGGCGTCGATCATTCGGCGTTTTACCCTCGCCCGCACGGCGACGAAAGCGAGCTTTTGATACAGCCGTTCAGCTTCCGCCGCCCCTACATACTCTGCGTTTCCCGCATAGATCATCCGGTAAAAAACCACATCCGGCTGATGAACGCGTTCGGCATTTTCAAGGAACGCACCGGATTCCCCCACCGGCTGGTGCTTGCCGGACGGGACAACAACAACGCCTCGATTGTAAAAGCCGCCGCCGCCGATTCAAAATGGCGGAGTGACATTTTTATGACCGGGCATTTCCCCCTGAAGAGCCTGCCCGACCTGTATTCGGCGGCGGATTTTGTGGTGATACCGTCAATGTACGAAGGTTTCGGCATGTGCGCCCTGGAAGCCATGGCATCGGGAATCCCCGTAGCCTGCGCCCGCGCTGCGTCCATGCCGGAAACCGCCGAACACGCCGCCCTGTACTTCGATCCCCTTGACACGGAAGACATGGCCGACCGTATGGCAGCCCTTGCGTCCGACCGCGCCCTGCACGAAAATTGCCGCATCCTCGGCCTTGAACGGGCAAAAGCATTTTCCTGGGATCGCTGCGCCGAACGCACACTGGAGATCATCCGCGAAACAGCGGGGCATTAGTTCCCTATTCATCACACGGAGGCACTGAGGCACAGAGTTTTAGGGAGTAGGGTCGTTCTTCGAATTATCAGATTGTATAGCTATATTCTTCCTGTGCCTTCGTGCCTTTGTGCCTCTGTGAGAAATATTCGATTTGAGTATGTCGTTATCAAAAAGCAGCGCGAATGCGGCGGCGGCGTTTTCTACAAATTCTGCGGAGATGGCGCCTGAAATGTCTTTGTCCAGTTCGTCCCACTCGCCTCGGTTGTCGGCGGGCAGCAGGACTTTTTCCATGCCGTTGCGAATCGCCGCGAGAAGCTTTTCCTTGAGGCCGCCGATGGGCAGGATCCGCCCGGTAAGGGTAAGCTCGCCGGTCATGGCGATGGCGGGGCGCAGCGGCTTCTGGCACAGCGTCGAAAGCAGCGAGGCGGCTATGGCGATGCCCGCCGAGGGACCGTCCTTGGGTATCGCCCCTTCGGGGACGTGGATGTGAAAATCGGCCTTGCCGACGTCTTCTACCCTGAAGTCGTAGCTGCCCTGCACGCTGCGCAAATACGACAGGGCGATGCGGGCGCTTTCCTTCATCACGTCGCCGAGGTTTCCCGTCATGACAACTTCTCCGCTGCCCTCAAAGCGGGTACTCTCCACGGGAAGCATCGCGCCGCCGGTTTCGGTCCAGGCAAGCCCGCAGCTTACCCCTACCCTCGCCTCGCGGAACACCACATCGTTCTTGTACTTTCGCCTGCCCAAGAGCTTTTCCAGCCCCTCGCTCTTTACGGTTTTTCTGAATGTCGTAATCGCCTTGTCTTCGCTTTTGCCGTAACCGGCGGAAACGGCCTTTCGCGCGATACGCCGTATGCAGCGGGCTATTTCCCGCTCAAGGCCCCTCACCCCGGATTCCATTGTCCAGAACCGGATAATCGACCGTATCGCGTCGTCGGTAAAACGAATTTTCGCTTCCAAAAGTCCGTTTTCGGCGAGTTCCTTGGGAACAAGGAACTGTTTGGCTATCGAAAGTTTTTCGTTTTCGCCGTAGCCGGGAATGTCGATTATCTCCATGCGGTCAAGCAGGGGATATGGTATGCCGTACAGCGAGTTTGCCGTGGTTATGAACAGCACGCGGGAAAGGTCGTAGGGCACCTCCATGTAATGATCGGTAAACGAACTGTTCTGTTCGGGATCGAGCACTTCGAGGAGGGCGTTGGCGGGATCTCCCCGGAAGTCGCTGGAGAGCTTGTCTATCTCGTCAAGCAGAATCACCGGGTTCATCGTTCCCGCCTTCCGCATGGACTGGATGATCTTGCCGGGCAGCGCCCCGACGTAGGTTTTCCGGTGGCCGCGAATCTCCGCCTCGTCGCGCAGCCCGCCCAGGGAGATGCGGACAAAGCGCCGGTCCAGTGCGCGGGCGACCGACTTGCCCAGGCTGGTCTTGCCCGTTCCCGGCGGTCCCACAAAGCAGAGAATCGGCCCTTTTACGGCGGCGTTCGCACGGGTAATGGCCGGGTTCGCCAGCAACTGCCTTACGGCGATAAATTCCAGAATGCGATCCTTTGCCTTTCGCATGTTGAAATGGTCTTCGTCGAGAACGCGCTGCGCCGCGTCCAGGTCGCCTGAGTCCGCCGAATAATCGCTCCAGGGAAGATCGGCGATCCAGTCGAGGTATCCGCGCAGAACACCCGCTTCGGGGGAAAGGCTCTGCAGTTTCCGCAGGCGGGCAATTTCTTTCGCGGCCTTTGCGATAACTTCCGGCGGAGGGGCTTTTCGTTCAATCCGCTTTTCCAATTCGCCGAACTCGTCTTCGGTATTGTCCTTGCCGAGTTCCTTGTTGATCTCCTTAAGCTGTTCGTTCAGGTAGTACTCGCGGTGGTTTTTATCGATGCGGCTTCGTACCTTGCCGGAAATATTTTTCTGCAAACCGAAAATTTCATTTTCGCGTTCAAGCGTTTCAAGGATCGCCTCAAGCCGCCGGTCGGCACCGGGGATCGCCAGCAGTTCTACTTTACGCTCGGGTTTTAGCTGCATTGAGTTGCAGACGAGGTTTGCGACACGCTCGGGATTTTCCGAACGCTCGACGGCAAGCTGGGTTTCCGATCCGATTTTTTTTGACAGTTCGGCATACTGGACAAACGCCCGCTGCACGGCCCGCAGCAGGGCGATCTCTTCGGGCAGCGGCGGATCGGCAAAAAGCCCCGTGTCTATCGGCTCCACCCGCACCAGGGTGTAGCCCTCCCCCGCTTCCGCCCCGATGATCGTGCCGCGGTATTCGCCCTGCAGCACCACGCGGAAAGTGCCGTCGGGGAGCTTCATGTGCTGGATGACGCGGACAACGGTACCGAACAGCCAGGTTTCGTCAGAGTCCTGGCGCGACCTGTC
>Ga0082212_10005275_pt1 | contig 17665 bp, 20 predicted proteins | sample TergutNt197P3_FD_71548 | JGI IMG/M metagenome (GOLD analysis project Ga0082212, IMG submission 71548) | Neocapritermes taracua P3 segment gut microbial communities from Petit-Saut dam, French Guiana - Nt197 P3 | ecosystem: Host-associated > Arthropoda: Insects > Digestive system > Gut ... | reverse complement strand
GAAAGCGCAGCGGGTATCAACCTCTCCGCGTCAAAAGTGCGCTTCCTCGGTCATCCGCTTGAGCTTGCGGTCTCCGGCGATATGCTGGGCAGGGTGTTCAACGGAATGGGGAAACCGATAGACGGAGGCCCGGAAGTTCTGGCTGAGTCCCATAAAGACATCAACGGCCTGCCAATGAACCCGGCGTCGCGCGACTATCCGAACGAGTTTATTCAAACGGGCGTTTCTTCCATCGACGGGCTCAACACCCTCGTTCGAGGGCAGAAGCTGCCGATATTCTCGGGTTCCGGGCTGCCTCACGCGCAGCTTGCGGCGCAGATAGCGCGCCAGGCGAGAGTCCTCGGCGGCGATACCGATAACTTTGCCGTCGTGTTCGCGGCTATCGGAATCACATTTGAAGAATCCGAATACTTTGTGCAGGAGTTTAACCGCACCGGTGCGATAGACCGTTCCGTTATCTTCTCAAACCTTGCCGACGACCCGGCTGTCGAGCGTATTGCGACGCCTCGCATGGCGCTGACTGCAGCAGAGTACCTGGCGTTCGAGCAGGACATGCATGTTCTCGTCATTTTGACCGATATCACAAACTACTCCGAAGCGCTTCGCGAGATATCCGCAGCCCGTAAAGAAGTCCCCGGGCGGCGCGGTTATCCGGGTTACCTTTACACGGACCTTGCGACTATGTACGAGCGCGCGGGCAGGAGAATCGGTAAAAACGGCTCAATAACTATGATCCCGATCCTGACCATGCCCGAGGACGACAAGACTCACCCTATCCCCGACCTCACCGGTTATATTACCGAAGGCCAGATCATCCTCTCGCGCGATCTGCACAGGAAGGGGCTCATGCCGCCTGTCGACGTTCTGCCGTCGCTCTCGCGCCTGAAGGATAAGGGCATCGGCGCAAATAAGACAAGGGAAGACCACGCCGATACGATGAACCAGCTCTTCGCAGCATACTCGTCGGGTAAAGACGCCAAGGAGCTTATGACCATCCTCGGCGAAAGCGCCCTGACTCCCAACGACCTGCTGTTTGCCAAGTTCGCCGATGAGTTTGAGCAGCGCTATGTATCGCAGGGCTTCGAGGAGAACCGCTCGATAATCGACACGCTTACCATCGGCTGGGAGCTTCTGTCCATCCTCCCGAGGACGGAGCTGAAGCGTATCAAACCGGAGTTGATTGAAAAATATATGCCTGCTGGCGAGTAGGGGTGAAGTGAATGGCATCAAAAACTATTACACCGACCCGGATGGAGCTGACGCGCCTCAAGACGCGTCTGAAGACAGCCACCCGGGGGCATAAGCTCCTAAAGGACAAGCGAGACGAGCTGATGCGCCAGTTTCTCGAAATCGTAAGGCGCAACAGGGAGCTTCGCACACGCGTCGACGACGGGCTTTCCCGCGCCAACCGCTCTATTGCGGTCGCAAGCGCAATAATGTCGCCGGACGTTCTGGAGCAAGCGCTGCTGTATCCGAGGCAGAGGGTGCAGTTCGATATGACCTTCAAGAATGTCATGTCTGTCAACGTGCCTGTCTACACTTTCCAGACAGAACTCGACGACCCTTCGGCGATATACCCCTACGGCTTCGCGCAGACGTCCGGGGAGCTTGACGACGCGCTCTCCGCACTCGCGGAAGTGTTCAACGATATGCTGGAGCTCGCTCAGGTAGAAAAAACAATGCAGCTGCTTGCGGACGAGATCGAGCAAACCCGACGCCGCGTCAATGCGCTGGAGTATGTCATGATCCCGGAAATGCAGACTAACATCAAATACATTTCCATGAAGCTGGAGGAGAACGACCGTTCTACAAAGGTCCGGCTGATGAAGGTCAAGGACATGGTCCTCAAGGAAGCGGGTTACGGGAAAGACTAGCTACGGAAAAGACTAAGCGAAAAATGTGAAAAAAGTGAAAAGGGTCAAAATGACCCTTTTCACTTTTTACACATTTTCCGGAACACTCCGGGCAGGAATCCTCTGAATTTTACAATGGTCACAGCGTAATAACATCAAACTCATTATGCAGTAAGTCCACGCGGATGAACGAATCCGTTAGCGCGTCTCCTTTGCCGAGCAGGAGCTTGATCGCCTCGGCGCATTGCAATGAGGCTGTGTGCGCTGCTGTAAACGGCAGGTTTCCCAGGCTTTTATCGATATTATTGTCTCCAGAACCGTTGTAGAGTTTATCAAGAACCCGTGAACCGGGCATTATGACCGCAACCTGTCCATACCAGCCGCCGATAGCGCCGTGTACAAACGGAATGCCAAGCCGCGCGCATGCTTTGGCAGCTGTTTTGCGGGTTTCAACACTATCAAGGGCGTCCATCACAATGTCATGCCCTTTTAACAGCTCCTGCGCATTTTCGCTGTTTAACCGCCAGTCGATCGCATTCACGCAAACATCCGTGTTGACCTCCTTGAGCCTCTTTTCAGCTTCTGCTGCTTTCCTCTTGCCGATGCTGCTTTCTGTGCAGAAAATCTGGCGGTTGAGGTTGGTCTCGTCAAAAGCGTCGCAGTCGATCAGCGTCAAGTGCAAGACCCCGACGCGCGCAAGCGTTTCTGCAATATACCCGCCGAGCCCGCCCAAGCCGAGCACACAAACCCTTTTTTCGCTAAGCGTACTGTTTTCCGCTTCATTGATGCTTGTTCCGTTTCTCTCATACCTGCTCTGCCGCATAACTCCGCCTCCAGCCTTAAGTAAACGCTGACTAAATCCCACCATCATCTTTCCATCGTCTCTTTCCGCCCAGCCTTGCGTCTTTGCTACACAATCTACCATAAATACACTTATATTTCTATTGCTTTTTGTGCAGTTTTGTACTATTCTCAGAGTATGCTAAGTACCCGGGAGGTTACGGGAGGCTTATTTTTTGTTCAGTTATGATGAGTTCGTCATAAAGAGCTCGGTGCCGCTTTCTGATATACGGTCTTATTTCCGCGAAATCGGCGCGTTCGAGAAGTTGGACGCGGCGCTTGACAAGAAGCCTGACGGGGCGCTCATTGTAAACGCAGTCGGAAACCCGGGCGATGAGCTGGAGCTGGAATATGAATACAGCGCGGACGGCTTCGATCTGCTTGATATCAGGATAAGCATAGGTGTGAACGAGGCTCTGAAAAGCCTCAAAGTACCAATGCACACCATCCGTGTTTGCGGCGGCGAAGATAGTGCGAAAAAGTTCCTGGACGACTACAGGCTGAAGTTCTTATCTGCAGGCGGCTAGTACCCTGCAACACATAAAAAGGAGGAGTAGTAATGGCTACATCTTACAGCGGGAAGATTTTAAGGGTCGACCTCAGCAAAAAGACATGCAAGACAGAAGACTTAGACCTGGCACTGGCAAAGAAGTTCATTGGCGGCCGCGGCCTTGGCACGAAGATTTTAATGGATGAGGTTTCGCCGGAAGTCGACGCACTTTCGCCCGAGAACAAAGCGCTGATCATCACCGGTCCGCTGACAGGCGCGCCTGTGCCAACAGGCGGAAGGTACATGGTCGTGACAAAATCGCCCTTGACGGGCATGATAGCAAGCTCAAACTCAGGCGGCGTATGGGGCGCAAAGCTGAAGTACGCAGGTTTCGATATGGTGATCCTCGAAGGCAAAGCGGACAAACCCTGCTATATAAACATCGTTGAAGGCGGGCAAGCGGAGATCATAGACGCGGGAAACCTCTGGGGCATGACGACTGAAAACTGCGAAGCTGCGCTGAAGGCAAAGCATGAAGGATGTACCGTCTTGAACATCGGGCCGGCCGGCGAGACCCTTTCTCTGCTCGCATCAGTTATTAACGACGGGGACAGGGCTGCAGGGCGTTCCGGCGTTGGCGCTGTCATTGGCTCTAAGAACTTGAAAGCCATCTGCGTTACGGCAAAGAGGAGCGTAATGCCTGTATATGATGAAGCCGCTCTGAAAGCGGCTAACTCCAATTGTTTGGCAAAAATCGGCGAAAACGGCGTCACGGGTCAAGGACTTCCCACATACGGGACCGCTGTGCTCGTCAACATTGTGAACCAAACAGGCTCATATCCGACCAAAAACTGGCAGGAGTCCTATCATGACGACGCCGACAATATCTCCGGCGAGACCCTCAAGGAGAAGCATTTAGTCAAAAACAGCTACTGCCACAGATGCCCCATCGGGTGCGGACGCGTAGTCAAGGTCGAGGGCAAGGACGTCGGCGGCCCCGAGTATGAGACTATCTGGGGCTTTGGCAGCGACTGCGGCATAGACGACCTGGCTGCGATAAACCACGCCAACTATTTATGCAACCAGATGGGTAACGACACTATATCCGTTGCTACAACGATAGCAGCAGCAATGGAACTGTACCAGAGGGGCTTCATTACGGACGCCGACTGCGAAGGAGTTCCCCTTACCTGGGGCAACGGCGATGCGATAGTGAAATGGACAGAGCGCATGGGCAGGGGCGAGACGAAGCTCGGCAAGCTGATGGCTCAGGGCTCATACCGTCTGTGCGACCACTACGGCCAGCCGCATCTTTCTATGAGCGTCAAGAAACAGGAACTTCCCGCGTATGACGCGCGCGGCATCCAGGGCATAGGCCTCAACTATGCGACAAGCAACAGAGGCGGCTGCCATGTCAGGGGCTATATGATTTCTCCTGAAGTTCTCGGCCTGCCTGAAGCGCTGGAGAGGACGGTAACGGACGATAAGCACACCTGGACCAAGATATTCCAGGACCTTACCGCCGTAATAGACGCATCGGGCATGTGCTTATTCTCATCTTTCGCGCTGGGAGCGGACAACTATGCCGAACTGCTCAACGCGGCGACTGGAACCGATTTCGACGTGAACAGCGTGCTGGAGGCCGGCGAGAGGATATATAACATCGAGCGGCTATACAACCAGAAAGCCGGCATGAAGCCCGAAGACGACACACTGCCTAAACGTGTGTTGACAGAGCCGATAAGCAACGGGCCTTCCAAGGGGCAACGCAGTAAACTTGACGAAATGCTTCCGAAGTATTATGAGGCAAGAGGCTGGGAGAACGCTTTCCCGACGAAGGCGACGCTGGAACGCCTCGGATTATAACGGAGCGGCGGCGCAGAATGGAAGTCAGGTTGTTCGCAACTTTAAGGGAGAATCGCGGGAAAATAGCGCATATTGGCTGGCGAGAGGGGATCACAGGGCTGGACCTGCTTGACGAACTCGGCATCCCGCAAAAAGACGTAGCTATTTTTCTCATCAACGGCGCCCACAGCAATGCGGGCGCCGCGCTGAATCAAAACGACGTCATTGCGCTATTCCCGCCCGTCGGCGGCGGGTGATTCGAATGCCCTTTGGACAGAAAAAGTCAATAAGAGCAGTCAATGATTTAGTTTGCGGAGGTAAAAATGGATATCAAGAGTATGATCAGGGAAGTAGCAAAAGGCCACGGGATGGACATGTGCGGCTTTGCCGGCATCGACCGGTTCGACGAGTCGCCGCCAAATAAACACCCGACAGACACATTGCCGGGGTGCAAGACTGTGATCGTCATCGGAACAAGGCTGTTGGACGGCATCGTCCAGGCAAACTTCCGAGCGTATGAGGACGGGCGCTTCGACTTAAAGGGACTCTATGGAACGTACGGCTACGCAATGCTGCCGAACTTCGCGCTCACTTATGCATGCTATGCGGTAGCGCAGGCTGTCGAGCGCAGTACAAACGCCACTGCAGCGCCGCTTTCTACAGGCCCTATGACAAACGGTATGCAGATCAGCATTCGTCACTCCGCAGTGGCGGCCGGGCTCGGTGAGTTTGGCTGGCTGGGCATAGTCATTTCGCCGGAGTTCGGCCCCAGAAACAGGTTCGGCGTAATACTCACGACAGCGGAGATCGAGCCCGACCCATTGTACAGCGGCCCGAAGCTCTGCGACCCCGCAAAGTGCAGCATCTGCACCGACGTGTGCCCGACGAAGGCGATCGGCGCATATGGCTCGGAGAGCGTGAGCACATGCAAGCTCGGAACTTACGGGTACGTAGACCCCATACGCTGTCAAGTCGCGACTGAAGCCCTGCGCAAGGATTTCGGCGGAGCCGAGGATAGGATAACGACAAAGAACCCCACCGCAAAAGACCTCGACGAGGCGCGGCAGGGCATGCCTATCCGGGACAGGGGCTTGCAGCACCACGAGACCCACAACTGCGGGTTATGTCTCTCCTACTGCCCCGTTGGAAAATGGAAGGAAAAGTTCCTCGACCCCGACCTGTCCGACGGCGCCGGCGGCGTGATCAAGCGCTGGGAGTAGCTATTGAGTTCTTCTGAATATGAACCGGTAACCATGAAAGGCCCAAAACAGACTCACTTTCATGTTTGCAGCATTAGAGTGTGATGAAGCGTAGTCGCAACTCATTTTTCAGTCGTGCCAGCTCCCTGTTCGCATTTTGCGAAGCTGCGCCCTCCCCCGCTCCAACCCTTCCATGAACAGCTCCACCTTCAGCAAGTATAGTAGATCATACTGCGTTTGTTCTCAATCAGCGGGAACAGCGGCGTCCTTCTTGCAAGCTTGGAAAGCGTGGCAAAATTCCCCTTACACCCTTTTCCGTAGACCATGGGGGGTCTGATTATTGCAACCTTGAAAGCGGTGCCTGAAAGCGGTGCGATAAAACCCTCTCCCTCTAGCTTAGATTTCCCATAATGTGTCTTAGGATTTGCGATGGTGTCTTTACTTATGACGCCTGTATCCATACCAAAAACACTCATCGAACTAAGGTAAATAAACTGCCTAACACCCTGTGCTTTTGCTTTTTTTGCTACTTCGTATGATAAGTCTCTGTTTACTTCATAAAAGAGATGAGCATTTTTCTTAGTTTCTTTGATATGCGCAATCCCCGCCACATGGAACACAGTGTCATACCCAGAGAAGTCTTTGTCTTTCCACTCGCCGCCCATGGTGGCTACCGTGTCGACGGTGTACTTATCACCATATTGCTGCAGCCAGTTTTCAAATGATGTGCCTATGTAGCTGCCTGAGCCGGTTATAAGGATTTTTTTCATACAAAATCTCAATTTTTGTTGTTGACTACGTAGTATATACGTGCTATGCTAAAACGATCAGGAGGAAAACTTATGACAGTTGCAGAGTTTGTGAGGTCTTTGAAAAAGCAAGGCGTTAGGCTCAAAGCCCATGGATCTAAGCACGATGTATATCTCAACCCTTTGACAGGAGATGAAGCTCAGGTTCCAAGGCATCAGTCGCAGGAAATAAAGACAGGCACAAGGGATAAGATATTGAAGGACTTGGGGCTAAAATGAGGTTGTTGCAAGGTTGTTTTAAGGAGGAATCATAATGAAGTACGTTTATCCGGCAGTGTTCCATCCCGAGCCCGAAGGTGGTTATTGCGTATATTTCCCTGATATTAAGCGCGGCGCTACACAGGGTGAAACGGTCGCTGAGTGCATCGAAATGGCGGAGGATTTTCTATGCCTTGCCTTATATAACATTGAAGAGGAGAAAGACTCAGTTCCTAAAATGAGCAATATCAAAGATATAAAGTCTGAAACGGAAGATATTATTACGCTGATTTCTGTCGACACAGATACATACCGGCGTTTTTATGAAAACAAGCTTGTGAAGAAGACTCTAAATATCCCGTCGTGGCTGAACGCAAGGGCGGAAGCCGCAAACATCAACTTTTCACAAACACTGCAGCGGGCGCTGAAAGATGAGTTGCATCTGTCGGCTGACCTTTAGTTTTCACGCACTCCCTCGACCACGCCGTCTCTCTTCACCACGCTTTTTATCGTTCCGAAAAAGCACTTGCAGCCACTGCCCGAGGGGGAAGCCGGTTTCCGTCTTTGTCTGCGGGCTCATCTTCATGTCCTTGTTCGCCCTGTAGTGGCGCTCCGCCTCGTTATACCCCTGCTCCCAGCGATCCTCGCTGACGTTCCAGTGCATTCCTATCGCATCGAGACGCCGTATGCGCTCATCGTCGATGACTGCCCGGCTGACGCCTTTGCGTGCGGCTCTCATGCTGCGGATCCAGCGCCCAAGCCCGAGCCCTTCTGTTGTGACATAGTTTGCCGGAACTAAAAGATCGCCGTGTTCCCTAAAGTATTTTTCAGCCTGCGTATAGTGCTGCTCGAAACTGAGGTCGTGTTTGTTCCACACCATGCCGAGCTCGTTGAGTTGGCGCACCTTGTCATCCGTTAGCTGGCCCCGGCGCTTCTTGGCGCAACCCTCTTGGCATATGCTCTTCTTTCAGGAGATTGCGGGTCAAGCCCGCAATGACGGTATTACGTATATCTTGTCCGTCAGCCGCAAGATGCAAAACTCATAACCCAGTCGTCTTGTTCCCACGGCGGTAACATTATAGTACCATATCGGGATTTTTGTCAACTAATTCTGCTATATTCCTCTATATTTTCCCTAATTGGAACTATTCCTTTACATACGTTCTGGGGGAATTATTATGGTACGGGTGATATTGTTATGGAAAAGCTGCGCGAGTTAAGAGAGTCGACTGGTATTACGCAGGATGTATTAGCTGCATATCTGAACGTAGGCAGAAACACAATATCGCGCTATGAAAACGGTGAGCGTGAGCCGGACATACACATAACTCAAAAGCTTGCTGATTACTTCGATGTAACGCTCGATTATCTGACTGGCCGCTCCTGCGATCAGATACCTCCCTCATTTCGACTGACTCCGTCTGAATATGCACTAATAGTAAAATACCGCGCCCTTGATGAGCGCGGTCGCAGCAATATAGTTGCATCGCTTGAGCATGAGTTCAAGAGCGCTACCGGAAAACAGCATGTAGATTCGCTTACAATGACAAAGTCTGACCGTAAATAAGTACGATACCGAAAAAGCCGCCATAAGGCGGCTCTTTGCATTTGGAATACTTTAAATTTGCACGAAAGTAAATAAGAACCTGTCAATTATAGGCAGCAGAGATGCAAAACCTCTCCTCTTTGGTCAGTTTACACTGTTTTTCCATCAGTGACACTCCGTTTCGACAGATTTATCCTGTGAATTATTTCTAATATAATCGTCAATGCTGTCGATTATGTAGAGATGCCCTGTTGTGTGCAGACTTTCGTAACAACTAAAAATAAAATTCGTTGCCCCTGTACTATAGAGATAATTGAAAGCATTTTGTCCGCTCATTTTCTTTTCAGCTTTATAGATTTCAATACAATAACCTAAAAAAAGCACCTCATTTTTGATATCAGCCATGTCACTGTTCCTCCGGAAACGTAATTTGCCCTGTAGTCAGTTCTTCCACAAGCATATCATATAGTATTGGATATCCTAGTCGATACAACCTTGTCTGCACGTCCTCCATCAATTTGTATAACCTCGAGTTGTATAGCAATATTGATGCTGCCTCCACTGTAATTTGACGACTATCCATAAGCATTTGTATAATGCCCGGGGTAATAAATGCAAGCGCTACACTAAGGCTATCTTTATCTATCATGCTATTTTCCTCCCGCAATCATGGAACTAGCAAACTTTAGCATGGACAGCGCCTTTTCAGTTGCGAAACAGTATTGATCATATAGTTTATACGGTTCAAGCGCTGCCAAAGTTGCTTCAACATTGAATTGACCTAATAAAAACGCTTGCAGTGTTAAAAACACTCTATCGTTTGCTACAGGACCGACAATCACATCGTATTGCTTTCCATTGTAAATTTTTAAACGGTTGTCCTTAACATATTCGAGCCACTCAGCATCCGGCTCAGCAAAAGTTGCTATATCCAACGAGTTCTTTGCCTCTTGCATGTCGAACTCATACATACTTACCGTTGAAACTCCTTGGCTGCGACGATGCGTCACATATTTAGAAAACTCACTCGCCTGAGACTCTTTTGTCGTTAAATAAAACCCCATGCCAAAATCAAGCCCACGCGTTTGCTCTATCAGACGAGGTTTCTCAACCGTTTGGTTACTACCATGATACAAAAGCAAGTTCCTCACCTCCAAGTATGTCACATCTCAGCGAATAATAGTTTGTGTTTTCACGATACCCGCGCCAGATCAGACTCATCTTCTCCGCGCATGATTTTCAGGATCGAGATCCCAAGCACTACTGCTATACCGGTTGTGAGCATGTCGGCGGTGGGCTGCGTCCATGTGTAACCGGCGAAACCGAAGAAGTGGTTCAAGGTGAACAGCAGCGGCACATAGAAGAGCAGCTGGCGCCCGGTCGTGATTATCATCGAATGTATCGGCTTGCCGAACGCTTGGAACGACACCATGAGCGTCACCTGCGGCCCGACAAACGGCAGCGCGAAGCAGAAAACATTCATTATCGCCGTGCCCGCTTCGATCGTCTGCGGGTCGTCGATAAAGAACTTGATAAAGTTCGCCCCGAACAGCCTCAGAATGACGAACCCGACAATGCACAGGCTCGTCGAGAATATGAGCGTCAGCTTGAACCCCTTTCGCAGTCGGACGAACTGCTTTGCGCCGTAGTTATACCCCGCAAACGGCTGGTAGCCCATGACGAACGCGAACACGAACATGAAGAACAGGCTCGTAACGCGCATATGCACGCCGTTTCCGGCGACGACATGGTCGCCGTAGCTCGCCAGTATCCGGTTGCCGAGTATTTGCGATACGCTCATAATAATGTTGCTTATGCCGGCGGGGATGCCGATAGAGAGAACCTGTTTCATCATCTCCCTGTTCGGTTTGTACTCCTTCGGGTTCACCGACAAGAGCGACTTCTTCGTGAGGAAATAGCGCATCCCCACGCAATATGCAACAGCCTGCCCGGCGACCGTCGCCCACGCAGCGCCCGCTGTTCCCATTTCTAACTTCAGGATGAGGATCGGGTCGAGGATGATGTTAAGGCCGATACCAACGAGCTGGACGGTCATCGCCATCTTTGTAGCGCCCTCGCTGCGCATATGCCCGCTCATCACAGCGCCGGATGAAGCAAACGCGATGAACACAGCCACGATCGAGAAATAGTTGTTGGCCGGCCCATAGGTCGCGTCGCTCGCCCCGATGAGGCGCAGCAGCGGGGTTTTGAAAATCACAAGGAACACGCTAAGCAAAGCGCCGATTCCGAACGCGGTATAGAACGACACTACGGATGTGCGCCTCGCCTCATCGTTCTTCTGCGCACCCAGCATCCTGGAAATATAGCTCGACCCGCCTGTCGCGAATATGTTGCCCAATGCCTGCGACACCATGAAAAGCGGGTTTACCAGCGCAACGGCGGCGACCATGTTCGGATCCTTCGTCTGGCCGATGAAGTACATGTCGGTCATGCTGTAAATAGACTGCGCAAGCATCGCTATCATCATCGGGAGCGCAAGACGTATCAAAGCAGTTCCTACCGGAGCCGACCCCATAAGCTCGACTCCGGTGTATTTTTTTCTTTCTTCCACCAAAATTCTCCTGTCTCAGGTGATTGAAGATCACCTTGTTTCATCACCTTGTTTCAATCAATTAGTCTGATGATAACACAAATCCGTCAGATTTTACACATAACAGTGTTAATAAAGTATAAATATTTCCACGCTGCGCGCATTATCGAATTGCTATTAACATCAACTTTTGTTATACTGCTGGAAGTGAAAATAGGCAAAAGCCCAGTATTCTATGTAAAAGGAGTGAGCATATGATCTATTCAGTGGAAGTAGAGGAAATGTGCAAGGTCGCAAAGGGCGCTTATCACGGGCCCGCGCCGATCCCGCAGGAAGGCAAGTGGGTGCAAGCCAAAGAGATAAGCGATATAAACGGCCTGACGCATGGCGTCGGATGGTGCGCCCCTCAGCAAGGCGCATGCAAAATGACGCTAAACGTGAAAGACGGCATTATCGAGGAAGCATTGGTGGAAACGCTGGGCTGCACCGGCATGACGCATTCCGCCGCCATGTCAGCCGAAATACTGCCGGGTAAAACCATACTCGAAGCGCTCAACACCGACCTCGTCTGCGACGCCATCAACGTTGCCATGCGCGAGCTGTTCCTGCAAATAGTCTACGGGCGCAGCCAGACCGCGTTCTCAGACGACGGGCTGCCCATCGGGGCTAGCCTGGAAGACCTTGGCAAAGGCCTCAGGGGGCAGGTTGGAACGCTCTTCGGCACGAAGGCGAAAGGCGCGCGCTATCTGGAGCTCACAGAGGGCTACATCAGCCGCCTGGCCCTGGATGAGAACAGCGAGATCATTGGCTACGAATTCATCAACCTCGGCAAGATGATGGACGATATCAAGAAGGGCGTTGACGCAAACGAAGCGCTCGAAAAAGCAAAAGGTACTTACGGGAGATTCAGCGAGGCCGCCAAGTACATCGACCCGAGAAAGGAGTGATCGGCATGGCATTGTTTGAAAGCTATGAGCGCCGCATCGGAAAGATCAACGGCGTGCTTGCGGAAAATAACATCGCCTCTTTGGACGAGGTGAAGGAGATATGCGACAAAGCCGGCATCAATCCTTACGACATAGTCAAATCCATCCAACCTATCGCGTTTGATAACGCAGGCTGGGCATACAACGTAGGCTCCGCCATCGCAATAAAGAAAAACGTCAAGACAGCCGCTGAGGCCGCAGAGGCCATAGGCATTGGCCTGCAGAGCTTCTGCATCCCCGGCAGCGTCGCGGAGGACCGTAAAGTCGGGCTCGGGCACGGAAATCTTGGCGCGATGCTTCTGCGTGACGAAACGAAGTGCTTCGCGTTCCTGGCCGGGCATGAGAGCTTCGCCGCCGCGGAAGGCGCGATCGGCATAGTGAAAAACGCGAATAAAGCCAGGAAAGAGGCTTTGCGTGTCATCCTCAACGGGCTCGGGAAAGACGCGGCACAGATAATCTCAAGGATAAACGGGTTTACCTATGTACAAACGCAGTTCGATTACTTCTCAGGTGATTTGAATATCGTAAAAGAAATCGCTTATTCAAAGAGTGAGCGCGCTGCCGTGCGCTGCTACGGCGCAGACGACGTCCGCGAGGGCGTGGCGATCCTTCATAAAGAGGGCGTGGACGTTTCCATCACCGGCAACTCCACAAACCCCACGCGCTTCCAGCACCCCGTCGCGGGCACATACAAAAAGGAATGCATCGAGCAGGGAAAGAGCTACTTCTCTGTCGCTTCCGGAGGCGGCACAGGCCGCACACTGCACCCGGATAATATGGCGGCAGGCCCCGCCTCCTACGGCATGACAGACACGATGGGCCGCATGCACTCCGACGCGCAGTTCGCAGGCTCAAGCTCTGTTCCCGCCCATGTCGAGATGATGGGATTTTTGGGCATGGGTAACAACCCGATGGTCGGCGCGACCGTCGCAGTCGCAGTCGCAGTCGCTGAGGCGCTCAAGTGAATGATCTCACGCAGGGACCGATCCTGTCAAAACTGCTGAGATTCGCGCTTCCGCTGATGGCGGCAAACCTGGTCAACCAACTCTACAATGTGGTGGACACAATAATTATTGGCTATGCCGTGGGAGACCATGGCATAGCCGCCGTTGGTTTGAGCTTTCCTATCATGATGCTGTTCAACGCGCTTTTCATGGGCATTTCTATGGGCGGCAGCATAGTCATTTCGCAGATGTTCGGAGCGAAGAACAAGGAGCAGCTCAACAAAGCAGCAAACACCACTGTGTTCATGGCATTTATGATGGGTCTGGTGATAACGGCTATCGGCCTGACTTTCGCGCGCCCGCTGCTAAGGCTGCTAAACACCCCGTCCGAAATCATCGGCGATGCATCGATCTACCTTATGATCATCTTCGGCGGCACTGTAGGCAACCTGTTTTTCAACCTGGGAGCCGGTATTCTGCGCGGTATGGGCGACAGCCGGTGGCCCCTCTACTCAATAATCAGCGCCACGCTCATGAACGTAGTGTTCGACCTGCTTTTTGCCGTTTACCTGGGATGGGGCGTCGCAGGGGTGGCCGTAGCAACGATAGCCGCGCAGTTTTCATCCGGGCTCATCCTTCTCTTGCGCATCAACTCGGGCAAGTATGGCATGAAAGTGACCCTGCCTCAAGTGCTTAAGCCGGACGCATACATCGCAAAAAACATTGTCCGGCTGGGAATGCCCAGCGGCCTGCAGGGAATGGCAATGTCGCTTGGCGGCCTTATTATGCAGGGCTTCGGCAACAACTTCGGCGCCGAATTCGTTACGGCGAACGCGGTCATACAGCGCGTGGACGGTTTTGCGATCATGCCGCTCATGGGCCTCGGCATGGCGACGACGACCTTCTCCGGGCAAAACATAGGCGCCGGGAACGCAAAGCGCGCGCAAAAGGGCGTGTACGTCGCCCTGGGTACGATAGTGTCCATTGCGGTCGTCATGGGCTTTGTAATGTGGTTTGCAGGTTCGCCAATAATCAGGCTGTTCAATGTGTCTGACCGCGTGCATGACATGGGCCTGCGCGGCATACGGTGGATATGCTTCTTCTACGCGTTCATGGGAATGGACCACGCCATTGCGGGAGCGATGCGCGGCGCGGGCGCTGCTATGAGGCCGGTCATGCACAGCTTCGCAGCCCAGATCTGCCGGATAGTGCTGACATATCTGCTCGCCGTCGTTCCTCTGCAAAGAGCGATACAGGCGGCTGTGGACGCAGGCAGCTACGCGACTTACGAACTGGCAAAGGCCGCGGGAGTCGGCCGCGACGGATTTATCTGGATATACTACGTCATGTCGATAGGCATGGTGCTCGGTGCGGCGCTCAACTTCCTGTACTTCAAGTTCGGAAAATGGCAAAACAAAGGCATCGTCCAGCGGCGCGGAGATTCCGCCGCGGCAATGCCTGTAGAAGAGTATGATTGTTAAGTTTGACTTTCGGGGCAGCGTAACTGTACACATGGCAGTTGCGCTGCAGTTTACATTTGAACTACAAAAATGCCAAGCTCTTTCTGGTAAGGTAAATAGAACGGGAAATCATCGCGGCCGGTTTGCTGCATGTTGTCATTCAGGAAATCGGCTATTTCCCTGCTGTCCGCTTCAGGGGCATTCGTCAGCACAAACTGCTCAGCGTCATGTTTCGTGCGAAGCGGCTGGCCAAATTCGAACGAACACATCTCAAGCGAGTATTTTATCCCCAGTGAATCAAACTCATCCTGTACGATTGGAACTGCGTCCTTTAGCTCGCGGCGGTACCGCTCGGGGTAAAGGCCGCTCTTCCTTCCCGCGCCGACGATCCTGACATGCCTGCGGCGGCATCGTTTGAGTATGCCTGATGTATCTTGGAGCCCGAACAGGCTCATGAGTATAACGTCGAAGCTCTGTTCAAGCTCTTCCGCGTTCCCCTGTCGGACATGGATATTACTTATCCCGGCCAGGGCGACGTTCTTCTCAAGAGTCCTGATCGCATATTCGCTGATGTCCACCGCGAGTATCTCAGCCACATGCGGGGCAAGCTCAAAGTCGAGCCTGCCAAGCCCGCACCCGATGTCACACAGCGTATCGCCCGGCTCCAGATACGGTATTATTTTCTTCGCCAGCTGCGTATGGAACCCCGTATACTCACTGGCGTCCATAAACCGCCCGCTGCTCTGCTCATCCCAAACAATCAATGACAAATTTCTATCTCCAATCCCCGTAATCCGTCCCCTGACCCCTAACCCCTGACCCCTACAAATTCACTAAAACTAAATTCTTACGATTATACCAAGTGACATAAATGAAGCATATTGCCAACGAAATAACGGAGGCAAGCGGCGATACGAACCCGAGGTAAAGCAGCCTGGTGTTCAGTTCCAGGCCGGCCACGCCCGTGACAAAAATACTAAGCGGCACCCTCACAAGAAAAGCCGTGGAGAGGCTGTGCCACATAGAGACATTCGACTTGCCGCATCCGCTCAGATAGGAATTCATGCAAAACACGAACGCCACGCACAGACCGTCTATGGAGAACGAGCGAAGATAGCTGGCCGCCCCTAAAACGATCTCCTGATCCTTTGCAAACAGCGAGGTAATGGCGGAAGGGCTTATCTGGCAGCATATCAGAATAATAGCGTTCAAAGTTGCTGCATACAATATACCCCAGCGCATAGACGCCGCGGCGCGGTCCCGTTTTCCGGCGCCGTTGTTTTGCGCCGTCATCGCGGCTATAGCAGCGCCGAACGAGTTTGGAATCACGCCCGCGATGTTGAATATCCTTGACACAACGCCCACCGAAGCCGACGCTTCGACCCCCAGAATATTGACGCGGTTCGCGTTTATCATAAATGATATCGATATCAGCAGTTCCTGCAAAATGAGCGGAAACCCGACCCGCAGCAGGAATTTTACAGATGCAGGGTCAGCCTTCACATCCTTGGCGCTGAAGGTGAACGGGAGCTTCCTCTTATACATCCAAACCGCAATGAACACAAATCCGATTATCTGCGCTGTGGATGTGGCGATAGCTACGCCTGCTTCAGCAAGGCCGAACACTCCTACCAGCAGCAGCGACATCGCAATGTTCACCCCGCAGCTGACTCCTGCTGCTATGCTTGGGGCTTTGGAGTTGCCCATGCCTCGCGCAACGGCGCATATCATGCCATAAGCCGTGTTGAACGGAATGCCTATCGTGCATAGCTTTACATATCTTCTCGCGCTCGGCAGCGCCGCCTCAGGCGTCCTGAGGGCTGCAAGCAGCGGTTCCCTGCCTAACAGCATAAAAAGCGCCATGAAGACGACAAGTATGGCGGATATGACCGCAAAGCTGCCCACCGCTCTCCTCCCGGCGTCGTCGTCCTTCTCTCCTATACACCTTCCGATAAGAACAGTTCCGCTCGTTCCAATGCCCACGATGAATGGGAATATCGGAAACAGGATTTGCGTTCCGGTCGCCACGCCTGAAATGACTTCGCCGCTTGTGAACTGCCCGACGACGAGCATGCTTATGACGCCGTGCAGCGCATTGACCAGGTTTGCCGCGACAAAAGGCCACGCAAACCTGAGCAGCAAAGTGCTGACCCGGCCTTGCGTCAGGTCGAGTCCGTATCTCTTCTCGCTCACTAAGTATTCCTCCAAATTATCTCTTTGCGGGATAGTATATCATATATAGCGTACGATGTGGTATAAATATTAGAGGTCAGGGCTCAGGGCTCAGGGGTCAGGGGTCAGGGGCGACGCGCCAGTAGGCGCTTAGGAGTTAGGAGTTAGGATTCAGGAGCTAGTGAGAGGCTAGTGGCTAGTGGCTAGTGGCTAGTGTAGAGTGTAGAGTGAGAAAAAAGGAAAGAGAGAGAAGAAATACCTCGTGAGTGTCATTGCGGCCTCCGAGCCGCAATCTCATATAGATGTTTAAGGCGGAATGAAAATGGAGCGAAAATATGTATTGGCGCTTGACCAGGGGACCACGTCGTCTCGCGCTGTGGTATTTGACCATAACGGGAGCGTAGTGTCGTTTGACCAGCATGAGTTCCCGCAGATATTCCCGCGCCCGGGCTGGGTCGAGCATGACCCGGACGATATTCTGCAAAGCCAGATAAACGCAGTGCACGGCGCTCTGAGCAAAGGCGGCGTCAATCCCGGAATGATTGCCGCAATAGGTATTGCGAACCAGCGCGAGACAGCCATCGTCTGGGACAGGGAGACCGGCAGGCCAATCTGCAACGCGATCGTGTGGCAGTGCCGCAGGACAGCCGCGCTATGCGACGAATTGGCTGCCAAAGGCCTTGCCCCGACGATAGCGGACAAGACAGGCCTTGTGATCGACGCCTACTTTTCCCCCACAAAAATCCGCTGGATACTGGACAATGTGCCCGGC
>Ga0082212_10005274_pt1 | contig 17665 bp, 2 predicted proteins | sample TergutNt197P3_FD_71548 | JGI IMG/M metagenome (GOLD analysis project Ga0082212, IMG submission 71548) | Neocapritermes taracua P3 segment gut microbial communities from Petit-Saut dam, French Guiana - Nt197 P3 | ecosystem: Host-associated > Arthropoda: Insects > Digestive system > Gut ... | reverse complement strand
TGCCACTTGATTTTACTTCCTGTCAAAATTCTCGCGTACAATTCGCCGATAACTTCACAGAACTTGTCCTCGAAATCGCCTTGAATACTCCCAATGTTGTACGAATTAACCCATTTAGGAAGTGTTAGCGGACTGTACGATAATTCAGCACAATCGGCACACGCCCATTGGATAACATGAACGGATAACTGTCCATTTTGAGAATATTGCTTTAGTTCGCTTAAATCCTCGTCTAAAAGACGTTGAGCGTGTTCAATGTTTGCCTTGTCCGCATGAGGAATGTTACTTACTGCACCTCGCGCTTCGTTTACCGATACGGACTGGAACAAATCGCTGAAGACAATCAATTGAATTTGTTCTTCGCTTTCGTTTAACACAGGCAACAACAACTCTTTAGCTTGATGAAACGCACCGACTACGTTAGCTTGTCCGCCGAAGTCATAGGTCGTGTTGTCAATCCACGGTCTGACAAGCGGTCGTTCAGCGTAGCCGTTTATAACGATGACTTTACTATTTTTATCTGCGATATCGTCGAATAATCCTGTGAACAGGTTGTAAGCGTTTTCAAGTGTTTCAGCAGACTCGCTGATGTCGCATACCCACGTTATGTTGACTGACGACGAGGCGATTGCGGTTGTTTTTAGCGGAGTGAATGTGGTGGTTATGAGTGAGAAGATTAAGCAGAGTGAGAGGTTGCATTGTGTTTTTTTAGACATCATTTGAATGTTTCGACTTTCTTTAATTTTCGAGTTGACATGATAAAGTTCTAACATGGTGAAAAATACTCTACTGTTAAAAATCTTCCAAAAGAATTTGAGAAATACTTTCTCTAGTTTTTTTATTTCTTATATGTTCACAATATTCGTTAACACCTCTATTTTTATAGTCTTTTACGTTTCTGTTAGCGTTATTTGACAATAACAGCTTAATGATTTCAACATTTTTCAGTTTTATTGCAATTAATAGAGCAGTTTCTCCACAATTATTGCGTGCTTCAATATCGCTTCCATGCGCTATTAAAAGTTGAGCAGCTTTAATGTTTCCATAACAACAAGCAATAATAAAAGGAGTGTTACCATTATTTGATGGTTTATCAATGATAGTAGCCCTCTCTATAATGAATTGCATAATATCAACTAAGTCACAGGCTGCCGCAGCATATAATGAAGTCATATTCTCTTCATTTGTTAAATTCAAATCAGCTCCAAAATCATATAATAATTTCACTATTTCGACTTTAGCTGATTGTATTGCCCAGTAAATTATAGGGTCTCCCCTGTATAAAGCATTACTGTTAAAACCCTTTTTTAATAGATAATTAACAATTTTAATATTGCCCTTAACAACAGCATTTGCTAGTATTTCAGACTTATCATAATCTGTAATATCGTTAATTGATTTATCAACTAAAAATTTGAGAATTGATAAATTGTTATAACACGCTGCAATACTAAGAGCAGTCATACATTGATTATTAAGAATAAAAGGGCAAGAACCACAACGCGTTAACCTCTTAACTACATTAATATTTCCATCCATAACGGCATAATGTAGTAAAGTATCAGCATTTTCATCACGAGAAAATTTATGACTTTTACAAAGCTTGTTCATTTCTGGACAAGTGTCAGATTTTATTTTAAGATAAATAGAATTTAAATCTTTAATCATGTTTATAACCATTCCTTTGTTATAATGAGATTACAGTACAACTGCACCGTATATGTGAGAGCGATTGGTTTAACGCGACTCCATTTAGGCGTACTCAGTGTACGTTTCTAAATCATTAAAACATTTACTTTCTAAACAGTATATTCTCTAATAATCACGTTTGCAGACCGCAACTTAATAAATTAGCTTAAATACAGGATATGTGCAAATATATAATGGTCAAATCGACCAACCAAAAATCCAAATCAACAGTTTTGAATCATACAAATGGATTAAACACTTGTTTCAATCAGAAAATAGCTACAGTTTACAAAATCCGATTTTCTTTAAAAGACCTATGTTGATAGCTGTAATAAACCTTTTGTGATTGGCTATGTTAGACATATGTATTGATATGCGTCTTGTAGGGCGTGATGTCCACATCACGCCGAATGACAGGATGATATTTATTAAATCACTGTGCGATGTTGACATCGCACCTTACAAAAGTTTCATATGCCAATACAAAGGTATAACACCGCTTTGTGCTTAAAGCCTATTTTATTAAGTGGTGAATTCTGTAAAAGAGAGGTTTTAATATTAAAGCTCCTATCGAAAACCCACGCATGGCGAAAATTTTGGTAATTTTTTTGCCATAATGCGTTGAAATTTATTGCAAGAGCACCTAAGTCTTGCAATAAATTTCGCCTCATCTGCTGATAAAAATATTTCGGGTAAACCTGTCAACTTTATTTATTGGCAATCCCTAAAAACTCTTGAATTTAACAATCAACCTCACTTAGGATAGTAATAATGGTCGTGAGAATTGGGGGCTTTGGGGGTTGGAGTATTGTTATTTGGCACGTCTGGATGATAATGAGGTCCATGTTTACCATCGGGGTGATGTATAGGTTCCTTTTTACCACCAGCTTTTTTAGCAGCCTCCTTAGCTTCTTTTTTTGAGCTATAATAATTTCTTTTGGCTGGCGGATGTGGCGAACGTGATTTATTACCAGAATTATAGCTACTCGCTGTAGCCATATTATCACCGAAAGCATTTGCGCCATTTACAACAAGGCACGCACCAGCCGCTACTAAAACTACTCCTACTGCTATCGCTGGAATCCCTATAGCTAAACCAACAGCGGACAATGAAATTGTACCACCACCAATTATCAAGTTGGTTCCACTAACTGCAAGGTATAAACCACCAACCATACCGATAGTATTACCAGTTATTTTACCTAAGAAATAGTCAAAAGTTTCAGGTTCTCCTTTAAATTCAACCCACGAACCAACGCATTCTATTATACCAACAGCAACACCAATTAGATAATCCTCCCAATTTTCTATACCACTCGTACCAAAATCTGAAGGAACATACCAATTTGGTTCTGGAGGCTCATTGCCATCTCCTCCACATTCTGGTTCGATACAATTGGGGTCGCAACAATCATCTGTAGAATCACCCCAATTCACCCCCGCATCACAAGTCGCTTCTAACCCAAACGGGTCAAACATACTAACCGGGTCACCCGCCGCATAAGCATACCAACTCCACCCGTCTTTTATCGGGTCAACATTGATAAACCGCATGATTTCGGGGTTGTAGTACCGCGCGCGCATTTGCAACAATCCGTTATCGTCCGTGACAACGCCGTACTGTCCATTGTATAAGAACAGTATACCACGTTCGTTCGCAGATGTCAAGTTCCCATACGGACAATATTCAAACATTTCGACAACTTCGCCGTCGATATCGGTAACTGCCTGCGTACTACCCATGTTGTTGAAGTGGTAGAACAGCCATTCACCGTCGGATTCTTGTGAAACCAACCCAAATCCCCAGACATACTCGGTTGTAACGTCGTCGGTTGTCGCCGAGAGAATACGACTGATTTGTAAAATCGAACAAGTCACAAACTCGGTACGAACACCGTCAGCAATGACAGCCGTGCGATTGCCCTCAGCATCGTACTCGTAGGACGTTTCGCCTACACGGATTAGCCGATTACGCGCGTCGTACTCAAACTCAGCCATAACTCCGCCGAGCGGTCCGTAAATCATATTACCGCTCTCGTCGTACAGAACCTCTTCGCCGTTGTAAAGAATGAGCTGGTTAAACTCATTATATTCCATTTCCGCGCTGAACATTCCTGTACCTTGCAGAGGATTGGAAGTAGATATGCCTGTAATATTACCCGACTCATTGTACACATATTCCTGCGCGAATACAACCTTGTCGCCGTTTTTGCTGACCTGCGAAGTCATTCTCCCTGCCACGTCGTAAGTGCGTGTTTCAACACTGCCGTCGGGACGAGAAATGCGGGTAAGCCGTCCGTTACCGTTATATTGGTAGTTGGTGACACCACCGTCCCAATCAGTTACAGATTTGATTTCGCCTGTTTTGAAGTAATCGTAGCGGACAATTCGCCCGCCGGGGTAGTTCAGCGTGACGATATTACCGAACTGGTCGTAGCCGTAACTAATCGTGTTACCGCGGAAGTCAGTGTACTGTGTTACGCGATTCATTTCGTCGTATTCTCGGGTGATTGTGCCGTTTTCGTCGATGACTGTCAATACGTTACCGTTATCGTCGTAGGTGAAACGTACCGTACCGATTTCGTCGGTGTAACTGCGAATCCAGCCATTATTCAAATAAGTGAACGTCGTTTCTTGTCCGCGAGGATTGACAACACTCGCGAGTAGTCCCGCTGCGTTGTAGCTGTACTCGGTTTTACTGCCGATTGCATTGATAAACTCGGTTGTTCTGCCCATGCTGTCATACGAGTAGTGTGAGATTCCGCCGCCCGGGTCAGTAACTTGCGTGACGTTGCCGACTTCGTTGTACACATACGAAGCGACTCCGTCCATCGCGTCGGTGACGGAACTAACCCGTCCGAGGTTATCGTAAGTGACAAGCGTTTCGGATTGCCGTTCGGTGTTCAACGCGTTGACTTGCCCGATTAACCGACCCATATCGTTGTATTCAAGTTGCGTTTCGATACCCAAAGCGTCTGTCGCAGAAACAAGGGCGTTTAACTCGTTATACTCGTTCTCACGTACTGTGTTGCCAAGGGCGTCAATTAAGCGCGTTACGTTCCCTAATTCATCGTATTCAGTGCGGAATGTATGCCCTTCCTCGTTGGTAAATGAAATGACACGTCCTGCGGAATCGTACGCATACATAACTTCTCTGTCTTCGGTAATCACTTTCGTGAGAAGTCCGCCGATACTGTACTCAAACTTGATAACTAAACCGTTTGGCAACGTCGATTGTAAGAGGTTACTGTTTGCATCATATTCGTCAAACGTGGTTACGTTACCGTTGGGGTCAGTCGAGGCTGTTCTTCTGCCGTAAACATCATAGGTGTGTGTTACGGTGTTGTTTTCGGGGTCAGCGACAGCGATGAGATTACCTTTCGTGTCATAGGTCATAGTGGTAGAATGACCGAGATGATTCGTGACGTTGACAGGTCTGCCTAACGTGTCGTACGCATAATTTTCACTTGTTCCGTCGGCAAAAACTACTTTTTTGAGTTGTCCGTTTGTGAAATACTCATAGCGTTCTGTACGTTCGTTACCGTCAACCGTCCATGTTTTGGACGTTAATCGGTCGGCTTTATCGTATGCAAACTGCATTATGTCTCCGTTCGCATTGATACTCTCCGTTATATTTCCGACTGCATCAAATGTATTCCGAATGAAAGTTTTGTCGGGGGATTCAACACGAACTAACCTGTCCTCATTGTCATAAGTGAACTGCATGATTTGTCCTGCCGGGTTTTGCTCTGACAAAACGAAATTGTTGGTGCTGTAAGTGTAATACGTTGTATAACCGCGAGCATCTGTCACAGAAATTCGATTCCCCCGCTCGTCATACGTAGTACTTGTGGTTCCATCGACTGTAGTAACACTCGTCGGTCTGCCGAGTGCATCGTAACGATATATCGTCACATCACCATCGAGGTCAGTGATGGTTTGTAAATTGCCGTAGGAATCATACGTCATTATTACGCTGTTACCCATGAAATCAGTAACAGACGTAACTCTGCCCCCTGTATACCTATAGGTTTTTGTGCCGAGTCCTTCAACCGTTTCAGTAATAATCTGCCCATCGTTATTATATGTGAAACGCTGTACAACGCCATGAATTTCCGAACGAACAACCTGATTCCTAGTATTATACTCGAACGTCGATACCATACCGTCGGGAGCTGTACTCGTGAGTACATTGCCATTTTCATCATAAGTTAATTTTGTAATGTTGCTCAAAGAGTCTTTAACTTGTGTAAGATTGATGCCGTCATAAGCATAACTAATCGCATCACTGTTTCCGTTTTTTGTAGATGTGACGTTACCAAGACAATCATGTTCACAGTTTGATTTATTGCCGTTTTGGTCTATAATTGTAAGCACTCTACCCACATCGTCAGAAATATACGTGATGGTGTTGCCTTCTCTGTCTTTAGCAGTAGTGTATAGCAATTCCCACACATACTTATAGCTGAACATGGTGATACTTTCATGGGAATCAAACTGACGCACAACACGATTTTCGTCGTCATACTCATTGTGGACGAAAAGCGTTTTGTCGTTTCCTGCAAAACCTTTGATTAGCCTGTTGTTTTCGTCGTAAACGTACTCAACAGAATCGCCTGCGGCGTTTGTGATTTTAGTCAGTAACTCGCCAGTGTAAGTGAGGTTAGTTTGTCTGCCTGCGCCGTCCCTGACAACAGTCAGCAACCCGTCATCATTATGCAAGAGGTCTATTTTTACATTCGTGATTTCTTCAATTAAACTGACAGTATTCGCCGAATGCTGTATCGTAATCGTTTTGCCAACTCTATCAATCATGCTCACAAGCTGCCCTTGCGAGTTAAAAACATTTTTGCGTCCGTCAGGGAAAGTCAATGTAAAGTAACCGTTTTCGTCTTGTTGTAATTGGTATTTTGACATACCTGAAGTGAGCGATACATAGGTTTTTGCACCGTCGGTTTCGTTCGGGTGAATGATAACCATATCGTCAACAAGTTCTCCGGTTACATTCAGAGTATATGCGTCTTCGCATACAAATGTGAAGAAACGAGTGTCGTCCCAGTGAACATCTACATGATTGCCTCTTACGTTAAGGAACGATTCGTAATCGTGACTCCAGCCGTACCCGAGAGAACCTTTGTTCGCGGACATCATTGAATTATGATACAGATTCATCGTCAAAGGAAAGTCACCTTTCACTGTCATTGCGGGAATGGTGTCAACAAACGCACCTGTTGCCATGTCAACAGGGTCTGCGAAATATGGGTCTGCGGGGCAAGGTGGCTTGGGAGAACCTCCGTTGAATCCAGAACCGAACCCTCCACCGAAAGAGCCTGAACCGCTAAGCGATGAGCCATCCCCCCTATTAATAACCTTTCTTTCTACTCTCCTAATATTACTTACCGTTACATGACTTGGAATCGGCTGGATATGAACCTGAATCCCCGATTTCTCAAGCCCGCTCACCATTGTTTCAATTAGCTGATAACGAGCCGTGTGTGCGTTCCCGATACCGTCAAAATTAGCTACATACGTCCCGTACAGAACTTGCCCGGGACGGAATTCTTCAACTGTCAAACTCTGTCCGTTTTGCATAAGCGGAACGGTATATTTTTTGTTAAGGGTTTCGACGACGTACCCCGGAACTCGTTCCACGTCATATTCCACTGTCCCATCAGGGTGGATAATACGAGTGCTTTTCACCGAACCGGTGTTACGAGGGTCACCAAACGCTGTTTTCAAGTTATAGAAACTGCGTCCGCTTTTGTTTTCAAGTCTGTACTGAATATAGTAGTCTTCGTTGATATATCCTTGCATTTGAGGCATTACGTATAAATGCAGACCTGTTCCTACGCCTACCGTAAACGGTTCCCCAGTTTTGAAATTCGCACGAATCGGAGCATTGAAAGGCATTAAATCACCCTCAAACGCTGCTTCTACATGATACTCTCCTATGACATCGCCCTTGATAACCCAACTTGCATTACTGCTTTCTTGTCCCGGAATGTCAGCCATTTTCTGCCGTAAAGTGTTGCGGTCATGGGTCATGGCAGCAAGGGAAAGTCCGTTAGGAAGAGAAAGAGTTGCAGCGCAATTCTCAATTACGAATTCGGATTTAGCATGGTTGATAACACCGAGTTCAACCGAGAACATTTCCTGCATGAAAGATAAGTTCTCTGATGTCTGCATATACACGATAACGGGGTTAAGATGATACTCCTCATCGTATTCTATTACGTATTCGGGTAAATACGACATTAACTGAACCATGCCGCCGTTACCAGTTTCCATCGTCCAAGGCGTACCCCAACCGGGTTGTGCAATGAACTCGATTTTTGTGGGAATCGGTTCTTTGGCAAACGTCAACGATGTTGTAAACTTAAACGAGTGATAGTTTTCGGGATTTTTGAAGTCAACGCCTGCTTCAACCATTTCCTCTAACGTCATTCTTTTGACGGTTAATTCGCCCGTCACAATTTCACCGCTTTGCAAGGCGACAGTAACCGTTCCGTTGTTATGTCCTACAGAATTGATTTGAACTGTTCTTTTCTCGGGAAGATAGTCTTGGCTGTATACTGCGACTTCGTGTTGACCTACTTTTCCGACAATGGTGACAATACCGTTGGAATCTGTTCTGAGAATGTTTTCAGTTTCAGAATCGGCTGTGTATACGAAAACATACGCATTGCGGAGCGGTACACCGTTTTCGCCTACCGCCTTAATATTCACACTGCCGTACAAACTTTTATCAAGAACTGATACACCGGTTTTGGTTGTGCTTTTATTACCCGCCGCATCTAAAACGGTTAAAGCAACCGTATACTCACCCGGTTGGTCAAAAGCATGAGTAACACGCGGACCGAAAAGGGTTACACCGTTTCCAAAATCCCAGATGTATTCAGCAATCCTTACATTATCCGTGGAAGCTGTACCGTCAAACATAACTTCCATTTCGGTAAACGCCATTAACATTTCGGAAACAACAGCCACAGGCGGTACGGTGTCCACATCTACGGCAATACCGCTCACCATATTACTTTGCGCGGAATTACCGAACACGTCAAACACTTCTACCATGTACACGTACACCACACTGGGTATGACATCAGTATCACGATACGTTGGCTCAGTGCCTTCGTTCACGCGTTTGAAAGCCGATTCTGTCGCTGTTCTTCTGTGGACCCGATAATGACTGAAATTCTCTGTAATGGTTTTGTCCCATCTAAGTTCTAACGCCCAATTATCCTCAGAAAGTTCAAGCGTAGGCGCAGTTGGAGCCGTTCTTCTCAATTGATATTGTACTTGGAATGGCTCGCTGACAAGACCGACGACATCTGTCGCAGTCGCTTGCAAGATATATTCCCCGTCTTCTAACCCAATCGTGTTCCAGTCAATTTTCACTTGCTGGTGGTTTGAGTTCAACGGTAAGACCGCTATTTCAAGCCACATATCGTCTTCACTGTTCGCGCGTTTGTATTCCACTAAAACAGAGGCGAGCTTGTTATTATCGTATGCCGTTACACTAATCGCGGTACTCTTGCCTATATACCCTCCCGAAGGCGTAAACCCGAGAACGCTTGGGGGTTCATTATCAAGCAACGCTTGTGAAACGGTTTCGTTTGACAGTTCGCTTCTGTTCCCCGCAACGTCGATTGCGATTACTTTGTAGCTGTACACCACACCAAAATCAGCAGTTCTGTCATAGAAACCGATAGTATTTACAGTGGCGATTTTAGAGTGAAACTGCCCATCAACTGCTCTTAGAACCTCAAACTCCTTAACATCATCGTCCGCAACCGTCCAAGTAAGGTGAATGTTCCCGCTGTTTCCGGCAGCGTTAAGATTTGTAATCGCAGACGGCGGAGTGCGTTTTACATTAAACACGTTAATGACAGGCACACTGCGGTTACCGGAAGTGTCAACTACCACGGCTTCAACAAATAGTACGCCTTCAGGCATATTTGATACGTTAATTGCATGAGAAATCGTAACAGTCGAAAGTTTGTTTTGTGCAGTAACTTCTGCTAAATGAGTCCATGATTTGTCTTCGCTTTTATCGTAGGAATACCGCAACACTAATCTGTCAACAGCAATGTTATCAGAAGCGTTGATTGCGATATTGATAACCGAATTAAACGACGAACTTGCAGGGGAGAATCTCGTAATGACAGGCGGCGTTGTGTCGCCAATTGTTTTGAGGCTGATGGGTTCAGAAGGAATTCCTGCGTTACCCAAATCGTCATACGCAATCACCCTAAACGTGTAGGTGGTATCAGGCTGGAGTTTTTCGATGTGTATTCCCGTTGTGGTACTTGTTTGACCTACAACTGTGAAACTGCCGTCTGAGTTTCGGCGTTCGACCACGAAACGTCCGAAATATGGGTCAGTAATATCGTGCCAACGAAGACTCACAAACGACGATGAAACGGTACACGCAGCAGCGTCAATCACCACTTGAGACGGTCCGGTGTTCACCACTTCGTACAGACGAGTAAACGGGTTAGACACGTTACCGCTTGTGTCAATTGCGGTGGCTCTGATGGTATATCTGCCGTCTGCAAGAATCATTGTATCCCACAAGATTCTTGTCGTTCCTGAATTGTTTGCTGTTTTTTCTTCGATTAAAGTCCATGAATTGTCGCCTTGGGTTTGGTATTCTAAACGAATCCTGTCTACGGTAATGTTATCTGTCGCTTTGACATCAATCCCGGCGATACTGTTAATTCGTAACCCGGTAGGCGAAACAGAATCAACGACAGGCGGTTCATCGTCGCGAACCACATGAACAGAAACACTGTCGCTTAACACACCTTCCACTCCATGACCGCTTACCGCAGAAATCTTGTAAGCATAATCGTTGCCTGCCGTTACGTTTCTGTCAACATAACGCGCGCTTAACCGTCCCGATACCTGTGCAATTCTCGTGTACTCGCCATTGGGTAAACTCGCCCTGTATATGTTATACTGAGCGGTGTTCGCACTTTCGGAAGGTTCCCATTGCAGTTCGACTCTGCCGTTGATTGAAATGACATCTAAGTGATTGGGTGTAATCGAACCTGTCGTGTCAACGGTATACGTGACGGTTCGTGTACTGATATGACCGTCTGCGTCATAAAGAGTAACCCGAACATCGTAGTTCCCGTTCAACCCTGTAAGATTCCATGTAGCCCTTGCTCTGAGCTTACCCGATGTATGGCTTTGTTGTCCCACAAGAAAAGGCACAATATCAGTATAATCGTCTTCGCTTGTACCGTGTTCTTTGTATTCAAACTTGACTCTGTTACCGGTGCTGTTGCCTGTATCAGTAAACACAACGGTGATTTCTTGGCTGACTCCGCCAATTTGAGCATTGTTATTCGGAGAAACCGATTCAATGACAGGCATGACAGTAATCCCTTGTGCAGGAAAGCTGAACTCGGATTCATTTCCCGCTTTGTCAAAGGCTTTAATCGTGTACGTGTATATTGTTCCCGCGTTCAAATTCGTATCTCTGAACGTAGTTGTGCGTGGTTCGGCGATTTTAATACCGTCACGATAAACAGCGTAACCTGTCACACCCACATTATCTTGCGATGCGTTCCACGTCAAAGCAATGGCTGACCCTGTTCTTGATTGTATTCTAATGTTTTGGGGAATAGTCGGGGGTTCGGTATCTCTCGGAGTGACAATCGCTAATGGTTCAGAGGGTTGTGCGTAGTTCCGATTTGCGTCAAAGGCATAAACCCTATAGACATACTGCGTTTCGGGCGATAAACCGGTGTCTGTAAACTCAAGTCGGCTTGTGGTGAAAACCCTTTCGTCGTTACGGAACACTTCATAACCCATGATACCGATTTCGTTGGTTGAAGGTGCCCAAGTTAACATCACAGAAGTGGTTGTTAAGTTAGAGGCGTTCAACCCCTCTACTTTTGTGGGCGGGTCTGATTCGGTAAAATCTTCTACGAGCTCTTTATAGATTAAACTCGGCTCAAAAGAAGCTCCCGACGAATTTCTGAAAGCGTATTGCGGTAACGGTCTTGTGATAACAAGCCTGTTGAAAGTAACGTTATTGTTAGTAGGCATTTGAAATTGAACGGTTTGGCGGATTACTCTGCCGCCGCTTTCGTTTCTGCCGTTCAAGATTACAGTGTGTGTTCCTGACGCTGAGAACGCATAGTTATAGTTTTGTATAAAGTCACGTCTAATTTCAAGCGTACCTGCGGTAAGATTGTTATTGTTTTGGTATGAATTTGATATAAAATCCCTGCCGACAAATAGTCGGTCAAGTTCGTTTGTCATTGAAAGAATTCCGCTTGATGAAAGGGTGAAATCACCGTTTACTTCAAGCATACCACCACCAAAAGTAATGGTACGATTGATTGTAGCATTGCTGCCAACAGTCATCTTATGACCGTTCAACCTGAGAAAACTGGCTTGGAGACTCCCGCCGATTGTAATATCCCTGCTTAACCAAACATTTTGGTTATCGGCTGTTGTTACGTTAAGATTGATGTTTCCGCTGTAGTTACCCTCAACAAGCTGCGATAAACTTGTAATGTATGTCCAAAAACCACCTGTTACTGCGTTCGTACTGTCAACGATATTACCGACAATAAACAAATCTGATGTCATTCTTGTTTCATTTGTATTGTTGAATTTTACGTTGGCAAAATGTGATTGACCGTCCGCGAATCCGGGCGTTGTGAGATTAACCATTTGACTTTGATTTCCGGTAAAAACAGTGGTATGATTCCCGATAGCCGCAAAGTTATTGCCGACACCCGTTTGCAATTGACGAAAATCACCCTCTACGGTCAGCGTTCCGGCGGTAAGTCTGCCGCGATGACTGATAATTGACCGCATTACGAAATCGCCCTTAACGTGTACGCGGTCATTCGTATCTGTCATTGTGAGAATCCCACTGCTTATTCCGTAAGTAACGTTGTCATTATCGATTGTCATTGATTCTATGCGATAATTGCCATTTACAATCAATGCGCCGCCGTTAAGACGAACCTCTCCACCAGCTTGGACGAAGTCACCATTGATAGTCAATGTATGTCCTTTCAAATCAAGTGTACCGAGCGTAAGATAAAAGTCATTCCCAATCGTCATATCGGAATCTAAAACGAAACCTTCACTACCCTCTGTTTGGAATGTAAACCTGTTGCCCTCGTTGATAACTTCATTCGCATTGAGTGTATCAAGAATCTCAATGCGCCCCTCGGTGTTCCGCAGAATCACCTTATTAAACCTCGCATTTGCGTTAGTAAAGCTAATCTTCTGATGCCCCGTACCGTTGAAAATCGCCTCATGGCTACCGCTCGCACTGAAGGTGGAACCGCCGCCAATCGTAGAATTACCGCCGATGTACAACTTACCGTTCGTCAGCGTAGAATTATACCGAGTGTTGCTGAAATTAAAGTTATCCGACACAGCTAAAACATCTTCTGCGTACTGCATGGTAATTCGCCCATTGCTGAGGGGAATTGTTACGTTACCCACAACATTAAAAGTACGCCTGTTTAAGACAAGAAGAGCCTCTATCAGTAAATCACCGTTTATATGAATGTCGCTGTTCATTGTGTAACCGCCGCCGCTTATTCTGATGTTACCATCAAATTCGCCTGTTACTTTTGCCGCACCTTCCAAGTCTATATATCCTGTTAATTGAGTGCCTTCGCCTGTCAATTCACCAAGAACCAATACACGATTAGCCGTTGTGATAGACGCGTTGTCTATCTTTAAATTTATAAATCTTGATTGATTCGTACCAGTTCCGCCACTCGCAAAACTGATAGTCTGATTACTGTTGCCAACAAAAATCACTGTATGCGAACCCGTTGCTAAAAAGTTGTTGCCCACACTTGGTGACAACTGGTGGAAGTTGCCGCCAATCGTCATTGTTCCAGCGGTCAATCTTCCATTGTGGTCGATTATAGACTGCGTTCTGAAATTACCCGACACGTTTACGCGGTCGTTCGCATTCGTCATGTTAAGAACACCACTACTGATTCCGTATGTTGGAGTTGAGCCGTTCATGGTCAGTGACTCTATACGGTAATCACCGTTTACGTTAAGAGTACCGCCATTTGGACGCACTTCTCCTCCGGCTTGAATCAAACTACCGTTGATTGTCAACGTGTAACCTGCCAAGTCGAGCGTGCCGAGGACTAAGTAGTAATCACCATCAATGACTGTGTTTTCGGTTAAGGTTTCTCCCATACGCCCGTCATTCGGAAAATCTACTCTACCGCCTTCATTGGACGCAGAATTCGCATTAAGCGTGTTCAAAATCTCAATGCGCCCCTCTGTGTTACGAAGAATAACATGATTAAATTTCGAGTTAGCATTAGTAAAACTGATTGTCTGATGACCCATTCCGTTGAAAATAGTCGTATGGCTACCGCTTGCACCGAAAGTCCCAGAACCATTAATTATGGTGTTACCGCTAATGTATAATGTGCCATTAGTCAGCGATGTTGATGAATAATTTGAATTATACGTGAAATTACCGCCAACCCCAACCACACCGGTAGCTGTAGTCATGCTTAAATATCCATAGCTTGTAATTAGTAAATTTCCCTCAATATCCAACTCACCATTACCTATTGTAAGAGTCGAACTTTCCACACGGAAGTTACCTGCTATGTGTATACTGCTGTTCAACGTATAATTTAATTGAGTTCGTATGTTCCCGCCAAACACTCCTGACACCCTTGTGTTAGCTCCAAAATCAATAAAGCTGTTTGTGCCCATTTGCGTTTCTTCACCAGTCAATGTCCCGTTTACTAAGACACGCCCCGAGGTCACAATTTCCGCACCACTCAAATCCAAGTTTGCAAAATACGATTGACTTGCCGCATTTCCGCCGCTTGCAAAGCTGATTGTTTGTGTCGCGTCACCCAATAAAACCGTAGTGTGATTTCCGGTAGCCGCAAAGTTATTGTAGTTATTATTCGAGACAGGTGCAAGCTGGCTGAAGTTACCTTCCACTGTTAAAGTTCCGTTAGTCAATTTCCCGGTATGGTCAACGATTGAACGCGTGATGAAGTTACCCAACACGTTCACGCGGTCGTTCGTGTTCGTCATGTTAAGAACGCCGCTACTGACTCCGTAAGTCGGAGCCCCACCGTTCATGGTCATGGATTCTATACGGTAATCACCGTTTACATTGAGCGTACCGCCGTTTGGACGCACTTCTCCCCCGGCTTGAATCACGTTGCCGTTGATTGTCAACGTATAACCTGCTAAGTCGAGCGTGCCGAGAACTAAGTAGTAGTCACCGTCAATGACTGTGTTTTCTTCAAGAGTACAGCTTTGAGTTAAAACAGTGCCATCGTGACCTTCGTTGCGGAATATAATTTCGCTTGCGTCGTTAATTACTGCGTTAGCATTGATAAATGAATCAAATTCAATTACGCCCTCTGTGTTTTCGAGATAGACGATATTGAACCTTGAATTCACGTTATTAAAGCTAATTACTTGCCTGCTCGTTCCGTTAAAGATTGTTTCGTGGCTCCCACTTGCTGTAAAATTGTAACTACCGTTGTTGATTGTGCAGTTACCGCCGATATACAATTTACCGTTTGTCAATGCATGTGCATAACTGATAGTACTGAAAGAAAAATTCCCGCCAACCCTTACAACACTCGATGCGTTATTCATTTCAAACTGTGCATACCGGTCAAGTGTTAAATTACCGGTTATGTCTAATTCACCATTACCTATCGTTAAATACACCCATGAGTTGCTTGTGTTACTGACTGTCATATTTCCGTCAACGGTTATTATTCCTTGATTCAAAGAAACTGTACCGCTTCTCAGGTAAAAATCACGCTGCACAATGATACTGTCATTCGCGTTACCCATAGTAAGTGTACCACCTTGAACAGCGAAATTTCGTGACGTAAGCTCACCTCTGTTCAAACGAATCGTACCGCCACTGTTAAGTGTAACATCTCCATGAACATTCAGATAGTTTCCGTTCAAGTCCAAGACACCGCCGCTGTTAACGGTAAGATTCCCAATATCGCGTGTCGAAGCTAGGGTCAGTGTTTGACCGTTATTCAAGGTTAGGTCATCAAACACAACATCACCGCCGATGCTCCCACCATCATCTTCTTCTGAATTCTCATCAGGTTCTTCCGGCTCTGAGGCAGACGCAACCTTTACAGGCGTGACAGGCAACTCAAGCGGAATTCCCGCTTCATGCGCGAGCTGAACAAGGATTGCACAAACCAAAAACAAACTGAGAATCTTTCTTAGATTTTTCATGACGCTACCTCAATACTTCATAATTTTTCGTGTTTTCAATGCCAATGCCGTCTTTATTCTTGAATAGCTCCGTCAATCACTCGTGTTACTTTAGTGATGTTGCCGTTCGCGTCGTATTCGTAAACAATGTAGTTATCCTCGTCGTAAGTGACACGTATAAGTCGTCCGAGTCTGTCGTACTCATATGCAACATCCGAATACCCGGGTGGTATATCATCGTCGGGAGCAGTTGTAAACGGTGAGTTTTCTGTTGTTACAGGGGTTGTCGGATTCGTTGGTGTGGTAGGTTCTGCCCCCGATGTTGCCGAAGTCGGTACGTCATCAGTAGTAGGTGTCGTAGTTGGTTCGGAGTTATCAGTTGTCGGAGTTGTCACAGACGTGGTGTCTTCGGGTTCATCCGAATGTGGAGTGGTAAACCCTAAGTACGAAATATCATAATCCCCTGCTATAATCGTGAATGACTCAGAAATAATCATGATTTCATGTGCAAAAATTCTACCATTAAACAATCCGGCACCATTGATTGTGACTCTTCCGTTTGGTGCGTAAATCACACCGGAAAAGTTCGAGTCGTAGGTATTGATTGTAATGTCACCGTTTCTCGAGGCGATTACAGACATTTCCGATTCGCCGCCATGAAAGTTATTAGTGTAAATAACAATGTCTGAATCAGATAACAAATATCCATCAACTATAACTGTGCCAAAATAATTCTCAGTCGAAGTTATTTTAACCGCAGAATCCGAAATAATATTTTCGTTAAGGCGAACAGAATCACCTGAGAGTTGTAAAACAGAACTCTCAGTAATTCTAATACCGGTGTACACAATGTCGATGTTACCTGTGGTGTTACCAAGGCTGTAATGATGACCAACCTGTGCGTCTGCGGCAATTTGTTCGGCAGTTCTTGTGACAGACAATGTGAACTCACCGTCAACAGCGTCAACCATAGCAAGTGTGTCACTTGTAGGGTTGTCCAAACGAATCCTTGCAGTTGCATCAGGATTATTGGGAAATCTGCCGCTATACTCAATCGTGTAAGTATGATTTGGCTTTGCGATTGCGTTAATATCAGCGGCGACAACTCTGATTCCCTGTGATGTTCCGCCTCTGTTTGTAACTGTAACCGTTCTTGGTGTAGCGTTCATGTCCGGTGTAAACGTCGTACCTGAACTCCCCGATGATTGCAGAAACGGAATTTTACTGCTGCTACCCTTTAAGTTAGACAAGTTAGAGTCGGTTTGCATATCGTAAATCGCAGGCTTTACGGTTATGGGAGGAATTTCGGTAATCGTAATGCTCGTATACACAATATCAATGTTACCCGAAGTATTCCCAAGGCTGTAATGATGACCTGCTTGTGCATCAGCGGCAATTTGCTCTGATGTTCTTGTAACAGACAGCGTGAACTCACCGCCAACAGCCTCAGCGGTTGCAAGCGTTTCTGCGGTAGGGTTGTCCAATCGGATTCGTGCTGTAGCAGAAGGATTATTCGGGAATCTGCCGCTAAACGAAATCTCATAAGAATGGTTTGGTTTAGCAATTGCGCCAATATCAGCGGCAACCACTCTAATCCCTTGCGACGTACCGCCTCTGTTTGTGACGGCTACTGTTTTCGGATTTGAGTCAGTGTTGGGTGTAAATACAGTATCAGCTCCACCTGCGCCTTGTAAAAAGGGGATTCTGCTGTCATTGTTGTTCATGTCAGAAAGGTTCGTATCTG
>Ga0082212_10005273_pt1 | contig 17671 bp, 16 predicted proteins | sample TergutNt197P3_FD_71548 | JGI IMG/M metagenome (GOLD analysis project Ga0082212, IMG submission 71548) | Neocapritermes taracua P3 segment gut microbial communities from Petit-Saut dam, French Guiana - Nt197 P3 | ecosystem: Host-associated > Arthropoda: Insects > Digestive system > Gut ... | reverse complement strand
TATCGCTCGGACTAACCGAAATATCGCCCGGTTTGCTTGCCGCGGGCAAATCAACGCCTTTCTTCTCCATATAATAAAGCATTAAACACAGCGCGTCCTGAGCCATCTCTATTGCATCCGTGATGCTTTCGCCCTGTGTATAGCAACCCTCAATGTCGGGAAAATACACGCAATACCCTCTCGCCTCTTCGTCCGGTTCAAAAACAGCCGGGTATACATGCTTTGCCATTCTGACCGCTCCTTCCTATTTCAAACCTGCGTCTTTGAATATTCTGTTCAATGTTCCCTTTTTTACATCCTGCGAATCATGCCTGCCGACTTGGAATACTCTGTTTGTCTTTGGGCTGTACCAGTTTTCATGATTACTGCCTTCACTGTCTTTATAGCAGCCATATTGCCTCAATATCTTTTTGAGTTCAGAACACTTCATGTATTCTTTCTCCCGCCCCCCCTGTAATATACTCCTTATTATGCTCCTTGTCAATGGATTTTGAAGACCGGATTCACGGGCGTTGGCCGGCGCTGCGCCGCGCTTCCTTCGCGCCGGCCGCCGTTCACAAAACCAAAATAAAAGTGCCTATCGTGATCAATATCCCGCCTATTACGGATTTGATGTCTATGGTTTCTCTCAACAAAACGAACGCGAGCGCCATGCTTATCACAACGCTGAACTTATCTATGGGGACGACTTTTGAGACCTCGCCCGTCTGCAGGGCTTTATAATAAAACAGCCACGACAAACCCGTGGCGCAGCCCGAAAGAATAAGGAATATCCAGCTTTTTTGTCCTATACCGGCAACTTCGCTCTGTTTGCCGGTAATAAAAACAATACCCCACGCCATTATCAGAACAACAACGGTCCGAACGGCGGTCGCCAGATTCGAATTGACATTCTCTATACCTATTTTCGCCAATACCGACGTCAGCGCGGCAAATAACGCCGAGAGCAGCGCATACAATACCCACATACACGGTACCTTCCCTGTTTTATACCGGTTCGCAATAAAACGTATATGTTTTATTGCGAACCGGCAAAATTAGCCTATACCGTCGGCGACGGTGCGTTTTACGGGCAGATGGTCGAAATATGCAGTCCGATATCCGATACCGCGGTCGGGTATCTGTCTATCCTCGATCCGTCATGCGTCGGGACTATGCGATCAACATTTCCGCCCACTCTGTCCATAATACGCTGGAAAATCTTCAGGGAATTCATGGGCGAGCCGACCCCGAAGTGGATGTTCGGTATAAACCCGGGATTTCCCGGCGCGCCGGAGAAGTTTTCAGGTCTGTTGCCCACGTCTCCCGTAATAACAAAAGTCGCCGCCGAACCGTTTTGCTGCGTATCGACAACAACGCAGGCCGACGAGAAGCTGTGTTCAAATTCTCCGGCTAAGATGTGGATCCCCGGGAAAAGATCGTTTTTATCGCCGTCCAAAAGCGTAAGCCGGCCTTCTTTATCAAGCTCTTCCAACACTATCAAGTCCGCCGGATCGAAGGTCCCGTCTCCGAGCGTTTTGAGAAGCGGATCGGCCATGACCTCAGTCCAGCAGCGCAGCTCCTCTTTTTGCACATAAAACATGGCGTTCGGATAGGATGTGACGCCGCCCGCGTGATCCCAATGCAGATGCGTCAAAATTACAGCGTCGATGTCAGCGCAGGTCAGGCCGACGGTGTTTAAGACTTCTTCCGGGGTTTTTGCGTTTTCCGCAAAAGCCTCATCGATCATTTGCTGTTTTTCGGGGATGCTGACTTCAACTCCGCTGTCGACCAAAATGTTGAGGCCCTCGCCGCGCAGAAGCGTCATCGCGAAAGGCGAATAGAGGACTTCTCCGAACATGTATTTGAAGTCAAACGCGAAATCAGCCGGGAAACCCTTGGTATAAGCGACCTCTAAGACGTCGATACTGTAATGCGTCCCTTCGGCTTTACCGGCGATCCCGCCGTCGTATAAAAGTCCGAGCAGAACAACGGCTTCGGCGCGCGACAGATTTTCGCTTTCGGTAAAGCTGTCGTTTAAGGCGGCGATGAGTTTTTCGGCGCTCTCCTCGTCCGCCTCCCGCTCGACGACGCCTGTAAGAGCGGCTATCGCCTCCTCGCGGGTAATGGGATCTCTCGGCCTGAGCGTCCCGCCGTTGCCGGAGAGAAGGTTGTTATTCAGGGCTTTGGCAAACTCCGCAAAAAACCAGTCCCCCGCCTTGACATCGGAAATACCGGACAGATCCAAAGCGCCTCCATATCCCATCAGGCGGTTGACCGCGGTGACAAATTCAGCCCGCGTGATGTTGTCGTCCGGTCTGTAGTTCCCTTCCGGGTTTTTGGCAAACCATCCCATGTTTACGGCTTTATCAATGTCGCTTTTTGCCCAATGAGTTTCATAGTCTCCGGCCATCGCCGCCGCCGGAAGCATTGCGATGATGAATACCAATGCCAGGACGAACGCATGGAAACGTTTTAACGCTCTTTTCATGACAAACCTCCAAATAATTTTTTATTTTAATACCGGCTCATCCGGCATTTTAATCACTTGAAAATCATTATACAGCAGGGTTTTATGTTTTTCAACGGCTGAAAACCGTTCCCTTTAAAGCTCATCTAAAAATCCAAGGTCGCAAAATAATCCTCGGGGGTTTCGGCGCGTCTTATCATCTCAAATCCGCCGTTTTTGCAAAGGAGTATCTCGGCGCTTCTCAGCTTGCCGTTGTAATTGTAACCCATCGAATGACCGTGAGCGCCTGTGTCATGTATGATGACATGATCGCCTATATCAATGTCCGGAAGCCATCTGTCCGCGGCAAATTTGTCGTTATTTTCGCACAGGCTTCCCGTTACGTCAAACAAATGATCGGCGGGGGCTTCCTCTTTGCCGGATACCGATATATGGTGATAGGCGCCGTATATTGCAGGGCGCATCAGATCGCAGGCGCAAGCGTCAAGCCCGATATAGTCTTTATGTATATGCTTTTTATGTATGGCTGTGGTCACAAGACAGCCGTAGGGGGCTAACATAAACCTTCCCATTTCGGTGCAGATCGCGACGTCTCCCATGCCGGCCTGCGCCAATATCTGATCGTAGGCCTTGCGCACCATTTCCCCCACTTCATAAATATCGACGGGTTTCTGATCCGGCCTGTAGGGTATGCCGACTCCGCCGGACAGATTGACAAAACCTATATGTACGCCGATCTCGTCACGCAGCTCGACGGCCAACCGAAAAAGCTGAGCCGCCAAAGCCGGATAGTATTCGTTGGCGACTGTATTACTGGCGAGAAAAGCGTGCAGGCCGAATTCTTTTGCTCCTTTTTCCTTGAGCAGACGAAATGCCTGGAACATCTGAGGCTTCGTAAGGCCGTATTTTGCTTCCCCGGGAGTGTCCATGATCATATTGCTTATTTCAAAGTTGCCGCCCGGATTGTAGCGGCAGGATATTTTTTCGGGTATGTATCCTATTGATCTTTCCATAAAATCTATATGCGTTATATCGTCGAGATTGATTATCCCGCCCAGTTTCGCGCAATACTTGAAATCTTTTTCCGGCGTATCGTTTGAAGAAAACATTATGTCATCCCCTGTGATACCCAGTCTTTCGCAGAGCATCAATTCCGTGAGGGACGAACAGTCCATGCCGCAGCCCTCTTCATGCAGTATCTTCATAATCGTCGGATTCGGAGTGGCTTTGACGGCAAAGTATTCCTTAAAGCCCGCGTTCCATGAAAACGCCTCGTTCACTCTCGCGGCGTTTTCCCTGATGCCCTTTTCGTCATAGAGATGATAGGGGGTGGGGAATTTTCCGGTAATCTCTCTAACCCGGTCCGATGTCACGAATGTTTTTTTCATAATACGCCCGCTCCTTTTTAAAGGGTTATCCCGTTGTTTTTTGCTCCGCATATTCTTTCGGCGCAGTTTTCGCATCTTAAATTCTTATTTGAGCCTTCCCAAAAATACTCCGGATGTTTTTTGTAAGTCACTTCCCATTTCACAAGCAAAACAAGCGACAGCGCGACGAGGCTCAAAGAAAAAAAGCTCTTTATCAAAATCAGGGGAGAGCAGAGCATGAACCAATCCCAATTATATACTCTGCAAGTCACGCAGCAGCGGTTTTTCATCATAATGCTCCGGAAAGGACACCAAAACACAACGCATATGATATCGCAGACATAAAACAATATGCAAATAAGCGCCGTTTCCGCAACGCCTGTCGTTCCGGAAATATGCAGCGCTGCAACCGCCGCGAATATAACAAGCCAGACTCCTGCTACATAAGCGGCTTTTATATTGCTTTCCGCGGCATATTTTCCAAGGGCTCCGGCGTCATAACCTTCGTCTGACGGCGCGAAGTATGATTTTCTGTGCTTTTCGCTTCCCGTTGTGTTAATACCCGCGGGAACGATACCCAAAATCATTTCGACCGCCATAAAGGCCCATATGATATATGCCGTCGTTTTCGCCGCAGCCGGCTCGCCGAAGAAGAAAGCCGCGAATACCGCTCTGTTTGCGATATACGCATAAACCGCGGCGGCAAACACACAAGCTCTTACCGCAAGGCGACACAAATAATTGTAAAACATCCGGCTCACCTTGCGTTTTCGCCCTCCCGTCCGCTTTCGGTCTGTTAACAATACGCGGATTTGCCGGAGCGCCGAAGCCCGCATCATCCTGTATTTGTAATTTTGCATTATACAGTTTATTGCGCCGCGCCGCAAGTAAAATAAAAAAACACGCCGCCCGGCCCGAACAAACAGGTTTTATTGACAAAACGGCGATGCGGTTGTAGAATTCTCAGGCAAGCAACTTCCAATAAATCTCGGAGGTCCGATAAAATGGATATTTTTGATAAGTGCCGTGTATCGCCTATGGTGAATGAAGCAAAAGCGAACGGTACATATCCGTATTTCCACTCGCTTGAATCCGCGCCCGGCACCGAGGTCATAATGGAGGGGCGCCGCCGCATCATGCTCGGCTCCAACAACTACCTCGGCCTTACATCCAGTCCTCTTGTAGTCGAGGCCGCTGTTAAGGCGCTTGAAAAATACGGCACGGGCTGCAGCGGTTCGCGTTTTTTAAACGGGACCTTGGATCTGCACATCGAATTGGAAGCTGAATTGGCGGATTATCTCCGAAAAGACGACGCCGTTATCTTTTCCACGGGCTTCCAGACAAATCTCGGCATTATAAGCGCCGTTGTAAAACACGGAGATTTCGCCGTATGCGACAGGGAAAACCACGCGAGCATATATGACGGCTGTAAACTCAGCTACGGCAAAATGCTGCGTTACAGGCACAACGACACTGACGACCTTGAAAACATCCTCAAAAAAATACCCGAAGACGCCGGAAAACTTATCATTACTGACGGCGTTTTCAGCATGGGCGGCGATATCGCCGATCTGCCGAAAATAACGGAGCTCGCCGAAAAATACGGAGCTCGCGTCATGGTGGACGACGCCCACGGGTTCGGCGTCATAGGCGACGGCGGCCGAGGCACTGCCTCTTATTTCGGTCTTGAGGACAAGGTCGATATCATCATGGGCACTTTCTCAAAATCCCTCGCAAGCCTCGGAGGATACATGGTCTGCAATGCGGAGCTTGCGGAATACGTCAGGCACAATTCACGGCCTTTTATTTTTTCCGCATCCATGCCCCCCGCAAGCTGCGCCGCGGCTCTCGCCGCGCTCAAATATATCCGCGAACATCCGGAAATCGTTCAAAGGCTGTCGCATTTGTCCTCATACGCGAGAGAGGGTCTTAAAAAAAGAGGCGTAGCCATTCGGGAATCCTCAACCCCAATAATCCCCGTTTATACTTATGAGACGATGAACACTCTCACCAAGGCAAGAGCGCTCTATGACGCCGGCGTCTATGTGAACACGGTTTTGCCCCCCGCCGCCGCGCCGAACGAATGCCTCCTCAGAACAAGCTATATGGCCACTCACACTGAACCCCTTCTGGACGAGGCGATGGATATAATAAAAGACATAATGACGCCGTGAACAAGGTGGCGATCGTGACCGGAGGCAGCGGCGGCATAGGCCGCGGCACAGCGCGGGCGCTCAGGGATTCGGGCTGCCGCGTGTATGAAATGAGCCGCAGAGAGATCGGGCTGTCCGGCGTTACTCACATAAGCGCGGATGTTTCGGACGAGGCGCGTGTCGCGGAAGCAGTGCGTTTCGTATATGAAAAAGAAGGCAGCATCGACATTTTGATCAACAACGCGGGCTTCGGCATCTCCGGCGCCTCCGAATTCACAAACAACGAAGACGCTAAGGCCCTTTTGGACGTGAATCTGTTCGGGACCGTCAACGCCTCAAAAGCCGTCATCCCTTACATGAGGAAAAACGGAGCCGGCCGCATCGTCAACGTCAGCTCGGTCGCAGCCGCGATCCCCATACCCTTCCAAAGCTGGTACAGCGTGTCCAAAGCCGCCGTAAACGCATTTACGGCGGCTCTTATCGGCGAAGTTTCCCCTTTCGGCATCAGCGTCTGCGCCGTTATGCCCGGAGATATCAATTCCGGCTTTACCGCAGCGAGAAAAAAATCCCGCGCAGGCGACGACATTTACTCCGGCCGTATAAACCGCTCGGTGGGCAGGATGGAAAAAGATGAAACGAACGGTACGCCTCCGGAAAAAGCCGCCCGGTCCGTTTGCCGCATTGCTCTGAAAAAAAGGGTCAAACCATTTTACACCGTCGGCGCGAAGTATAAATTCTTCATTTTCTTGTCGCGAGTCCTGCCGGCGCGTATAATAAGCCGCATTGTCGGTCTTTTGTACGCCGGATAACACGGAAAAAAGAACATCGGACAGCGGATGACCGCTGTCCGATGTTCTTTTTTCCGTGACGCCGCTCTGCTTTACATCATCATTTCGAAAAGATCAAAAGCAGCGGCTCCCGCGGGAGGCGCCGTCTGCGGCGCTGAATTGCTCGCCTTGTATGTGCAATCCATATCCATACTCAATGAAAACAGGCTTCCTGCGTCTATCGACACAGACATCGTCTGCTTGTCATTCGCTTCGCTTGCGGAAATACTGACGCTGACGCCGGCGAAGCCGAACATCCCGAACATGTCGTCAAAGCCGCCGGCCGAGCCTGACATATCCGCGGCGGAAATATTGCCGTCAATCTTCAGTGAATATCCCGTTACTTCGTCCGCCGCATCGGTGGTAAAAGTTAAAGTGATATTCAATCCCGATACATTGATCGTTGCGGTGTAGCCCGAGGAGGTCTTTTCAAAAGCGCCGTCTCCGAGCAGCGCCGCAAACTCGGCCAACGGCTCCCTGACAGCCGCGTAAGCGTCCCCCGGCAGGCTGTCAAGGGGGATGGACGAGTACACTGTCTTGTATATCTGCATTAAGTCGGGATTATTTGACATCGCTGCAAACTCGCTCCAATCCAAGCCGAGTTCGGCAAACATCGCGCCCATATCAATGCTGATCCAAGTACCGGCGGGTATTTCGATCATTTCATTAAGTAAATCGCAATTCATAAACAAGACGCCTCTCTCGACATCCCCGCGCACGTCAATGTCAAAGGACATTTTCATCATTTCCTCCGGCATCGTGTCGTCAAGGGCGGCAAGTCCGCTCATATCCATATCCATGCTCATATCAAACTGCATCTTCATTCCTGACAAAAGCCCGTTCAAGGAAATATCCGCGTCAATAATCTTAACGCCCATGGAACTCATTCCCACTGTCGCCGTGCCGTCAAACGCCCAATTGCCGCTGTTGTATTTTTGATAGTAAGCCATATATTTGCCGAGCGTTTCAAAGCTCTCGCCCGCGAGTATCTCGTCAAATATCTTCTCGATATCGACGATGATAACCGTGCGCGAGGCCTGATCCCAGCCCACATTGCATCCCAATGCCTGCGCGGCGAAACGAACGGGGACGTATGTGTATCCGCCGCCGGATCCGTCGGACTTCACATATGAAGCCACGTCCATATTTATCTTGGTTTCCGCGCCGTTTTTGATTATAACGGCCTCTCTTGAGCCGGGCTGCATTATGACCGTTGTGTCCCCGCGGACCGCTGTAGCTGTCTTGAGTTCCTCATCGTATCCGACCGTGCAGCCGAGAGCCTCGAACACCTGACGAAAAGGCAGAAAAGTCCTGCCCGAGTCGCTGAGTTCGGGGGCAAACTCGTTAAAATCGATATTCCAGCCGTCCAAGTTCACAGAAATGACCGGGCTTTCGTCAACAGGCGCCGCCATAGCCGGCGCCGTAAGCGCAATAATCATTACGATTACCGTTACCACCGCTGAAATGCGTTTTGATTTCATTATTCTTATCACTCCAAATACTGCATAAATTTAAATAAGCTATCCGATTCATAAATAATACCGGGGTTTGTCACTGCGTGATCTCCCTGTACATGGCGCAGGCCTCCGCCTTTGCCGCATGTTCCGCAACGGACAATACCTCGACTTTAACAAGTCGCGATCCGAATAAAAACTCAATGACGTCTCCGATTTTCACATCGTACGACGCTTTGGCCGGCCGGCCGTTGACCGAGACTCTCTGCGCATCGCAGGCTTCGTTTGCCGACGTGCGCCTTTTTATCAGTCTCGAAACCTTCAGATATTTGTCCAATCGCATCAATTTGCTCCGTTTTTTGAAAAAAGGGCCGCTCGTATTTCGACCGGCCCTTCGCAATTACTTCGCCACGGCTTCCTTCAGGCCTTTACCGGCTTTGAACGCCGGCACCCGTGACGCGGGAATTTTAATTTCTTCCTTGGTTTTCGGATTGCGGCCTATACGCACTCCGCGGGTTTTGACCTCAAACACGCCGAAGCCGACCAACTGTACTTTTTCACCGGCTTCCAAACCGGCAGTAATAGCCTCAAAAGTCGCGTTAACGGCTTTTTCGCTGTCTCTTTTGGACATGCCCGTCTTTTCGGCGACCGCCGTGATAAGTTCTGCTTTATTCATGTCTACCTCCTGAATTGATCAACGGCGACCGCCGTTTGTTATTTAAGAAATCTGCCGAGCCTGACGCCGCGGCAAATAACTTTTCGATTAATTAATTGATTTTGCCCCCGGGCCGAGTTTTAAACATATCCCCTGCGTCATGCCGCAGATCGCGAAGCTCTGCACCTATTGCCCGAGCTTCATCTTCAGCGGAGTCGAAGCGGGAAATAAATCCTTCACAAGCTCCGTGCAGCACTTCTTCAGGATCAGTGTCCGCAAACCTTGCGGCATATACGCCGGAAAACAAAAGCTCTCCCAGCTTTTCCCCGGCTTCGGACGATTTTATTCCTTCTGCACGGACGATATCTCTTAATTCTTGAAGGTCTTCCCCTATCTTATCCAAAGCGTCCTCTATACCGGACATGTCAAGACCGGCTTTTGCGGCCTTTTTTTGTATTTTTTCAGCTCTCCACAAGGCAGGCAGATTTTTAGCGACGCCTTCCATGTCTTCCGCAGCGGTCGACAGGGATTTTTCCTTAAGTTTTATTTCGTCCCAGTTTAAAAGCACCTCATCGCTTCCCGACACCTCAAGTCCCGCAAAAACATGCGGATGCCGAAGTATCAGCTTTTTGCATGCGGCGTCGGCAACGTCATCTATCCCGAATCGTCCGGTCTCCTCCCCGATGCGCGAATGCAGTATCACCTGCATGAGCAGATCGCCCAGCTCTTCCTTCAGGTGAGCGTCGTCATCCGCATCGATGGCCTCGCATACTTCATAAGCCTCCTCAAGCAAATTCCGCTTCAGGCTGCCGTGGGTCTGCTCAATATCCCAAGGACATCCCCCGGGTGAACGGAGCAAAGCGATTATTTGTATAAAATCATCCATACCGTATGATTCTTTGTGAGCAAAATCTACCATAATTCTTTTACATTGGCAAGATGTTTTTTTGTCTCCGGGAAAAAAACAGATCAAATGATAAAATCACCTGATTTTCAGCATCCCGGCCAACTTCTCTCCTTTCGGAATGAGTTTCATATCCTCGAGCGTTATCGATTTGGTTTTGACCGTCATAACAAGATAAACGATAACGGCCGCGACTATGGCGAGCGTCATCGCCGAAGCATATCCGAGCCATTCCCCGGAAAAGCGCCGAACGCCCGCCGAGAACAGGTCGCCTGTCAATCCGTATGAGACTCTGTAAACCGCATAAGCGCATACGCCGGTGAGGGCGGAGCCCAAAAACGGCCGGACGAAAATTTTGGATAAGCTTGGTTTTTTCACTGATTTCCGGAAAATAAAAATGAAGTTCAAAACGCACATAACGACATAACAGCAAAGCGTGCCTATGGGCGCTCCAATGATATTTATACCGGGGACGCTCACCAAAAACCAGTTCACGGCAATTTTAACAGCTCCGCCCGCCGTCATGGAAAGCACCGGATATTTTTCGTTTCCGCCGGCTTGCAGCACGGCGTTTGTGATAAGCGCTATGCATACGAAAAATGAAGCGAGCCCCATTACGGCCAAAAGTGCGGGCCCCTTCTCATTGCTGCCGGGATACAGTACGTTCATAATCGGAAATGCAAGCACCGAGAGTCCGACCCCCATCGGCATGGCGATCACAGCGGATATACGCAGCGAGGATTCGGCTATTTCTCCCGCTTCTTTTTGTCTTCTGCCTGCGCTGCCCGCCGCTATTGCGGGAACAACGCTGACAGCAAGCGGGGTGACGAACGCTGCCGGCAGGTTATACAGAGTCATGGCCTTTGAATACACGCCGTACAGCGCGTCCGCCGCATCCGGAGCAAAGCCCGCGGCGTTCTGCAGCTGATACAGCACTAATTTGGTGTCGATAAGCGTGATCACGCTCAAAACAGACGAGCCTACAGTGATAGGAATGCCTATTTTCAGCAGCGTCATTAATATACTGCCCCTGCCGGCGGGCAGATCGGTAAGGTTTTCGGACAGATCGGCCCTATACTTACGCTTTTTGTAAACAAAAAGATACGCGAGAGCGAACATGGCGCCCGCGGTGACGCCGAATATCGCACCTGCCGAACGCAGCTGCAAACTCTCACCCGAGCGCGTTAAAAGCCACGCTAAAGTGATGCCCGCGACGACCTTGACAAATACTTCAAGCACCTGAGAGATCGTCGTCGGTTTCATATTCGCGCGGCCCTGAAAATATCCCCTGAACGCCGAAGCCGCGCATACCAAGACGATGGCCGGCGACAGTGCAAATATGCTTTGAGCCGATCTGGGATTGCTCATAAGCGCCGCAAGCTCGCCGGGAAAAAGAAACATAACGGTCGAACCGATAAGTCCCAAAACCAAAAAAGTCAATAAAGCAACGTTAAGAGTGCGCTTTGCCCCGGCCTTATTGCCCAAAGCGTCGGCCTCCGATATCATGCGGGAGAGCGCTACCGGAAGTCCCGCCGTCGCAACCGTAAGAAAAACATTGTATATGTTATAGGCAACGTTGAAATACGCAAAACCTTCGTCTCCCAAAAGATTGCCGAGCGGTATTTTGTACACGGCGCCTAAAATCTTCATTATGACCACTCCGGCCGCCAGTATGGCCGCGCCGTGGAGATAATTTTGCTTTTTGTCGTCAGTCAACGCGCCACCTCCCCTCACCGCCCGGAAATATCATATCAGCTGTAATGATCCGGAGCCTTTTTCAGGCTTTTCCACTGCTCGGGATCATGGCCGAGTATGATAAAAGCGCCTTCATCCCGCAGCTTCCGCAGCTTGTCTATGGACCTGAGTCCCATATCGATGTCCCAAGTGCCCGTACCCGGGTAAATACGGTCGTCAAGGTTTTCTTTGAGACTCGCGGCGTCGAGGGCAAGAACGGTTTTTCCTGTTTCCGGCAGATCGACGACGACCGATTGGTGACCGCGGGTATGCCCGCGCGTATCCGTACAGATCACCGTCCCGTCGCCGAACACGTCGAAATCCTCGTCGTCGTCAAGCTCCGTATATTTGAACAGCCTTGTGTCCTTATAGTCCGGATACATATAAAACCCCGCGCCCGGTTCTCTGCAGGGCGGCCACCACGCTGTTTTCAGCTCCTCCCTTCTGACAATAAAGGTCGCGTCGGGAAACAGCTCCATGCCTCCGGCGTGGTCGCCGTGCATATGAGACATTATGACATATTTCACTTTCTTCGGATCATATCCGAGCTCCGCGATCCTCCTGTCCGCGTTTTCTTTCGGGTCATCGTCGTGGTCTCCCCAAAGAAACTCCGGCCAATGGTATACTGCGTTACCGGTATCGACCAGCACAAGCCCGTCCGGATGATCGATCAGATACATGGATACGGGAATCGTGATCGGAACGCCCTCGTCCCGCCCCGGCGTAAGCATTCCCTTGTTCGGGTTTCTTATATCCCCCGCGTTCATTACAAAAAGTTTCACTTAATGATCTCCTTTTTTCAACGGCGTCATGCAAACGCCGTGCTTGTCATCTTGCGATTTGCACCAGCCATGTGGACAGCGCCGGTATATATGTTATGAGCATGAGATCAATGATCAGCACCCCCAAAAACAGCGGCAGCCATTTAAAAGTCTTTTCGATCGATACCTCAGCGATCTTCGAACCGATGAACAGATTTATGCCGACAGGCGGCGTAACTTGCCCGATTATAAGATTGATAACCATCACGGCTCCGAAGTGTATCAAGTCGATACCGAATGTCTTGGCAATGGGTATGAGCAACGGCGCCAATATCAGTATTGCGGATACCGGATCCATGAAACAACCGACTATAAGCAGAAGTATGTTTATGAGCAGGAGGACGACAGCCGGGCTGTTCGTTACCGACTGTATGAAGTCCGATACGTTCGCGGGGACTCGCATGAGCGTCAGGAGTTCTCCGAAAGCTTTCGCGCAAGTAACAAGCACAAGGCAGGAGCCGATCGTCATTGCCGTTCTGCCGAACACCGCTCCCAAATCCTTTATTTTCAATTCTCTGTGTACGAATATGCTTATTATGAGTCCGTATACGCACGCGACGACAGACGCTTCCGTGGGGGAAAACACTCCGCCGTATATGCCGCCCAGAATTATAATCGGCATGAGCAGCGCCCATTTCGCGTCGTTTAAAGCGCGCAGCACGCCCGTCAGCGAGGTTTTTTTCTCAACCGCCTTTACTCCGAAACCTTTTTGCTTCGATACAATATAAGAACAGATGATCACGGAGACCGTGATAAGCAGTCCGGGCACGACTCCCGCAAGAAACAGATCGGTTATGGAGACGCCGGCCACTACTCCAAACATGATAAAACTGATGCTCGGCGGTATTATCGGCCCCAAGCATCCGCCCACAGCCGCCAGCGTCGCCGCGAAAGGCCTCTCATAACCGTCCTTTATCATATACGGAATGAGTATTCCTCCGATAGCGGCGACAGTCGCAGGTCCGGAACCTGAGATGGCGGCAAAAACGGCGCAGCAGAAAACGGTTATTATACCGAGGCTTCCGGCAATATTGCCGAAAAGACTTTTACCGAAATTAACGAGTTTTTGTGAGATCCCGCCGGTCGCCATGATATCGCCGGCAAGCACAAAAAAGGGTATGGCGAGAAGCGTGAACGAATCTACCGACGTCACGAGGGCCTGGGTTATAAGGGTCATAGGCGCCGCCGACGTTACGAGTATCGTTCCCACAACAGCAATGCCGAGGGAAAAAGCGATCGGAATATTTATGAAGAGGCATACAAAAAATATCACAAAAACAAGCCATGCGCCCGACACTACGCCTCACCGCCTTTTTTCCCGAGTTTCCGGTCTTTTAAATACTCCGCAGCGTCGATTATCCAATTCTGTATTATCCGAATCGAAGTGAGCGAATATCCGACAGGCAAAATTATGTATATGTAACCCATGGATATTTTCAGAGCGGAGGATATTCGGCCCATATTAAACACCGATAACGACTGACGAATCCCGAATACGACAATGACGATGCAGAAAGCCAAAAATACAGCCTCGCCCAACCGCACTATAAACGGCCTTATGATCTTCGGAAAAACAAATATGAGCGCGTCAATTTTTATGTGCTCCCGCATCCTTGTTGCGTAGCCGCAGGCTATATATACCAGAAATACGTGGAGATAGCGCGCCAGCTCCTCGGACCATGAATTAGCTGAGTTAAACACATATCTGAAAACGACCTGCCAGAAAACAATTACGAGCATCACAGCGAGCGCCGCCGCGCTGAAGTATTTTTCAATATTATCAAGAATATGTAAGATTTTTTTCATACCGGTCTCCTCTCGACCAGTTGCCCGGTCCGGGTTTCCCCGGCCGGGCAACTGTTATCGAAATTCGCAGTTATCTTCCCATCAGCTTTTCAACTGACGCAATAAAATCAGCGCCGAAATTCGCGCACATGCTTGTATAGGTCTCTTTGCAAGCGTCGATCCATACCTGCCGCTCGGCGGGAGTCAGACGAATGACTTCCATGCCGTTATCCGCACATATCTTATTGCATTCTTCAACAAAGTCGCCAACATTCTTTCTGACCACCGATAAAAGCTCGGCAAGGCATTCGTCCAGGACAGCCTGAAGATCGGCAGGCAGCCCCTGATAGAACTCATTGTTTATGATTATCATATGGTTGTTGACAAATGCGTTGACGTCCGCCAAGTGACCGAGGATTGTGTAATACTGCTCATTTACTATCATCATGGGTATGCCGCTTATTCCGTCGATGACTCCCTGCTGCAAGCTTGTGTATATCTCGCCGGCGCCCATGGGGATTGCGGAAGCTCCCAACTCATTTACCGTGTTTATGTATGCGTCGGAAGTCTGCGTCCTGATCTTAAGGCCCGCTATGTCTGCCGGGGTCCTGATCGAGTTGTTGATCGTTGCAACTGCCATAAAACCGTCAAAAAATCCTCCGTATACGCGAAGGCCGGTCCGATCGGTCAGGTCTTTTCCGACTTGAGCCATGAGATCGGAATCCAAAAAAGTATAGAACTCTCTGTCAGTTGTGAACATAAAAGGCACCGTTGTCACGGCGTATTCCTTGATGCCGGTAAATTCTGAAAGAGTATGCGTGGGCGTGTCAGTCATCTGCACAATGTTCTGGGCGCATTTTTCAGTATTGTCCGCGTCCGAACTGCCCATTGAGCCGCCGGCGTAAATATTAACCAAAAAACGGCTGTTCGACTTTTCCTCCAATGACGCCTTAAAGCTGTGGTAGGATTGAACTGTCGGAGTAGTGTCCGAGGGGATGAAGGACGCGTTGATGGTGTACACGGTGTTATCCTGCGGGGCCGGCGCGCTGCCTGTGCTGCTCGGGGCGTTTGTGGCCGCCGGGGCCCGGGTGGTATCGCCGCTTGCGGGCTGATTGGTGTTTCCGCCGCCGCACCCTGCCGCCAACGCCAGAACAAACATGAAAGCCAAAACAAGTGTCAATGCTCTTTTCATTTCTTTTCCTCCTGAAAATTCAACTTATATTTCCACCGCGCGGTTGAACGCGCTGTGATTTGCGTAATATATGTTTGCTGTTTTGTCGCAGTCCCCTATGATATGGGTCTCCGGCACCAAAAGGGACAATTCGCTCACTGTGTCCGTATTCGGTTTCATGCCGAACGCGGTGATCACCGTGTCCGCCTCAAAAAACAGCTCTTTCATTTCGGAGTTTACAGCCGTGACTCCCGATTCCGTAAATCTTGTCACCCTCACGCCGCCCGTCATCCTGACATTATGTTTTTTCAAAAGGCTCATGAGATTGTTTCTGGTGATGACCACCATTTCCCCCGCGAAACGCTCCGCCGGTATAATGTCGATCACCGTCACTTCCCTGCCTTCCATGGCGAGCTCCAAGGCGCACTCCAATCCGCTCACACCGCCGCCGCAGACGACAACTTTTTGTCCGGCCTCGGCTCTTTTATTGTCGACGTCGATGACATGCCGGATGTTTTTCCCGTCCGTGCCGGGAATGGGCGGCTGTGCCGGATCTCCCCCCGCCGCGATGAACAGCGTGTCGGGATTCTCCTTTTCAACAGTTTCGGCCGTGACTTCCGCGTTCAGTATGATTTCGGCGCCGCACGCCTCGGTCGTCCGAACATTCCACGCCAAATAACGCCTCAGGTCCTCCTTGAAGCTCAAAGCGCAGATATCGTTCATCATACCGCCGAGCCGGTCGCGTTTCTCATACAAAACGACCTTATGTCCTCTTTTCGTAAGCGTCTGCGCCGCCATCATCCCGGCAGGCCCTCCGCCGACCACCATCACTTTTTTCTTTACGTCGGCCCGCGGTATATACGCGTATTTAGTCTCACGGCCGATCACGGGGTTTACGGCACAGCGGATCGGATAGCCGTTACCGGCGTTTTTGCAGCAGCCCTCCATGCACCTGAGGCAGGGTCTGGTTTTTTCCTCTTCTCCGAGAAAGGCGTTTTTTATTATATCGTGATCCGCAAGCACTGCTCTGGCCATACCGATAAAATCCGCTTTTCCGGCGGCCAATATCTCCTCCGCGTCCGATATACGGCTGATCGAGCCGACGACGGAAACAGGAATGTCGATATGTTTTTTCACTTCCTCGGCATATTTGACATTGTGGCAGTAATCGTTGTAATACGGGGGTATCACATAAAAAGCGTAGTCCGGATGCACTATGAGCCCGCGCGACATCTGCACGCAGTCAATGTATCTGCGGGCTTCCTTAAGAAAAGCCACGGCGTCCGGCAGCTTCATCCCGTCCGGTATGATCTCGTCCCCGCAAAGGCGCATGTCGATGCCGAAGTTCGGGCCCACTCTCTCTCTCACGGCCATAAGTATCTCAAGAGGGAAACGCATGCGGTTTTCAACGGAGCCTCCGTAATGATCCGAACGCCGGTTCGTCGCCGGTGATAAAAACTGACCTATAAGGTTGCCGTGGGCTCCGTGAATAAGGACAAAGTCAAGCCCGGCCTTTTTGCACCGCTCCGCGCAGTCGCAATAGTCGCTGATGACCTCGTCCATATCCTCTCTGTCCATTTCCTTTATATGCCGCGGGCCTTGGGGAAGAGGGACGTTTGACGGAGCCAGAGCGTATTTTGTTTTCAGCAGGGGAGGATAAGCTCCGCGTCCGCCGTGACAAAGTTCCAAAGACAGTTTCGCGCCGTGCCGGTGCGCCGCTTCGGCAAGTCTCACCAAACCCGGCAGGCAGTCGTCCGTTGTGACGTCGAGTTCTCCGGGCACCGCGACGGAGTTGGTCATATTGACGCATGTTTCGCCGATTGTGACAATGCCCGCGCCCGTTTTGGCTTGTGCTTCGACGAAATCGACGTATTCTGTCGTTACTTCGCCTTTTGCGGTGGACAGACAGCTGACCATGGGCGTGTATTGTATTCTGTTTTTTATTGTCATGCCGCCGATTTTTATCGGACTGAATACATGGGGATATTTCAGCTGCATTTTCATTTTATTCGGCCTCCGTTCATTTATGAAAAACGCCGCGGCGCACTCAGAAGCGATACTGATTTTATACACAGTTTTTACTCGCGTCAATATGTTTTTTGCTCTGTCCGGCATGAATTCGCAAAAAATCGGCGTTTCGTCAAATAAACTATTGACCTCGGCGCTGTTTTGATGTTTACTGTAATAAACCGAGATATTGTATTTCTTGTTATTTTTTTCTGTCCGAAAGGATAAGCGGAGTTTTAATGGAAGACGGCATCGGTCTCGAAATATTGCAAAAAGACGGCGACAAACTGGTTGAGGCGTTAAAACTCGGTCGTATGGCGGCGGCAAGATCCGGTAACGACTTC
>Ga0082212_10005272_pt1 | contig 17671 bp, 16 predicted proteins | sample TergutNt197P3_FD_71548 | JGI IMG/M metagenome (GOLD analysis project Ga0082212, IMG submission 71548) | Neocapritermes taracua P3 segment gut microbial communities from Petit-Saut dam, French Guiana - Nt197 P3 | ecosystem: Host-associated > Arthropoda: Insects > Digestive system > Gut ... | reverse complement strand
CACGGTTAATTTCTTCCAGCCCTGAAAATTCAGCTTACCCATATAGATTTCGTAATGTCTGCCAAAAAAGTCCTGAATGAGCAGGTTTAATTCATGGTTAAAATTGCGCCCGATTACCCACACAGAGACAGTCTTGGTAACACCTTCAACGGCGATGGGGCGAATGGGGCGGATGGAAAAACTGTTATAGCCGCGCCGGAGGAAATCCACCCTTGTACCAAGAACGTAATCATCGGGAATATCAAGGCCCTCTTCATCGGGAATCGGCTGTTTTGCAGCCGGTCCTCCGGCGAACAGCCTTGTTGCGGTGTACCCTTCGTCTTTTGACATGGTCGAATACCAATAACCGTCGGTCTCGAATTTTTCAATGGACACTTCTTTTAGCATCTGCTGGGCAGATTCAATTCCGATCATGAAGGAATCCGGCTCACCTACTTCATTCTGTGCAAAAACCACAACAGCGGCAATCGCAAGAAATAACGCAGCAATTATTATTCGTTTCATCTGATTTCTCCTTTTAACTATTGCCGCCAGCCCAGAGTTCCGGTATGAGATCCGGATCGGCCAGGTCATCACCATCATAGAGAGTTTCAAAAGTATCCGTAAGAATCTTGAACTGCTTGAAGTAAATGTAGAAATTACTGACTCTCTCGATAGGCTGGGTCCAAATGCGGAATTTTACAAACTTCAAGGATGCGTGTGCGGGCAGTATCCGCTTTGACTGCCGGATGTGATTGGGGATATTTGCCCTGAGGTTTTTCCATCCCGCGTAGGCAATATTGCCAAGATTGATGATGTGAACAATCCCCTGATTATCCCGTATGTACGCTTCAATGTAGTAATTTAGATTCGCTCCCCATACCCACAGGTCTATGTATCTGACTCGTCCGGGCATCGGTATTTCGAATCGGGTTTCACCATCGGTCTCAACCGGATATACATCTATCCAGTTATAGCCCTGCCGGTCAAACTGGCCATTGATACCAAAGCTTTTGATTGTCCGGCCATCACGGTTGTAGCCGAAAAGGGCAATCGGCCATGCTTCAACATAAGTCGAGCGCGGGTAGGTAACTTCATTTCCGTCTTGATCCGTAGCCGTTGTAGCAAATTTGCTTGCGGTCATCGCCCAGGAAAACTCAAAGCTCCTGGGATGTCTTCCATCAAACCACTCGTGAGTAGTTTCGCCATTGAAGCTCTCCAGTATTATAGAGGTCAGGTCAACGGTTAATTCGTCGGCGGTGGCTGACAGAACCGCTATGCATGCCAAGACAACAAGGCATACAGCTTTTATACTGCCGTATTTCATCCCTTTCTCCTTTGCAAAGTTCATTCTACTCAATTATATTGCTTTGGCAATTCTTTGTCAACGCTTCCGAAGGATTCTGAAAAAAAATCAGGGTGTTTTTTGGCCGCTTTTCTCAGCATCCGGAAGATACCATTATCAGCTATATTCCCCGAAATTACCAGTATTTTCGATGGAATTTTGCCCTCCTTTTGCTTTTTTCCCGCCATTCGCACGGCAGGGACAGCAAGACCCCAGGGGGAATCATCGAAAAGTACGGCTATTTCCTGCGGGGCCATTGCCGGATCAAGCCAACTGAACATGATAATGGGGGTACGCTGCCCTTTTTCGAGGAATTCGGCTCCTGCGCCGGCAAGCACGACACAGGAAAGTGCCTCCGATTCGGGCATTTCGGCGGTGCTGCTTACAAAAATTACCGCCGATTCAGCGTTTCTCTCCCTTACCCCCCTGGAAAAAAGACCGCTCTGCCCGGCGCTTGCGGAATGATCCTGCCAAAGGGCAAATATCCGCTGAACAGGAGCCTGTGACGCCGTATTTCGCCTTAAACCGGCAAGAATATCCGCTAAAAGCCCCGCCCGGTATAAATCGATATCCCGATCGGTTCCATAAACGTACAGGGAACCGTCAGGCCGGGGCAAATCAGAGGCAGGGCTATACCCTCCAAGCACGATTGAGCGAATTTTTGGGTGCTGTTCATGGTAACGTTCGGCCGCCGGGGCATGACGGCGGGGGAAAAGCACACAGAACGGCCGCCGGGAGGACTTGTTTATGGCAATAATCAGGATGTCGGGACTTGCTCCGTCGGCAATTAACACCGGTTTTACCCTGCGAAACAGGGCGCGCGAGGCCGATGCCTGCTCCCGCTTCAGCCGGGACTGTCCATATATGGCGGCAAAAGGAGCGTCGGTAACCACAAGTACCGGAGCGCGTATGAGAAAAATCAGGAATATAACCGCAGCGACCGCCGGAATCAGCGCCGCAGCCGCCATTAAGATCTTGTGTCTTTTAAGAGTTTCAACGAAACCAGGAAACAGTAATAGTCTCAGACGCACCATCGCGTTTTACCTTACCCGCAAAAGCCTCAAATTGCAATTGGTTATTGACACCGGCTTTTTAGGAGATTCAGCGTGACACTGTGTTTTACTCAGGCACCCTTGACCATTGGAAGTATTGACAATAGTATGGTTGCATAGATCAATTCAACATGATTAAAAGGAGAATTTTATGACAAGTTACACTGAATTGGGCCTTGTGAATACCAAAGAATTGTTCAAAAAAGCGGTTTCAGGCGGATACGCAATTCCGGCATATAACTTCAACAACATGGAACAGATGCAGGCGATCATCCAGGCCTGTGTACAAACAAAGTCACCGGTTATTTTGCAGGTGTCTTCGGGGGCGCGCAAGTACGCCAACCAGAATATTTTGAAGAACATGGCGCGGGGCGCGGTTGAGTATGCCCATGAACTGGGTTATGACATCCCCATTGTTCTGCATCTTGATCACGGGGACAGTTTTGAACTGTGCAAGGACTGTATTGAAACCGGTTTTTCCTCGGTGATGATCGACGGTTCCCACCTGTCCTATGATGAAAACGTAGCGCTGACCAAAAAGGTCTGCGAATTTGCCCATTCCCAGAAGGACTATGTGACGGTCGAGGGAGAACTGGGGGTGCTGGCAGGGGTTGAGGACGATGTTTCCTCGGAACACAGCCACTACACCCAGCCCGAAGAAGTCATTGACTTTGTCAGCAAAACCAAAGTCGACTCGCTTGCCATTTCAATCGGCACCAGCCACGGAAGGACAAAATTCAAACCGGAGCAATGTACCAGGGATGCCAACGGAATTTTGATTCCTCCCCCGCTCCGCTTCGACATTCTCGAAGAAATTGAAAAGAAGATACCCGGCTTCCCCATCGTTCTGCACGGTTCTTCTTCGGTTCCCATTGAATACGTCCAGATTATCGAGAAATTCGGCGGTAAACTGACCGACTCGGTGGGCATCCCCGAAGAACAGCTCCGCAGGGCGGCAAAAAGCGCCGTCTGTAAGATCAACATCGACTCCGACGGACGGCTTGCCATGACTGCGGCAATACGCACGGTGTTCTATGAGAAACCCGATGAATTTGATCCCCGCAAGTACATGGGTCCGGCGCGTGACGAACTGAAAAAGCTCTATGCCCACAAGAACCAGAACGTACTCGGCTCGGCGGGACAGGCGTAGAAGCAAAGATCGCGGAGGGCGCAAAGAAAAAAACGTAATGTCTTTCTCTGCGTTCTCTGCGCCTCTGCGTGAGATCACAACAACTAATTTATTCGTGTGATTCGTTTGATCAGTAATTCCGCAATAAATCCGACACAACCGAAATAGCGGCGGGGACCAGGGTCACAGAAAGCAGAAGCCAGCCGATGAGAGTCCGCTGGGAGAAAAACGCCCACCATGTCGAAGTGGCGGCAACCGGCAGTATCATAACGGCCAGGCTCAAAGGAACGGCAACCTGTCTGCGGGAGTCCCGCGAGATAAAACCCAGAAACCAGGGAATCCCAACTGCCTGCGCCATCCACAGCAGCGGAACAAAAACCAGCATATACGGATAGCCGGGAGAATTCCAGGTTATTGAACGAAATACGGCAACAGGCATGAGGCAGAGCAGGGAAAAATCGGCATAATCAGCGCCGGAGGGTAATGCCCGCAGCCTGATGAGCAAAAAGCATACCGCAAGGGGGATAATTACCGGAAAGCTGACTATATTCAAAAAGCCGGTCAGCCAGCGGAAAAAGCCAAAGCCGCCCGGTTTTAACAGCGTACCGAAAAAATACTGAAACACCACAATTACACAGCCCAGTAATACCGGCCATATATATCCTCCGCCTTTTCGCGGGGAAGCTATGCGCCGCAAAAAATAAAATAACGGTATCCACAAAAGACAAAAAAGACCCATATGCCATTGTATGCACTACAGGTAGAAAATAGCAAGAGAACCAATTATACTGCCACTATGATTTCGTCCGGCGATATAACGGCGGTTCTTTCCGGCATGATTCTCTCACATTCCGGCTGGCGGGGGATTTTTGCGGCTGACGGCGGCGAAGAAAGCAGAACAGGCGAAATCAGCGGTGCACACAGAATTATTGCAGCCGGCGCTGCCGCTGTCTTTGCCGAATACCTCTGCGGCCTTGCGGACAAAAACGGCAGCCCGCTGGTACTGACCGGCTGCGACACCCGGCCGACGGGGAAAGCCATTGCAGCCGCAGTCATCACGGCGCTGGCGGCCTGCGGCTGCCGGGTACGTTACGCCGGTGTCCTCGCCGCGCCGGAGATCATGGCGTGGGCACGATGCCTGGGCGCAAAACATTCACCGGATAACATGACACCTACCGATACTGTTGGTTTCGTCTACATCTCCGCAAGCCACAATCCCATCGGCCACAACGGGCTAAAGTTCGGCCTTGCCGGCGGAGGGGTTCTTCCGGCGAAGGAAGCGGCAATACTGACGGAGAATTTCCGCTCGTTTATGGATAAACCCGGCAGCGCCGCCCGGCTGGAAGAACTTATCGCCGGCGCAGATTCCGCAGCGTTACATACAATCAACGCCGGCGAGCCGGCTGCCAAACATGAAGCGCTGGACGCGTATTTCGGCTTCAGCCAGGAAGTTGCCTGGGGCGGCAATGACAGTGCCGCCGGGGCACTCGTGCGCAGCATAACACGGCGGCCGCTCGGCGTGTGCTGCGACTTCAACGGCTCGGCTCGCTGCGTATCCATCGACAGGGATTTCTTTGCCGCGCTGGGGATTCAGTTCCAGGCAGTAAACGCCGAGCCGGGAGCAATTGTCCACCGGATAATCCCCGAAGGCACTGCCCTCGAACCCTGCCGTGCCTTTCTCGAATCCCTGCACAGCCGCGATGAGGCTTTTGTTCTGGGCTATGTCCCCGACTGCGATGGCGACCGGGGTAACCTCGTCATTTGGGATGAAGTTTTACAACAGGCGCGGGCGCTTGAAGCCCAGGAGGTTTTTGCCCTCGTCTGCATCGCCGAGCTTGCCCAGCTTGTCTGGACAGGGGAAATTTCTCCCGGTACATCCAGGGTTGCCGTAGCAGCAAACGATCCCAGTTCCCTGCGCATAGACCGCATTGCCGCCGCCTTCGGAGCAGCGGTTTTCCGTGCCGAGGTCGGCGAGGCAAATGTTGTATCTCTGGCGCGAAAACTGCGCGGGGACGGTTACACGGTGAGGATTCTCGGTGAAGGTTCCAACGGCGGAAACATAACCCACCCGTCGGCGGTACGCGACCCGCTGCATACCGTGCTTGCGCTGGCAAAACTCCTCTCGCTGCGGTCAGAAGGCGGCAAGCCGGGGCTTTTTGAAATCTGGTGCAGGGTTTCCGGACAGCCGCAGCACTACAAAACTGATTTCGGCCCCGCCGATGTCATCGCAAGCCTGCCGCCCTTTGTCACCACAGGCGCATCCACGGCGAAAGCGGCGCTGCAGATAAGAAGCGCCGACCACGGTCTGCTGAAAAGCCGCTATCAGGCAATTTTCCTGCGCGAGTGGGAAGAACGCAGGGACGAACTAAAAGCCCGTTACGGGATATGCGGTTGGGAGGCGGCGGCGTACAATGGTACCGAGGAACGGAGGGGCATTGCCAATTTCGGCGGGGCGGGAAGCGGCGGGCTAAAAATCTGCTTCCAAAATGCCGATGGCATTGATATTGCATCAATATGGATGCGTGGTTCCGCCACCGAACCGGTTTTCCGCATTATCGCCGACGCCGAAGGAACGGAGAAGCAATTTGAACAGGAACTTATCAATTGGCAGCGCCAAATGACGATGGAAGCTGACATTTCCTGAACAACACAGTTAAGGAGACAATATGGGACAACGGGGAGAACTTTTTTCGACAAGGGTTATGCTGCCCAACCGGACGTATTTTTTCAACGTCAAGGAAAACCGCATGGGAGATCTCTACCTCAACATTGTAGAGAGCAAAAACCGGGATGCAGGCGGCTTCGACCGCCAGTCGGTGATCCTCTTTGCCGACGATCTCCAGGAATTCCTCAAGGGCTTTGACGAATCGCTGCGCGTTTTGGAGAGGGAAATGCGCGAAAGACGCCGCCCGGCAAAAACCGAGAGGGGCGGGACAGGAAATGACAAAGGCGGCAGGAGCGAAAGACAGGAGAGACACCACAAAACCGGCGGCAAAAAGGGCGGCCACGAAGAAAAACCGCGCAGGGACCGCCCGCTCAAGGACTCAAGGCGCGTAGTGGTGAAAAAACGCAATAAAGAATAACAGATCAACAAATGACGCGAATGGAAACGAATGAAGACAGAGAGTTAGCTTTAATATTATTCGTGCTCATTCGTGTAATTCGTTGACTCTCTACGGGCTTTTGTGTACAAAGCGATTTTTTCCATTACCGCTACTTCATCAATGGGCTTTGACAAATGGCCGTTCATGCCGCTGGCAAGACAGCGATCAATGTCTTCCTTGAACGCATTGGCGGTCATGGCAATAATGGGAATGGACTGCGCCTTGAGTATATCCATGGAGCGAATCTTTCTGGTTGCTTCATAGCCGTCCATTTCGGGCATCTGGATGTCCATCATAATCAGATCGTATTTATTGGGTTTTTCGGAGAATTTTGAAACGGCAATCGAGCCGTTTTCAGCCATTTCTATTGTTATTCGGGTCTCGGACAGAAGTGCCTCAAAAATTTCACGATTGATATCCACATCTTCGGCAAGCAGAATGGTCACGCCGGAAAAATCGGGTATTTCCTTTTCCCCGGGATGAGACTCCCCTCCGCCGGCTGTCTCCCCGATTGAGATGCGTTCCAGTTTTACTTCAAAAATAAATGTTGAACCCGATCCGTATTCGGATTCCACCCAAATGCGTCCGTCCATTTTTTCCACAATGTTTTTGGAAATTGCAAGGCCGAGACCCGTGCCGCCAAAACGGCGTGTTATGCTGCCGTCTGCCTGCTCAAAAGAAGTAAACAGCCGGCTGATCTGTTCGCCGGTCAAACCGATGCCGGTGTCCGATACGGAAAAACGCAGGACCCCTGCCCCGTCCTGGCTGCCGGATTCATTGACACTCAGGGTAATACTCCCATTTTCGGGGGTAAACTTCACTGCGTTGGACAGCAGATTAGTGATTACCTGTGACAGCCTGAGCTCATCTGCCAAATAGTCAAGGTACAGGCCTTCGCCAAGAATCATTTCGTACTTAAGATGCTTTTTTTCAATGTTTTCGCTGACTATATCGGAAATTTTTGTCAGCATTTTTTCAATATTCATTGGGGCATTTTCAAGGTTAAATTTACCGGCTTCGATTTTCGACATATCAAGCACATCATTGATAATTTCAAGGAGCAGCTTGGACGAATTGCCGATGGTTGAAAGACAATATTTCAACCGGGACGTATCTTCGGTACTTCCTGCTATTTTTGCCATACCGATAATCGCATTCATGGGCGTACGCATCTCATGGCTCATGCGGGACAGAAAATCGGTCTTTGCCCGTGCCGCAGCCTGGGCTTTTTCCTTTTCTTTCATAAGATCGGTAATATCAACAGCGATTACCAGTACGCTGTTTTCGATCATTTCACTTAAGCTGATTTCCTTGGCAGTTATCGAAAAACAAAGATCGTTTATCCAAATTGTTGTATTGTTGTTGTCCTGCCGCAAAAAATCCTCAAATTGCCTTTCCGGCGGTCCGGAACCTTCCCCGGAATCTTCAAACATTCGCCGCACAAATTCCGATGCCGGTATGTCGCCAAAAAATTTGACATACTGCCTGTTTCTGAAATACATCTCAAAGTTCTTGCTTATGATGAAAATGCCCTCGGGAATACTGTTCAGATACAGCGTCATTGAATCCAGAGTGTCGTTGATCTGGCGTATGACCTTTTGGATACCGCCCTTATATTGTGAATCGTCGGCGCGGATATTGAGCTTGCCGATTTTGGTAGCCTTAAACAGTTCTTCGGAATTTTTTATCATGGTCTGATACACGCCGCTCATATCGTTAACGGCACTGGCCAGGATGCCAAGTTCGCTGCGCTGCCTGAGGGCGGCATCCGGAACACATGTGTATACATCGCCGTCGGCAAGACTCTGTGCGGTATCGGTCAGTACGCCCAGAGGCCTGGTGATATACCTGTTAACAAAAATGTAGATTAGCAGAATGACAACAACAATAAAAGACAGAAAAACCACGGTAAACAGCAGCATGGATTTTCGTATTTCAGCGTGCATTTCTACAAGGTCAATATCCGTTCCGAGAATGGCAATAACATCGCCGCTGCTGTCCAAAACAGGAGCGTAGGCAAAATAAAGCTCGCCATAGAAACCGTTTTCGTACTCAACCGTTTCCATTGGTTTTTTGGTCTGGTAAATTGTTATCATGCTGTCTTCAGCAGCAATAACCGTACCCAGCCCGTCGGCGTCCGGCTCATCGTATAAATTGTCATCATCTGCGTCAAATATATAGGTGTAGAGGATTCTCCCGTCTTCCAGCACAACTCCGGTATCGGCAAAGACATAAACATACTTCGTATGGCTTATATCCCTCAGGTTCCGCAGGCTTTCTATAACAGACCAGTAAATATCCGACTTGAGATCCTGCATACTCAGATGAAAGGATTTCATCCGATCCAATACAACCTGCTGTTCCTCGTCAGAGGCACCTCTCTCCTGAAGTTCAAACAACTCTTCCCGGTCATGATAGAACTGCACCTGTCGTTCTTTGAATTCTTCGTCTTTATGTGTCAATAAATCCACATAATGCCTGACATCCTCGCCGTCAACCAATGTCGCTATCAGTATATTGGAAAGGCGCACCCTTTCAGAAAAATTATTCTCGTATATTTCACGCAGATTCCGCTGATTTACTATACTGACGACCAGGGCTGTAAGGGTAAAAAGACTGAGCATGACGGTTAGTATAAGAGTATTTATTTTATGATAAAATTTTATTTTATGCACAAAACATCTCCCCTGTGGTATGTGGATAATTATGGGTTAATAACGGCTAAAAAGCAATGGAACGAAAACTCATCCGCTGGATTGGCGATGGACCGTATGCCAAAACCAGCCGGCGGTGTTCCCGCGTGGGATAACCTTTGTGCCGCTCGTATCCGTATACTGGGTACAGTCTGCCGTAATGTTCCATGAGCCGATCCCGCGCGGTTTTGGCGAGAATCGATGCCGCCATCACCTCGGGGACAGAAGCGTCGGCTTTTGCCAGCGCCGTACAGGGGATGGGCAAATCCGGCGCAAACGTGCCGTCCGCAACAGCGGTAAGATCGGCGGGAAACGGCGCTGCAGAAACTCTGCCGAAAGGGGCTTCGGTTTCCAGTTCATCGGGCCAGCCGCCCGCCGCATGTTCCTGTACCATACAATCAGCCAACCCCTTCGGGGATGGCTGTTTAGGTAAGGTATTTGTCTCGGGGTACATACCTGCGGTATGTACCCCTCGCAGACAATAAAACGCACGGCGCATCGCCAAAAGGCTTGCCTGGAGGATGTTTATCGCATCAATTTCCACGTGGGTCGCCCAGCCGACTCCCCATGCAGCCGCCCGTTCAACAATAACGCGGCGGGCATCATCCCGCTGTTTTGGTTTTAGTTTTTTCGAATCATCAAGCAGCCGCACAGGAAAATCATCACCAAGCACAACAGCGGCGGCGCACACAGGCCCCGCGAGCGGCCCCCTGCCCGCCTCGTCAAGTCCGCAGAGCATCGCTCACAGCAGTTCCTGCATCGCCGTGCGGAGATCCGGATCCTGTTTATAGTAATGTTCGTTAATCTCTTCTGCGGAAAGCCCCACCAGTTCATGGCTCATATAATGGATCCAGTAACTTTCATCACTAAGGGTCTTTTCGTGTTTGCGGCACCAGTAATCGGGCTGAATGGGATGTTGTTCCGGCTTGTCAATAAAGTACTTGTAGTCATGGACGGCTATTTTCAGATCGCTTCGGGGAATACCCTTGTCAAGAATTACCTGTGCCAGGACATTGATGGTCTTGCCCGTATCAAAAATATCATCCACCAGCAGCACCTTGTCCCCAACCCGCAGATGTTCCGGCGGATATGTCCAGCCGTCAATCCGCACATCCTCCGATTTTGCTACATTGGTATAGGAATGCGCCACAACCGCCGCGTAGTAAATCGGGTGCTCACCCTTATGTACGATCTTGAAATACTCGCTGATAACATTGCCCAGATACGCCCCGCCCCGAAGCGAGACATAAACTACATCGGGTATGAAACCGCTGGAGTAGATATGATGCGCCAGCCTGAGCGCGTTATTCCTCACAATGTCAAATTGCAGAAATTCCTTAATCATGAAGTGGTTAACCTCCTAATAACTTCGTTTCGGAGAAATGAAAAAACCAAAAAGGCTGCCGCAAAACCCGCCGGCGATATGGGCAAAATGGGAGATATTGCTCGTATTCAAAGAGTTCAGCAGCTGGTCGCCAAGGTACAGCACCAGAACAAGTATAAAGGTTAGGGGAATCTCTCCCCGGGTAAAGTTGGTAAACGAAGCAAGCAAAATCATCATGAAAACCACGCCGGAAGCGCCCATAAGAGAGGTTGGGAAGAGCAGGACATTGAGGATGCCGGTTACCAGGGAAGTAATGGCGATCATGGCAAGCAGGGCGAGAGATCCGTAATTCTCTTCCAGCATCGGGCCGATCAGGAGAATTATGGAAAAATTTCCAACTAAATGCGTCCAGCTTGCGTGGCCTGCGGCATGGGTCAGAAGCGTTACCCAGTTCCGCAGGCTGGAAGGCGAAAAATCTCCCTTGCCGGGAACCATGAACCAGCCTGGCGCCAGACCGGGTACGAGGTACAGGCTGAACGCCATCACCAGGGCGCTGATAAATGCATAGGTAAGTATCGTCGGCGCGTTATATTTTAGTCTCATCCTGTTATAGTTCCAGTTTAATCTCCACCGGGCAGTGATCCGAACCCGTTACATCGGGCCTTATTATAGAATACTTTACTTTCGGCAGAAAATCCCGGTCAACACAGTGGTAATCGATTCTCCACCCCACATTCCGCTCCCGCACGCCCGGCCGGTACGACCACCAGCTATAATGTCCTGTCTCGCCGGGATGAAAGTGGCGGAAGGTGTCAACGTGCCCTGCCCCGGTAAATTTATCCATCCAGGCACGCTCTTCCGGCAGATAACCGGCATTGCCTTCGTTTGCCTTGGGCCGGGCAAGGTCTATGGGCGTATGGGCAATATTGTAATCGCCGCAGAGAAGGAAGTGGCGCCCCTTTTTTACCAGTGAATTGCAGAGCTTCAGCATGGCATCGCAAAAACCAAGTTTGTAATCAAGCCGTTTTCCGGCGTCCTGTGAATTGGGAAAATAGGCGGCTATCAGGGAAAAGTCCTGAAACTCGGCGATCAATGTCCGCCCCTCGGCGTCAAACTCGTCCCTGCCCATAAAATGTACATCAAGCGGCTCGGTCATGCTGTAGATGGCAACGCCGGAATAGCCTTTTTTTTTCGCGCTTGCCCAATAGCTCCGGTAGGACTTTTTCCCTGCCCCCGGATTTACCAGTTTTGGCGAAAGCTGTCCCGGCTCCGCCTTGGTTTCGTTCAGGCACAGCACATCGGGGGCTTCTTTCAGGAACCAATCAAGAAAGCCCCGTTTTTCTACGGCACGAATCCCGTTGACATTCCAGGAAAGTATCCGCATTACAATATACCCAGCGCGATTTCAACCATTCTGGTGAAGCCCTTTTCACGATCGTCGGTTGTGGCTTTCTGCCCGCCAACAAACAGGTCCGAAACGGTAAGAAGGCAGGCGGCTTTTTTCCCCGTCACCTTTGCATTGTGAAAAAGGGCAAAACTTTCCATTTCCACAGCGATACAGTTTTCTTCCCTCATAACCTTCCGCCAGTACGGATTGTCTGGTTCATTTTTGTTGTAAAATACATCGCAGGAATGAATGACACCCTCAACAAGAGGAACTCCCAATCCCGCAGCAGATTCCCTCAGTCTGCCGCAGAGAACCTTGTCCGGCTCAATACGGCTGCCGGCAAACCCGTTCTGACACCGGGCAAAGGTTGATTCACTGTAGGCTTCGGTCGTCAACACCACATCAAACAATTTCAGGGTATCACTGTAGCCTCCGGCAGAACCAATCCTGACAATTTCGTCAACATCATAGACGGTGAACAGCTCGTAGGAATAAATCCCTATTGAAGGCATCCCCATGCCGCTTCCCATGACGGAAACCGGTTTGCCCCGGTAAGTTCCGGTAAAACCAAGCATCCCCCGGACACGGTTAAACTCAACCGGATTTTCAAGAAAATTCTCGGCAATATATTGTGCCCGCAGCGGATCTCCCGGCATCAGCACGGTATTGGCAATCTGTCCCTTTTCGGCGGTGTTATGGGGTGTGGACATAATCACTCCTTGTTTCTGACAATGTCAACAATAATGAATGTGGTCAAGGGGTACAGCGATCTGCTATATTTTCAAACAGGAGATTCAATATGGGGACAGTTCAGACGGAAATTACGCTGAAAAATATTGCCGATGTTTTCAGGGCCGAGGACGGACATCTGAAACCGGAGAATATACGCCAGGCGGCGGTTACAGCGGTAGTTGATGCCGAAAAAATCCAGTTGATTATCACCGAAGAACTGCGTAAAAAACTGGGACTTGCTATAAAGGGAGAGGATGTTGTCATTGTCGATAGCGGACGGGAAATAATCTGTAAAAAGACCGAGCCGGTTGAGATTTACTGGAAGAACCGGTCGATAGTGCTGTCCCCACTGGCCGCTGCCGGCCTTGAAAAAGTGGTGCTGGGATCTTTCCCGCTTCAGTCCATGCGCCTTACGATCGATCCCGACAGCCAGGAAGTGGTCGGCATTCACGGCGAAGACGACGATCTACTGGTACTGTAGCGTACTAAAACCGGTGTTCCCGCTGAACGCTGATCCAGCGATCCACGGTAAATTTATCAATCACCCACTGGGCGTTAAAACGGCCGATACCCGATGCCTTGAGGCCTCCGAACATCACATGGGACTCGTCGTTTATTGACTGATCGTTGATGTGGATCATACCGGTGTCGATTTTGCGGGCAAGAACCATCCCGTGGAAGCGATCCCCGGTAAAGATGCTGCCGGAAAGGCCGCATTCGGTGTCGTTGGCAGCGGCGACTGCCTCTTCCTCGCTCTTTACGCGGATTACCGAACTAACCGGGCCAAATACTTCATTGCAGGATGTTGGCATATCGTTACTTACTCCGGTTAATACCCACGGGTAAACCAGATTGCCCTCGGTTTTTCCTTCCAGCGCAATTTTCGCCCCGGCCCTGATAGTGTCCTGAATAAAATTTTCAATACTCTTCACCTGGGTATTGTTGATAACCGGCCCGATGAACACATCCGGATCACGGGGATCTCCCACCCTGAGTTTTTTGGTCTCTTCGACAAGTGCCTCCACAAAGCGGTCATGCACGGCGTCCATGATTATGATTCTGTTAAGCCCCATGCAGACCTGTCCCGCATTGAAGTTTGAGCCAAACGCCGCAGCCCGTGCCGCCCGTTCAATGTCAGCATCGGCCAGAACGATCATTACATTGTTGCCGCCAAGTTCAAGCGAAACTTCCTTGATGTGCCCCCCGGCAATTTCCCCGACCCGTCTTCCCACGGCGGTTGATCCGGTAAAGGAGATAACACCCGGAACGGGATGCTTAACCATTGCGTCACCGATTTCCGAGCCCTTGCCCGCAATGGCGTTGAAAAGCCCCGGAGGAAAGGCGCCGCATTTTTCAATTATTTCGGCGATGCAGAAGGCCGAACCGGGGCTGTCCGTCGACGGCTTAAGCACGACTCCGTTCCCTGTGGCAAGCGCCGGCACTATCGAACGCATACTAAGGATGAATGGAAAGTTCCACGGAGAAATGGTCCCCACAACCCCTCTGGGTATGCGGTATATAAAATTTTCCTTGCCGGGCATATTGGAAGGGAGAATCTTTCCGTCCATCATAAGGGGAAAACCCATAGCCGTGCGCACCAGGTCCTGAATTACAAAGATTTCCAGGCCAGCCTTCGGTTTGACCGCGCCGTTTTCTTCCACAAGACAGGCTTCTATTTCCGCAGAGGCGTCAATAATTGCCTGGAGCAACGCTTCAAGCGCGGCACGTTTCGCTCCCGGCGGGGTAAATGCCCATTCCTTCTGTGCCCTTGCCGCCGCCTGATATGCATCGTCGACATCTTTCACACTTGCCGACCGATAGCTGTATAACTCCTTGCCGGTAAAAGGGTCAACATTGGTTAATGTATTCTGTCCGCTTCCCTCGCGCCACTTTCCATCTATAAATTGTTTTGTGTATGCTTTCATGCAGAGTAGTATACCATGTTGCCCATGTTTGATATATACTAAACCCAGAAATGGAAAACAAGCTCCTGAACAAGTCGAAAGAAAAAACTACTCCAAAAATAAGGGAGCCCGGAGAATTTCGGGTGATCCTTCTCAACGATAATTACACGACCATGGATTTTGTGATTGAGGTTTTAATGGCAATATTCCATAAAAATTTTGAAGACGCAAGCAAGATTATGCTGGACGTACACAAAAAGGGCAAAGGCATTGTTGGTCTTTATCCCTGGGACATTGCGGCAACAAAAGTGGAACAGGTACATTCGGCGGCGAAGGAAAACGAATTCCCCCTCCGCTGTATTGTAGAGCCGGCTTAAATTGGGGATAATTGAGACATGAGAATTTCGGGCCATGTGCAGGCAATAATCAACGCGGCATACAACGAGGCAAGGACACGGAACCACGAATACCTTACCCCGGAACATATACTCTACGCAGCCCTTGCCTTTGACGAAGTACAGGGAGTGTTTGAATCCTGCGGGGTAAACACCGACCAGATAAAACACGGAATGGAAAGCTACTTCGAGCAGAAAGTTCCCACAATCAATTCCACGGCGGAGCCGACCCAGACCGTGGGTTTCCAGAGCGTGATCCAAAGGGCGCTCCTGCAGAGCCGTTCGGCGCAGAAGCAGATGATCGATGTAGCGGACATTCTCGTGTCCCTGTTTGACGAAGAACAGAACTACAGCGCATATTATCTGCGCAAGTCGGGTATCAGGCGGCTGGATCTTCTTGATGTGCTGTCCCACGGGCAGGACGGCGACGTACTCGGCGGCACCAAAAGCCAGGAAACGGAGGACGGCGGCAAATACAGCCCCCTGCCCGATGAAGACCTGGGCGAAGGACAAAAGGCAAAAAGCACCAGAAAACCTGCCCTTGAACGTTTCGCTTCCGACCTTACCGCCCTGGCAAGAGAGGGCAAACTGGAGCCGTTTATCGGCAGGCAGGACGAGCTTGACCGTACCGTGCAGGTACTGTGCCGCAGGCTGAAAAACAACCCCGTCCATGTCGGCGATTCGGGGGTAGGAAAAACCGCCGTCACCGAAGGACTGGCGCAGAGGATAGTGACAGGCAATGTGCCTCCGGCGCTGAAGGACTTCAGCATCTTTGCCCTGGATATGGGAGCGCTGGTGGCCGGAACCAAATACCGAGGCGATTTCGAGGAACGGGTCAAGCGGGTTATCGAAGAGATGCTGAAAAAAGAAAAGGCGATTCTCTTTATCGACGAGATTCATACCCTTGTCGGTGCGGGCGCTGTTTCAGGCGGGGCGATGGATGCGTCGAATTTACTGAAGCCCGCCCTTACGTCGGGAAGGCTCCGCTGCATCGGCTCGACCACCCATGAAGAATACGGGAAATTTTTTGACAAGGACAGGGCGCTGTCACGGCGTTTCCAGAAGATCGACATTAACGAGCCGTCCGAGGCCGACGCCATTGCCATTCTGAACGGGCTGAAACCAAAGTACGAAGATTTCCATAAAGTGCATTACTCCGACTCGGCGATCGAGGCGGCAGTGCATCTTTCAGCCCAGTTTATCACCGAGCGGCGCCTGCCCGACAAGGCCATCGACGTTATCGACGAAGCGGGCGCACTGGCGCGCATTGCCGCATACCAGCCGGTCGTACAAACCGAACCCTCCGCCGATCGGGAGGCAGCGGGCGAAAGTACCGAAACGACCACCAACGAGGCGAACAGTGTTATCGAAACCATCGAAATCGGCCTGCCGCTGATTGAAAGCGTTGTTTCCAAAATCGCCCGCATTCCCGAACGGTCGGTGGGCGAAAGCGAAAAGGACAGGCTGCGTCTGCTGGAAGAAAAACTGCGCACAAGGGTCTTCGGGCAGGACGAGGCGATTGCTGCAGTGGCAAAAGCAGTCAAGCGGTCACGGGCGGGCTTTCGCGCCGACGGCAAGCCGGTGGCGAATTTTCTCTTTGCCGGACCGACCGGCGTCGGCAAAACGGAACTTGCCCGCCAGTTAGCCGACATTCTCGGCATCGCCATGCTCCGTTTTGACATGAGCGAGTACCAGGAAAAGTACACCGTGTCCCGGCTTATCGGTTCGTCACCGGGCTATGTGGGCTATGAAGACGGCGGACAGCTTACCGATGCAGTAAGAAAACAGCCGCACGCAGTGGTGCTGCTGGATGAGATCGAAAAAGCCCATTCGGACGTTTACAATATTCTTTTGCAGATAATGGACTACGCTACCCTTACCGACAACCAGGGGCGCAAGGCCGATTTCCGCAATGTCATATTCATCATGACCAGCAATGCCGGCGCGAGGGAAATCGGCAAGGGGCTAATCGGATTCGGCGAACGCATTCAGGACGACAGCGCCGTGGACAGCGCGGTGGAGAGGATATTTACGCCGGAATTCCGCAACCGCCTGGACGCCGTCGTGCGTTTCGGCCACCTTTCCCGCGGGATTATGGTGTCAATCGTCCGCAAGGAGATCGACCTGTTCGCCGTGCAGCTTGCGGAAAAAAACGTGCAGCTTACCGTTACCGATGCCTGTGTGGAACATCTTGCCGAAGAAGGCTACTCAAGGGAATTCGGAGCACGCAATGCCGGCAGAATTATCGAGGAAAAAATCAAAAGTTTCTTTGTCGATGAAGTTCTCTTCGGCCAGCTCAGCCAGGGCGGCAGCGCGACGGTGGACTGGCGGGACGGTTACTGCATCGACATACAGGAAACAGTCCCCGAACCGCAAGAGGCATGATCTTCCTCTGCGCCTCCGCGTGAAATATTTCGAGCAATAGCATGAGGTTTCGAGCCGGTCCTGACCCGGATTTTCCTTACCTAAGCGAAAACGACCGCTACTCCTTCCCTTCCCCGGAAACCTGGAAGGACAGCATCGTCGCCGTCGGGGGCAACCTTTCGCCGGGCATGCTTCTCTCCGCTTACGAACAGGGACTGTTCCCCTGGTACGGCCCCGGCGATCCCATTCTCTGGCAATCCCCC
>Ga0082212_10005271_pt1 | contig 17672 bp, 14 predicted proteins | sample TergutNt197P3_FD_71548 | JGI IMG/M metagenome (GOLD analysis project Ga0082212, IMG submission 71548) | Neocapritermes taracua P3 segment gut microbial communities from Petit-Saut dam, French Guiana - Nt197 P3 | ecosystem: Host-associated > Arthropoda: Insects > Digestive system > Gut ... | reverse complement strand
TCCAAAGACCCCAACACGAAACTGGGCCACGGCATGACGCTCAAGATGCTGTTCAGCATGCCGCAGACCGGCGTCTCCAAGGAGACGCTCGCCCAAATGGATATTGATTTGCGGAAGATAAAGTAGTGGTGGCGGTATGTAAGGGCGGCAACCTGCCGCCCTTACAGATAACCAAAGCAGGCAGGCAAGACGGTCAGGAAAGGTAGCCAGGTAGCCAGCCAGGGCAGACGGCCAGGAAAGGTAGCCAGCAAGGGCAATTAAACAAAACAGGCAGGCAGCCAACCAGCGCAGACAGCCAGCCAGGCAGGCAGGCAGGCAGGCAGGCAGGCAGGCAGGCAGGCAGGCAGGCAGGCAGGCAGGCATACCCCGTACTTGGGGAAAACGTACGAAACAACTATGCACAGTATATGGTCGAAAAGACCAAGGAGGTAAAAAATGGCGCTTTCATACGATTCAAAACTTGGGGAACTGATGGACAATCCCGATTACAAAGCGATTTTCGACAAGCATATCCCGGGGCTGAGCAGCAACCCCATGGTAGCGATGGGGAAGAAGCTCGCGATCAAGTATCTGCTCAAGCAGCCACAGGCGAAAGGGCTCGGGTTCACGCAGGAGACGGTCGACGCCATCATTGCAGAGTGCAATGAGCTGGGCTGATCCGGGTAGCGGTACTGAAAGCTGAGAATTGTCACGGCAGCGGGATGAAGGCAATCCCGCTGCTCCCGCTGCCGTAAGACAAAAGGGGACGGCCCGGGTCGCACGGGTCGCCTGGATGAAGCAGGGGGCTGTCTATGGGGGAGTTTGGTGATTTTTTGGCCGAAAAACGCACTTGTGCATGGTTTTTGCCCCGTTTATACCCTAGAACGGCCTTCAAGACAGCAAAAACTTCAAAAAAACCGTGCACAAGTCCGATTTTGAGCCATCTTTTTATGTTTCTCCGCCAAACTGCCAGGAAGCGGCCCCCATACCTTGGTTTCCATCCCCGCCTTCTTCCAATGGCCCTTATCCCCCCGCTGTCCCTTCTCCACCCAGCAGCCCTGCCCTTGCCTGCACTTTGCAAGACGCCGCCGGGTTTTCCACAGTTGCAGGCAGGCCAGTTTCCACGCAGCCTGACGGTTCTGTCTTGCAAAGGGCGCAATACAGCAAAAACCGTCCTCTATTTGTCGCGAAGGAACACAAAAAGAACCGTCTCCACTGTGTTCTTAAACAATACATATAGAGTATAATTATTGCGGTGCTGCCAAGTTAAAATGCGGCTTGGCGGCCGGGTATACGAATGTGACGAAGTTGCCGTTGACACGGGTTTATTTCGGGCATACAATAGGCGGCAAAGCAAAAAATTGAGGTGTTGGAATATTTCGGAGATTAAAAAAGAGATAACCCTGTACACGATCATTGCGGCGGCGGCCGTCGAGGCCATATCACTGCCGATTCTGGGGCCGGATATCCTGTTCACCTACGGCTTGGCGATAGGGGCCTGCGCCGCGGTCATAAACCTGAACATCATCAGCGTTTCGGTTGACAGGGCGGTCAGGCAGGGCAGGAAGGGGCCGGTCATTCTCGGCTTCGTACTGAGGGCCTTGCTTTATGGAGGCGCGTTCTGGCTGGCTGCCAGCACGTCAGGTGTCTGCGGCGTGGGCGCGGCGGCAGGGTTTTTGCTCCCCCGCATAGTGATGCCGATTCGGTTCGTTTTCCTGCCGTGGCTGCGCATGAAGCTGGGCAAGGAGCCCGAGACGGTGTATGTGACAGACACGCACAGCAAGGTATTTGTCAAAGAGCCATGGCATGTGCGGTATAATAAAGGAAGAGCATATTTGACACACAGGCATTACAGGAAGGTTAGGGTTGTGGCCGGGCCAACGGAAGCGGACGGAAGCGCGGGGCGTCGGAAAGCAAAAGGCGGGCACAAGGCGAAGGACTGACAGACCGGCGGGATCGTAGCAGAGGAGAGGGTAGGCAGGAAGCAAGATGGAAATGGAGCTGGGCGCCAGGATAATAATCCGTTTTTCGAATGGCGTGTACATCACGGAGACGACGTGTTGGGCTGTCATAGTGGCCGTGGCCATGATTGTCTTTGCGCTTATCGCGACGCGCAACCTCAAGCGCAACCCCAAGGGCCTGCAGGCGGTCTGCGAACTCATCGTCGAATACGTCTACAAGTTCGTCGGCAACACGATGGGCAAGCACAACCTCGTGTTCGCGCCCTACATCGGCACCCTATTCTTCTTCCTTATACTCTGCAACGCACTCGGCCTTATCGGGCAGCGCGCGGCGACGGCGGATATGAACTTCACTTTCGCCATGGGCATACTGGTCTTCTTCCTCATCCAATACAATTCGATCAAATCAAAAGGGATCAAGGGCTACCTGACGCACTTCGCGGAGCCCTTCCCGTTCATGATACCGATAAAGATTATCGAAGAGCTGGTCTTCCCGGTCAGCCTCAGCTTCCGTATCTTCGGCAACATCCTGGCGGGGGTCATCATCGTGGAGCTGTACATGCACCTGATGCACTCCATCTCGGACAGCCTGCACCTGCCGATTCCGCTTTTCCAGGCAGTCACGCCACTGCCCGTGAATGCGTTTTTCGACATCTTCGAGCCGTTTTTGCAGGCGTTCGTGTTTTCGATGCTGACCATGTCCTTTATCGCAAGGGCCATAGTCGTGCACAATAAGGAGTAGGGCCAATGATTCGTGGCTGGCCAGTGAGGAATGACGAATGAAGAAGGAGAAGAAGAAAAAAACTGCTAAAAACTTGTGATATCCCTGGCTGAGCGATGAAATAGAGCTAGAGAAATAGTAAGTAGATTGCAGATGGTTGATTGCAGATAGATAGTAGATAGCAGATAGATAGTAGATAGCAGACAGAAATAGCAGACAGATAGTAGATAGCAGATAGATAGTGGATAGCAGATAGGTAGTAAATAGCAGACAGATAGTAGATAGCAGATAGATAGTGGATAGCAGATAGATTGTAAATAGCAGACAGATAATAAATAGTAGAAAGATAGCAGTTAACAGGAGGGAAATAATATGCAACTCGTAACACCGGAAGCCTTTGTACTCGGACTTTCCGCAATCGGCGCGGGGATAGCCATGCTCGCCGGCATCGGCGTAGGCCTTGGCCAGGGGATCGCGACGAGCAAGGCGCTTGAGAGCATCGCAAGGCAGCCCGAGGCCAAGGGCGATCTGACGACGACGCTGTTCATCGGCCTTGCCATGTCGGAGACGTCGATTATCTTCCCCTTGATCATCGCCATCATCCTGGTGTTCGTCAACCCGCTCGTAGGCAGGTTGTAGGGCGCGGCGCCCGCTGGGCCGGGCGGAAGATAAGGAGACGGAGACGGATATGGAACTTGTAGCCCCACTCATAGGGTTTGACTGGACTTTTGTAATGGTCCTTGTGACCTTCTTTGTCCTATACCTGATCGTGAAAAAGTTCTTCTTTGAGAAGATACATGATTTCATGCAGGCGAGGGAGCAGAAGGTAATAGACCAGTTTGACAATGCTGCCGAGGCGGAGAGGCAGGCCGAGGCGCACCTTGCCGAGTATACCGACAAGCTTGAGGGGATCGAGGTGGAGCGGCGCGGCATCGTAAAGGACGCCAGGTCGCTTGCGGAGAAGCGCGCGGAGCAGATCATCTTTGAAGCGCATGAGGAGGCTGCCCGGATTATCAAGCAGGCCGAGAACGAGATTGAGCGTGAGCGCGCGGTCTTTGCGGATTCGATGCGTGACCAGGTAGCCATGCTCGCGGTCTACGCAGCGGAGAAAATTATTGAAAAAGAGCTTGACGAGAAAGACCAACTTTCGCTTATTGACGGAATCATAGGGCAGGACGGCGGCGAAGCATGGAGGCACTGATGGCAGGGGTTGTACAAGCACGGGCGCTTACAGGCGGCATAGGGCAGGACGGCGGCGAAGCATGGAGACACTGACGGTCGAGCTTACATATGCGCAGGCGCTATTCGACGCGGCGCGGGACCGCGGCATGATCTACGAGGTCGCCGAGGAGTATGGGGACGTGACGGAAACGTTCAGGCAGAACCCGGATTTGAAGAGGCTCTTCATCATCCCTACCCTTTCGGCTCTTGAGAAAAACACCGTCGCCAAAAAAATCTTCGAGGGGCGCATCTCGCGCGAGCTGATGAACTTCATATGCATACTGATAGATAAGCGGAGGATCGGGGCGTGGGACGGCATCGGCAGGCAGTACGAGAAGCTTGTCCTGGAGAAAGACGGTCTGACGCGGGGCGTCGTCTATACCGCTGTGCCCTTGGACGCAGCGAGGCGGGAAGCCCTTGAAGAGAAGGCCGGCGCGGCCATCGGGAAGATGGTGAAGCTCGAAAACCATATCGACAAGAGCATCATAGGCGGGGCGAAAATATATGTTGACGGGAAGCTGATCGACGCGAGCGTGAAGGCGCGGCTCGAGGAGATGAAACAAAGGATAAGGACATGAACCTGAAACCGGAAGAGATAAGCTCTGTTATACGCGAACAGATAAAAGAGTACGAGAACGACGTAAGGATCTCGGACTATGGCTATGTAATCCAGGTCGGCGACGGCATTGCGCGCGTGTTCGGCCTTGACAACTGTATGTCGGGCGAGCTGCTTGAGTTCCCCGAAGAAACCTTCGGCATGGCGCTGAACCTTGAAGAGGAAAACGTTGGCGTCGTGGTAATGGGTTCGGACATGCATATAAAGGAAGGCGACGTAGTGAAGCCTACGGGGCGCGTCGTTGTGGTCCCGGTCGGGGAGGCGCTTATCGGGCGTGTGGTCAGTTCGCTCGGGCAGCCGCTCGACGGCAAGGGGCCGATCAACACCGATGAAACCAGGCCCATAGAAAGCCCTGCGCCCGGCGTGCTTGCGCGCAAGTCCGTGCACCAGCCGCTCCAGACGGGGATCAAGGCCATCGACTCCATGATCCCGATCGGCAAAGGGCAGCGCGAGCTCATTATCGGCGACCGGCAGACGGGTAAGACAGCGATTGCGGTGGACACGATCCTTAACCAGAAGGGCGAGGACGTCATCTGCATCTACGTAGCTATCGGACAGAAAAAATCGACGGTCGCGCAGATGGTGCAGCGCCTGGAGGACAAGGGGGCTATGGATTACACCATTATCGTCTCCGCGACGGCCAGTGACGTGGCGCCGCTGCAGTATATCGCCCCCTACGCAGGGTGCGCGATGGGCGAGTATTTCATGTACAAGGGCAAGGACGTCCTTATTATTTACGACGACCTTTCAAAGCACGCCGTGGCTTACCGCGCGATGTCGCTGCTGCTCAGGCGCCCGCCGGGCCGCGAGGCGTACCCGGGCGACATCTTCTACCTGCACAGCCGCCTGCTTGAGCGCGCGGCCAAGCTTTCGGACGAACACGGCGCCGGGTCGCTTACGGCGCTGCCCATCATCGAGACGCAGGCCGGCGATGTGTCGGCGTACATCCCGACCAATGTCATCTCGATTACGGACGGCCAGATCTTCCTTGAGTCCGACCTCTTCTTCTCGGGGCAGCGGCCGGCGGTCAACGCGGGCATCTCGGTGTCGCGCGTCGGCGGCAACGCGCAGATAAAGGCGATGAAGAAAGTGGCGAGCTCCGTAAAGCTCGAGCTTGCGCAGTACCGCGAGCTGGCGAGCTTCTCGCAGTTCGGCTCGGACATCGACAAGGAGACGAAGGAAAGGCTCGACCACGGCCACGTCCTCATGGAGGTCATCAAGCAGCGGCAGTACAGCCCCGTCAGCGCGGCGCACCAGGTAATGATTTTCTACGCGGCGGTCGGGAAGTTCCTGGACGGTGTGGAAGTCCGGCGGCTCGCCGCGTTCGAGGCAGGCTTTTTTGAGCATATGGACGCGATGCACCCGGAGGTCGGGCAGTCGATCCGCGAGACCGGCGCCCTGTCCAAAGAGGCGGAGGCAGAGCTCAAAACGGGCATCGAAGAATACAAGCGCGAATTCCTGCGGGAGGAGGCCGAGTAGATGACCGGATACTCAGTGCGGGACATCAAAGAATCATCCATGCGGGACATCAAAGAATCGCCCATGCGGGACATCAAAGAATCGCCCATGCGGGACATCAAAAAATACAAGTGCGGAATCCTGCGGAGGGGGGCCGAGTAGATGGCCGGATCATCTATGCGGGATATCAAAGAATACAAGCGCGGAATCCTGCGGAGGGGGGCCGAGTAGATGGCTGGATCATCCATGCGGGACATCAAACGCCGCATCCGCAGCGTCACAAGCATCGAGCACATCACAAACGCGATGAAGCTCGTGTCCGCGGCCAAGCTAAGGCGCACGCGATCCGTCTACGAGCACACCCGGGGCAACCTGCATTATATAATGGACAGAATCCATGAGTTTGTCAGCGTCGCCGACGAAATCCCCAGCCGCTTCATACTCGGGGGGCATGAGATACGCCGCACATGTTATGTGGTCGTCACGAGTAACCGGGGCCTCGCAGGCAGTTACAACACCAACATCATCAAGACGGCGGAGCGCGAGAAAGCCGCCGACGCCGAAAAGGGCAAGGAGGAACCTTTGTTCGTCTGCGTCGGCAACAAGGGGCACGCCTGGTTTTCCAAGCGCGGCCACGAGATACTCTCTGCCTATACGGATCCGCTGGAAAGCATCAGCTTTTCGGCCGCGTCCGAGCTGATGGCGCCGATGCTGGAACTCTACTCAGAAGGGGAAATCGACGAGGTCGTCATCATCTACACGATGTTCAATACGACGATCGAGCAGCACGCTGTGAAGGAAAGGCTGTTGCCGTTTGAGCCCATGCAGGCAAAGGCGGATGGTTCATATGGCTTGCAGGCGGGCGAAGAGCCAATAGAGGGCGGTCCATATGGCTTGCAGGCGGGCCAGGTGGGCCAGGCGGGCCAGGCGGACGACCTGGAAGGCAGCACTGTGCGGCCGGGCCAGGTCGAATACGAGCCTAGCCCGGAGGCGGTCCTCGCCTACCTCGTGCCAAAGTACGCGGAGATAATGATGTACCATTCGATCATCGAGGCCGCGACCTGCGAGCACGCGGCGCGCCGGATGGCCATGCAGAACGCGACGGACAACGCGCGCGAGATGATCGGGAGCCTCGAGCTCTCATTCAACCGCGCGAGGCAGGCGGCGATCACGAGCGAGATCACGGAGATCATCAGCGGCGCCGATGCGATAAAGTAGATGGCGGCGGAGGCAGAGGGCGCCGCGCAATGCGATAAAGTAGATGGCGGCGGAGACAGGGCGCCACGCAATGCGATAAAGTAGATGACGGCGGAGGCAGAGGGCGCCACGTAATGCGATAAAGTAGATGACGGCGGAGGCAGAGGGCGCCCCGCAATGGCGACGGATATGCAGAGAACGGAGAGCGTTATGGAAAACCACAATGGCATTATCAGCCAGATCATAGGCCCGGTCGTGGACATCAAGTTCGAACAGAGCTTCATGCCCTCGATTTACTCGGCGATAAAAATCCCGTGCGGAGACCGCGAGATCACGGCGGAAGCGGCGCAGCACCTCGGCGACGACATCGTGCGCTGCGTTGCGCTCTCTTCGACGGACGGGCTTCAGCGCGGCATGGAGGCCATCGACACCGGCGGCCCAATTACAGTGCCTGTCGGCCCCGAAACCCTGGGGCGCCTCTTCAATGTCATCGGCGACGTGATCGACGACAAGGGGCCAGTCGAGGCCGCTGCGTTGAGGCATCCGATCCACCGCGAGCCGCCTTCCTTCGAGGAGCAGGATACCTCGTCGCATATCTTTGAGACGGGCATCAAGGTCATCGACCTGATTGCGCCCTACACGCGCGGCGGCAAGGTCGGGCTCTTCGGCGGCGCGGGCGTCGGCAAGACCGTGCTCATCCAGGAGCTCATCCGCAACATCGCGAAGGAGCACGGCGGCATCTCGGTCTTTTCCGGCGTCGGCGAGCGGACCCGTGAAGGCAACGACCTCTACTATGAGATGATCGAGTCCGGCGTAATAGAGAAGACCGCGCTGGTGTTCGGCCAGATGAACGAGCCGCCCGGCGCACGGATGCGCGTCGCGCTGACGGGCCTCACGATGGCCGAGTATTTCCGCGACGTCGAGGGGCAGGACGTCCTCCTCTTCATCGACAATATCTTCCGTTTCACGCAGGCGGGCTCCGAGGTCTCCGCCCTGCTGGGCCGCGTCCCCTCCTCAGTCGGCTACCAGCCAACGCTTGCCACGGAGATGGGCATTTTGCAGGAGCGCATCACCTCGACGAAAAAGGGCTCGATCACCTCGGTGCAGGCAATCTACGTGCCCGCCGACGACCTTACCGACCCGGCGCCGGCCACGACCTTTGCGCACCTCGACGCCACCACGGTCCTGTCCCGCGCGATTACCGAGCTCGGCATCTACCCGGCGGTCGACCCGCTCGAATCCACAAGCCGCATCATGGACCCGCTCATCCTGGGCGATGAGCATTACAACACCGCGCGCGCCGTGCAGGAAGTCCTCCAGCATTACAAAGACCTTCAGGACATCATCGCGATCCTCGGCATGGACGAGCTCTCCGACGAGGACAAGCTCATCGTGGGCCGCGCCAGGAAGATCCAAAGGTTCCTCTCGCAGCCCTTCTCGGTCGCCGAGGCGTTCACCGGCATGCCCGGCAAATATATCCCCATCAAGGAAACGGTGCGCGGCTTCCGCGAGATCCTGGACGGCAAGCACGATGATATCCCCGAGCAGCTCTTCCTCTTCGCCGGCGGCATAGAAGAAGTGGTGGAGCGGGCGGACAAGAAGAGTGAATAGGAGTGCATAAGCTGTTTTCATTAAGTAATAAAGAAATCGTGGTGCGCGCTCTGTCGGAAAGGCCGGGCAGCAATGGCTAAAGCTTTCCACCTTGAAATCGTTACGCCGGAGCAGCGCTTCTACTCCGGCGAGGTCGAGATCGTAATCGTACCGACAGTCACAGGCGAGGAGGGCTATATGGCCGGCCACACCTGGGCCTGCAAGCTCCTAAAAGCGGGCGGGATGCGCTACCGGGAAGCCGGCTCAAAAGACTTCCGCCATGCGAAAATCGACGGCGGCTTCATAGATGTCCGCGGCGACGCCCTCGTCTTTACCGACGCGGTTACAGCAGAATAGCTCCGGCCGGCGGATTCACCGACGTCAGAGGCGACGCCCTCGTCTTTACCGACACTGTTATGCCGGAATAGCCCCGGCCGACGGATTCATCGACGTCAGAGGCGACGCTCTCGTCTTTACCGATACTGTTATACCGGAATAGGCCCGGCCGACGGATTCACCGATACTTTTTCGGCAAGAGCAAAAGAGCTTATCCGACATAAAAACCATCGCAAGAGTAAATGAGCTTCTCCGGCGCATAAACCTCGCAAGAGCAAATGAGCTTATCCGACGTAAACCATCGCAAGAGTAAATGAGCTTCTCCGGCGCATAAACCTCGCAAAGAGCAAATGAAATTATTCGGGCACGGCCCCAGTAAGTATCGCCGTCCCGAACACCTTCCCAAACTCGAACGCGCGGGCCAGGTCCTCCTCCGTGGGCTTGAAGCGTACGCGCAGGCCCTCCCCGACGATTTTGAGCTTGAGCTGTTTCAGGCGATCCATGATGTGCGGCACGCCTTCGCCGCTCCAGCCGTACGACCCGAACGCGCCCGCGAACCTGCCGCCGTGCACGCGCGCGTTCAGCGACACGGCGATGTCCCAGATCGGCGGCAGCGCCTCGCCTACGAGCGTCGGCGTTCCGAGCAAAAACCCGTCCGCCCTTTCGATTACCTTAAGGACGTCCGCCGTCTCCGTATAGACCATGTCATAGAGCTCCACGTCCAGGTCGCCTGCCGATTTGATGCCCTCCGCTATCGTTTCGGCAAGCGCTTTCGTGTAACCGTAAGCCGACACGTATGGTATTACGGCAAGCTTGTTTTCTTTTTCCCCTTGTGCGGAGGCCCACTCCCGGTAAAGGTCCACCATGAACCGCGGGTTTCCCGTCAGCGCCGGCCCGTGCCCGGTCGCGATGATGTCGATTTCCAGCCCGTCGATCTTGCCGACCGCCTTCAGCACATCGTCCTTGAACGGCCCCATTATATTATCAAAATAATACCGCGCTTCCTGCAGGTGCCGCTCCTTGTCGATCCTGCCGTCATACACGATTTTCTTGTACGCGCAATGCGCACCGAAAGCGTCGCATGTCACGAGGGTTTTTTCTTCGGGGATATAAGTGAACATCGAGTCCGGCCAGTGCAGGTTTGGCGCGGTAATGAAGTGCAGCGTCCTGCCGCCGATATCGAGTTTGTCGCCGTCCTTTACAATTACACAATCCATATCCCGGTTGACGATCTCCTTGACCAGGTTGAGCCCGCCGGCCGTCGCGTAGACTTTGAGCGCCGGGTTGAGCTCCAGCAGCCTTTCGACGGACCCCGCGTGGTCCGGCTCCGTGTGGTCGAGCACCAAAATGTCAATGTCTTTTATCGGGAGGACCTCTTCAATCGTCTCGATATACTCGTCGATGAACTCCGCTTTCGATGTCTCGAAAAGCACATTCTTCTTGTCGCCCTTCAGCAGGTACGAATTGTAGGACGTCCCGTATTCCGTATGCATCACGATGTCAAAGACCCTGAGCCCCGGATCGAGCGTACCTACCCACCAGAAACATTCCGTCAGTTTTTTAGCACCCATTTAATTATGTCCCCTTCCCTCGTTGTCCCGACAGGTGATTATTCGATTTTTCGGCAAACAGGTCAGCGAAAAGTCTAATAGCTTATTGTCGAGAAAAAACCTTACTGCGGGAAATTCTATCACCCCGCGCGGCCTTGCGCAACGGCCAGTCGCGGGTGGGGCGGTATTTTCACAGATGGTTCACAGGAGGTTCACAGGCGGCTTTCCGGGGCGGGGCTTCTGGCGGGGCTCCGGGCTTTCTCTGGCGGGGCTCCGGGCTTTCTCTGGCGGGGCTTCGGGCTTTCTCTGGCGGGGCTCCGGGGCTTTCTCTGGCGGGGCTCCAGGGCTTTCTCTGGCGGGGCTCCGGGGCTTTCTCTGGCGGGGCTCCAGCCGCTTCACCCCAACCCGCCACCAGAAAAACGGCAACGGCGGCAACGACAATACCTCGTCCCCTCCTTCCCTTCCTCCCTTCTTTCCTTCATTCCCTTGACGCGTTGCAAATATACAGAAAATTATGAAAAAATGTCCCAAAAACGAAGTTGCGGGTAGTTTTTCTGCGGTTTCATCTGCTAAAACAAGCGATTTATGTCTTTTGGAGGAAAAAACGGTGCAAAAATCGCCCGCAAGTTCGATTTTGGGACAAAAAGTAGAAGATTCGCGGCAGGAACCCCACTTCCGGTTTCCACTTGCCAATCAACTCGTACTCGTACTTTTGGTACTTTTGGTACTTTTTCAGTGGTTTAGAACCGTGAACCGTCCACCGTCCCCATTGTCCTGCGAAGCCATTGCCTGGCATTTCGGCTCCGGCAGGACAAAGAGAACCTTACACCTTACCCATTGTCTTACGGTTTTGGCGAGCAGTAAACCACGCAGCTTCCGGAGAACCGACCCGGGTCCTCCAAGGATCTGGCGGTCACGATGGCGTAGCCGTAGCCTTTGGCCGTCACCTTGCCTTTGCTGTTTACGGTGGCGATGCTGCCGGCCTTCCCCGGGTCGACGCTTTTTACCGAGGCGCCGTCCCAGTAGTATTCCTCTATGCTCCAGGTCACGTTTTTGTTCGCGGGCGCGGCCCATTTCTTCTTCGTCGCCGGGTCCTTGCCCTCGTTCATCACTACCTTCAGCGTCGTGCTCTTGCCGCGCTTCACCCATGCCGCTGTCTTGGCAAGCCGCATGTTCACAACGGGCTTGGCATTCTTTTTGACCGTCACTTCCATCGTGGCCTTCTTGCCGCTCGCGGCCTTGGCTGTCAGCGTCACCTTCTGGCTGCTCTTGCCGGGCGGCAGGGCCAGGGCCCGGACCAGGATGGAGCTGCCGGCGCCTTTTGAAGGCCCGACGAATTCCACGACCTTGCCCTTCTTGTTCTCCGACCATGTGAAGCCGCCGTCGCCTGCGCCGTCCGAAAGCAGGGCGAGCGCCGGGGTCGTGGCGCAGCTTAGTGTGACGACGCTCCCCGGCCGCATGGAAAACTTCTTCTGCTGCATGGCCACTTTCGTCGCCTTAACGTTCACGCGCACGAAGAACTCGTCTGTGACGCCCGGGTCGTCTTTTGACCTGACGGTGATTTTGACGTCGCCTTTGGCCAGCGCTTTCACCACGCCCTTGGAGCTGACGCTCGCCACGGCGGGAGCGTCGCTTTCCCAGGCGAGCCCCTTGTTTGCGGGCGCGGCCCACTTCGCGCCGGTGGCGGGGTTGACGGAGTTGTTCAGCTTTGTCTTGGCGGTGAAGGTCTTGCCCTTCTGCATCACATATGGCGCGGCGCCGCTGTTTCCGGCAGGTTTTTTGTTTGTAATTTTAAGATCCACCGCTGCCTGCACGACCGTGACGTTGAACGTGGCGAACTTCGTGCTTCCATCGGGGTATTTTGCGGTTGCCGTTATTATCGCCTTGCCGGCCTTTTTGGCCTGTACGTCCGCAAGCATATGGAGCGCGTCGCTTCCTGTCACAGAGGCTACGGACGGCTTTGAGCTGGCCCACTCGACCGAGTCGGCGCCGCCCGCCAGGGCTTTGAGCTCTACGGCGTCTCTCGCCGGGTCGCCTGCCCTCAGCGCCGCCGGGCTGCCCTCAAGGTCGGTGCGCATTACCTCAACAGCGCCCGGGTCGCCCACCTTAATCGTCACGGCAGCCTTCTTGCCGCCCTCGGTCTTAGCCGTGATAGTCGCCGTCCCCTTGCCGACGGAGGTGACTATGGCCTTACCGGTAAAGCCGGGCAGCGCGCTGTCCGCGGCGACAGTCGCGACGCTCTTGTTGCTGCTTGTCCACGTTACTTTTTCATTATTCAAGGCGTCCTCGAAGGTCTGCCCGCCGATAGCCGCGTGGAGCGTAATCGAGTCCGCAAAATAGCCGGCGGTCACGGCATCCGGCACATACGCCGGCGTCGCCAGGCGCAGGGCCTGCCCGGTGACATTATCCGTGCTCCCGCCCCTCTCCGCGGCGATGCCAAGCGACGGCGCGGGCACGCGTATGTAATAATTGCTTTCAAATGCGCCTGCGGTCACTGCTGCGGGGTCGGCCGCCGGGTCAAAACAATAAGGAACGATATTCAGCGTGATTTTTGCAACGCCGGGCCCGACCGCCGTCACCTTGCCGGTGTTCGCGTTCACCTTTGCCACAGCGGGGTTGCCGGATTCCCAAACGGCCGACCTGGCCGCCGCGCCCGACGGCGTATAAGAGAGTTTTGGCGTAATGGACTTGCCGGCCTTTATCTTTGTCGGCGCGCTTTCATTTTTGCTCAGGTTTGTCGCGGAGACCTTTTTCAGCCCCGCCACGACCCTCACGGGAACGGAAGCGTTATATACCCTGCCCTCGTAGTCGCCGCCCGCTTTCCCGGCCAGCTTGACCTTCACCGTGACAGTGCCCGGCGCCTTGGCTGTCAGCTTGCCGGCCTTTGTCAGCTTGGCCACCTTGTTGTCCACGGCGGTATAGCTGATGGTGAAATGGTCATCAAGGTTGGCAGACGGATCAGGCTCTGCCGGCGCCGGTATTGTTACGAGATATTCCGCCGTCATATTGTACGCGCCGGCCCGCTTGCTCACGACGATGCTCGACGCGGGTTCCCCCGGTTTGTTGTAAGCGTTGGCCGGGTCCGGGTCTTTGAAGAAAACCTTTGAAAGCTTCAGGCTCGGCGGGAAGGTATGGGTAAGTATAATGGATCCGGTCACGCTTGTTACGCTTGTGGGATCCGGGTTCCACTCTCCCGAATCCTGGCGGTACCCCGTCTTTGCCTTCATGCCTTCGGGCGGGGCCGGCAGGAGGGCGCCAGCCCCGACCGTTACAATTATATCGGCGGCCTTCCCGTCGGCCCAAGTGCCGTTTGCGACCCGGAAGACCACCTTATGGGTCCCTGTCGCCGGCGTCGCGAAAACCGTCATCGTAAGCGTTTTTGTCGTCTGCGGCGCGGCGCTGTAACCCTTGCTCAGCGTTACGGTGAAGGTGTAGCTGCCGTCCGTTCCGTCCGGGTTGTCCGGCGTGCTCCCGCCTGTTGCTGATGTGAAAATGCCAGTATTTACAGTCGCGGTCACACCGTTAAGATCCATGGAAGCGAGAACGGCTTGAACCGCCGCTTTTCCCATGTCGGCATTCCACATTTCAGCCTGCAATGCCGAAAAGCGGGTATTCTCGATCAGGGTTTTAGCCGCGGAAATATCGTCGCTGAAATCTGCGCCCCCGGCTCTTTGCGGATCGAACATGAATATCGTAGTTGGCGGGTTCGACAGTCCGATCACATAATCGAGGCTGGCTATCCTGTTCTGTCTGCAGTCCAGAGATACAAGAATCGGGCAATCGGACACATCCAGCAACGTAAGATTGTTGTTGCTGCAGTCAATCTGCGCCATGGCTGTGCGCCCGCCAAGGTTGAGGTTGGCAAGCTGGTTGTTGCCGCAGATCAAATTCCACAGCACTGTGCAGCCGGACAAATTGAGGGAAGTCAATTCGTTGTTGGAGCAAAACAGGTTGACAAGCGAAGTGCAGCCGGACATGTTAAGAGACGCCATTCCGTTGTTTTGGCAGTATGCTATTTCCAGCTCCTGCAGTCCGGATAAATCCAGTGAATCAAGCTCGTGTTGCTGCAGGGTCAGGACTTTCAGCTTGGCAAGGCCGCGCAGGTCCACGTCTCCGCTTAGCCTCAGATAGCTGTTCCCATAGAGACAAAAGTCCGTGATGCGGATGCCTGTGGTGTCAACGGTCCATGTTACGCCGGTCCAATCCTGAATCGCATTTGTGCTGTCTGTTACATCGGCTTTCGGCCAGGGCAGCCCGTTGTCGTCGATCATTTTGTTTATGGTCGCTATGTCATCAGGGTGATATGAGACGCTGCCGACTTTTTGCGGCGCAAAATTGAAGGTGGTCAGGTAAAGCAGGTTATCTATTCCGGTCACTGCGGTAAGGTCTGCCATCATATTGTACCTGCAGTCCAGAATTGATAAATACTCAAACGCGGACACATCCAGCGTTGTAAGGTTGTTGTTGCTGCAGTAAATCTGCGTTATGTTTGTGAGCCCGGCCAGGTTGAGACTGGCAAGCTGGTTGTTGCCGCAGTTCAAATACCAAAGCGTTGTACAGCCGGACACGTTGAGTGAAGACAATTCGTTGTCGAAACAAAACAGGTTTCCGAGTGATGTGCAGCCGGACACGTTTAGAGCCGCCATTCCATTATATTGGCAGTATGCTACAGCCAGCTCCTGCAGCCCGGACAAATCAAGGGAATCAAACTCGTGATATTGCAGGGTCAGGCTTTTCAGCTTGGCAAGGCCGCGCAGATCAATGGCGCCGCTAAGCCTCAGCTCGCTGTTCCCATAGAGATTAAAATCCGTGATTCTGATGCCAGTGGCGTCAACAGACCATGTTACACCAGTCCAATCCTTGATCGTGTTTGTGCTGTCTGTTGTATTGGCTTTCGGCCAGGGCAGCCCGTTGTCGTCGATCATTTTGTTTATAGCCGCAATATCGGAAGGGTGATAAGAGACGCCGCCGACTTTTTGCGGCGCAAAATAAAAGGTGGTCAGGTAGGGTGTGTTTTCCCTCCCTGTCACTGCGGCAAGGCTTGTCATCATGTTTTGCCTGCAGTCCAGAAAGGTAAAGTATGGGAACCCGGACACATCCAGCGTCGTGAGGTTGTTGTTGCTGCAGTCGATTTGCGCCACGGATGTCAGCCCGGTCAGGTCAAGGCTGGCAAGCTGATTGTTGTTGCAGACCAGATTCCACAGTGTTGTGCAGCCGGATACATTGAGTGAAGTCAATCCGTTGTTGTGGCAATACAGGTTCCCGAGCGATGTACAGCCGGAGGCGTCAAGAGACGCCATCCCGTTGAATTGGCAGTATGCAACTGTCAATTCCTGCAGCCCTGAAAAATCCATGGAATCAAGCTCGTGGTGCTGCAGGCCAAGGCTTTGCAGCTTGGCAAGGCCGCGCAGATCCACGTCCCCGCTAAGCCACAGCCAGCTGTTCCCATAGATAAACAGGCCCGTTATGCGTGAGCCGCCGGAGTCGGGAGACCATGTCACCCCTGTCCAGTCCATCGGCACATAGGATCCGTCGGCAGGGTTGGCTTTCGTCCAGCCTAGATCATTATTGTCGATCATGTCGTTGATGACCGCGATGTCGCCCGGGAAGTATATCGGGTCGGCAAACGGCGATATCGCATCCGGGTCGGCAAACGGCGATATCGCATCCGGGCCGGGCATTGCATCAGACTCCGATTGGGGTTCCGATTCCGGTTCCTGCGGCGATTGCGGTTGCGATCCCGATTGCGGTTGCGATCCTGGTTCCGGAGGCGATTGCGGTTGCGCCGAAAGCTCGCCGGTCTCTTCCGGCCCTGGCTGAGGTTCTGGTTCTGATTCTGCTCCCGTTTCCGGCTTTGATTCTGCTCCCGTTTCCGGCTTTGATTCTGCTCCCGGCTCAGGTTGCGTCTGGGCCGAAGACTCGCCTGCCTTTTCCGATCTCGGCCCCGGTTTTGCTTCTGTTTCCGGCTTTGATTCTGCTCCCGGCTCAGGTTGTGTCTGGGCCGAAGGCTCGCCTGCCTTTTCCGACCCCGGCCCCGGTTCTGCTTCCGGTTCCGGCGCCGCCTGCCCGGCAAAGAACCCCTCCCCCTCAAAATCGCCGTTCCCGCCGACGGGTTCGGCGAACACCGCGGCCGGTGCCATGCCGATGATCAACATAATGATGAGTATGAAACCAGTGATTTTCTTCATTGTCCTGTCCTCCAAGCCTGGCTGCGATATGAATGTAACGAAGCATTCTGTTTCTATCGCATTTTAACAATGCCGGGCCGATGATGTTTCCGGGTGAAGTTGCAGCTGCTTTAGCCGCACTGCCCCGCTTGCAAAGTATCAGATTTTTTTACCACAGTTCCGTAAACGAAGCCTCAGGCTTTTCGCCGCCCTGTATGCAAATCTGCAATGGCGGCAGAAGGGTCATGTTTCCGATAGTATACATGACATTCTCTGCCTTGTATCGGGCTTCAATCAAAGTTCGCCTAAAAAACACAAAGCCTTCCGGACAATTCCGTGCGCAAATAGAACCGGCAGAGTATGCGAAAACAGCCCGGGAGCAAACACGATCAGATTGTACCCCTGTGTTTTGCGCAAAAGTCGAGGGATAAATCTAGTAAAGCCGTTTATTGGCTATAAGCTGGCGTTGAAGCGCCGGGCTTTCACACGTTTTCACACAGCCTGCCGTCCCCGCCGTGTTCTGTTCAGGAACACAAAAAGAACCGTCCGAAACCACTGAAAAAGTCTCTTCCCTGGATCCATAACGAGCGAAGCAACAAACTTTTTTCCCTTCCCTCGTCCCCTCCTTTCCCTCCTTCCCTTCCTCCCTTCTTTCCTTCATTCCTTTGACGCGTTGCAGCAAATATACAGATAATTATGAAAAAATGTCCCAAAAACGAAGTTGCGGGTAGTTATTTTGCGGTTTCATCTGCCAAAACAAGCGATTTATGTCTTTTGGAGGAAAAAACGGTGCAAAAATCGCCCGCAAGTTCGATTTTGGGACAAAAAGTAGAAGATTCGCGGCAGGAACCCCACTTCCGGTTTCCACTTGCCAAT
>Ga0082212_10005270_pt1 | contig 17672 bp, 10 predicted proteins | sample TergutNt197P3_FD_71548 | JGI IMG/M metagenome (GOLD analysis project Ga0082212, IMG submission 71548) | Neocapritermes taracua P3 segment gut microbial communities from Petit-Saut dam, French Guiana - Nt197 P3 | ecosystem: Host-associated > Arthropoda: Insects > Digestive system > Gut ... | reverse complement strand
CACTTTGCGACTTTGTAGCTTTGCGTCGTTGCGTTCAAAAAACTCTTGACTTAATGATGTGTTATTTCACAGAAAGTCATCTGTTTAAAAATCGTAAATCTGGAATTTAAAATCGTAAATTAAATTATGGAAAAACAGTTATTACTAGAGCAGGAAATTTTTCCGTCTAAAAAAGTATTAAAAGCCGTGCTTGGCGATGTTTACAGCGTATATGAAGAATTGGAAACACTGCTGACGCAAGATGGCATAACGTTTGAATGGCATTATTACAAAGACAGTAAATCGTGGTTGTGTAAGGTTGCTAACAAGAAAAAGACTGTTTTTTGGCTTTCGATTTGGGACGGATTTTTCAAAACAAGTTTTTTCTTTTTAGAAAGACATTTGGAAGGAATTGCCGCATTGAAAATTTCCGAAAACAGCTATGTAATGGAAAAAGAATGGGGGAAAATGATTCCTTTTATTTTCAGCATCAGCAAACGCGAGCAGCTAACCGATTTAATAAAAATGGTAAATTTTAAAAAAGGCGCAAAATAAGTTAGAACGCAAATTACGCAAATTTTCGCAAGTTTCTGTCATTCTGAACTTGTTTCAGAATCTCCTTGTTTTTTAGGAGATTGCGAGTCAAGCTCGCAATGACAAGAGTAGTTGATTTGCGAAAATTTGCGTTCAAAAGTTACATTCTTAATTTAATTCCGGCGAAAAGCGTATCGGGTTTCAACGTCATTACGCTGTACATTTCACCTGCCATACAAAAACCGCATTGGTCGCAAACGCCTACTGTTTTGCCTTGACATTCGCTGAGGCGCGAACCATCGACCATAATAAAGTTAGACACCCAGCAGTATTTTTTGAACTTGTTGTGTTTCATTGCTTTGAGTCCCGAAACGGAATTCATAATCGGATAACCCTTTTTCTTATAGGCAATTACTTTGTCGATAATTTCGATTCTTTTGTCCCAATCAAGCATCAGATGTTCTGTGCCTTTGTAGGGCGTAAGAAAATTGATGGAAATAGATTTTATGTGCGGATTATTTTTGGCGAACTCAATTGTTTCGTCAACCGAAACGTAGTTTTCCGAATTCACAACCATATTCACGCTGAGGTCTTTATGTCCACTTGTTTCGATGTTTTTTACCAACTTTTCAAATGCGCCTTGTCCGCGAATAAAATCATGATGTTCACCTAATCCGTCTAAACTTACCCAAATAGAATCGGCTTCATTGCCTGCAAACGGCAAAACAGCATTGGTGGTAACGGTTGCCGAGAAAAATCCGATTTGTTTTGACAAGCGAATCAGGCTGTTCAAATCGTACTCGCCGTCTTTCCACAAGGTAGGTTCTCCGCCTTCAAAATCAACGAATCGTGAACCTTGTTTGTACGAATATTCCAGTTCTTCTTTTATTTGTTCGTACGATTTGGTTGTGATTGCTTCGTTTGCATACACACAGCAATGTTTGCATTTTAAGTTGCATTTGTCCGAAATGAAAATAACGGTTTGCAACGGACTTTTCTTTCCCAGCAATTTTGCTTTGGCAAACCAAATAGGAAGATAGAGGAATGATTTCATTATAAATAATTTACGATGTTGGATTTACGAGTTTTTCCCACAAAGACACTAAGTTCACCAAGAAAACGTTGTGTTCTTAGTGTCTTTGTGGGAAAAATTTATGTAACAAAATAACTAACAAGACTTACAACAATAATAATAAGGCAAAAAAACGAGATTAAATTCCGCGCTGTGAGCCATCGAATCATAAACCAATCAATGCCCATTTCGCAAATTCCGTTCCAGTTTGGCATTGGTCCATACCAAGGACGAGGCGTAAATTTACGTTGCGGGTCTTTGATAAATTCGACTACAAGATAACACAGCGAAACGGCTATCGGTAATGTTAAAAACAAAAACAAATAATAGACCGAAAGATATTGCATAATAACTCCATATGTGATAATAATGTATGGAATAAAATTGATTAAAAACAGCACTACAAGCATCGCGGTCGTATTATTGAGCAATACGGCAAGCGTGCGTTTTCCCACTTTTTTGTCGGGAATAAAATCCAGTATCGAGTGCGTATATACAATGTTCATAACCAACAATCCCACCGGAATGGAAATGAAAATAATGGCGCTGTCGAGCTGACCTCCGGTGGCGTAATACGTTCCCATCATATTCAATGGTCCAAAAATTAATCCGATAAGTAGTTCGCCTAATCCGTGGTAGCTGAGGCGAAGCGGAGGCGCCGAATAAAATATTCCTAAAAAAGCCGTAGCGAGGGCGATGTAAAAAATCGTTATTCCTCTGAAATACAAAATAACACTGCCACAGACGATGGCTATCGCCCCAAAAACAAAGCAAGCAATGAGCAGTTGTTTGGTGGTATTTTGTCCCGAAGAAAGGTAGTTACATTTACCGATTCGGGCGCGCATTCCTTCATGAACCAGTTCTTCGCGGTAATCGGTTTTCTTTTTTGTGTAATCAAAATAATCGTCGAACATATTCAAGCTCAAATGTGCAAATGCAACTCCGATTAATGCCAATAAACCTAACCAAAGGGAAAAATTATCGGAACCCGTTGCCAAGCAAATAGCCAATACTACAGGTAAAATACTTTGCGGAAGTGCTTCAGGACGCGAATTTCTGTACCAAGTTTTAATTGTATTCATTTGTATCTGTTAAGTTTACCAAAAGGAAATAAGAAAACGAATTGACAAGGAAACGAGAACTGCTTGACCTTGTCCACTTGTTTTTTCGTTAACTTGTTTCCTAAAATTCGGTGTCAAAAGTACAAAAATTATATAATATAGCCGTAAAAAATTCGTCATTCAAAATTATTTTGTTATCTTTGCTTTCGTTTCTGCAAAAATTTTGACTATTAAAATATAATTTAATTTTTAATTATGAAAAAACCTGTTTTTCTAAAATTTATGTTGACTGCTTTGTCAATGGCTTTTGCTATGCAAGCAGGGTTTGCACAAGGTAGAGCTAATTCAAACGTTAATCCGACAAGGCAGATATTACATACTCTTGGGCATGGTGAAGAAATTTACAATGATGATTATTTTGTTAATGCAGTAGGAAATACGAATAGATTTGTGTTGATAACACATAATCCGAAAGCGGATAGGTATTCATTTGTGCTTAATGGCAATCGTGTTGCCGTTACCAGATCTACATACAAAGATGTGCCATTTTATTTTGTAAACTTGGACATAACAAATAATGTTTATGAAATGCTTTATTATGCTTCTACAGATGATAAGGAAGGCTATTATATTTCCAAAGGCGGAGTAGAAGAAGGTCCGTTTGATGCTATTCGTGATTACGATGCAAGAGGTTATTCATATCAACTTGCAGGACGTTGGTACAGAAGATCCGGAAATAGAGTTTTTGGTCCCTATGTAGGCGGTGCACCTGTTTATGTAACTAAAGCCGGCAATTACATATTTGACTTTAAAGAAAATGGCCGCAGTTTTGTAAATGTTAATGGTAAAATTTCCGGTCCGTATGTATCTACGTCTATTCCAACCATTACAAGCTTAGGCAGATATGCTTATACTTATGCAAAAGATGAAGGCATTTTTGTAAATATAAACGGACAAATTCAAGGACCTTTTGATGAAGCTTCTACGCCGATTATGACCGAAGGAGGACGATATGCATATTATTATAGAGAAGGAGAATCTTGGTACGTAAATGCCAATGGATATACTTGGGGACCTTATCTTGCCGCTTATCAGCCAACTGTAACCGAAAGTGGCAACTTTGTATTTATGTATAAAGATTATGAGCGAAACAAAAAAGGAAAAGCGAAGAAAAATACCGAAAAATATTATTTTAATATTAACGGCAAAGTAGGAAGTCCATATTCCGAATCCTCTTCTTTATTCCTTACCGAAAGCGGTAATTATATGTTTATGTATAAAGAAAATTCCGATTGGTTTGTAAATGTAAACGACAAAGTTTTGGGTCCTTATGCCGGCTATTCAGACCAAGTATTGACAGAAAGCGGTAAATTTGCATTTGCTTATATTGAAAATGGAAGACAGTTTGTAAATATTAACGGAAAGGTTTGGGGACCGTATACTGTTGTACATGAACCTGTTTTAACGGAAACCGGACGATTCGCTTTCAAGTACAAAGATAATAACCAATATTTTGTTAATATCAATGGAGTAGTTTTGGGACCTTATGCAGATGCAAGCTCTCCAACAATTGCAGAAACAGGAGAATTTTCGTTCATGTATAATGTTAATGACGGTAACTGGTATATGAATAGAAATGGAAAAGAATCGGTTGTTACAAATTTCAACCTGCCTTATTCGAGCGGTGAAATTAATATTACTTCTGCCGACAGACAGCATTCTTTCTTTTCAAACGATGATTTTGGTTATGTGATAATTAATGGAAGAAGAGTAGGTAATTATCCGGCTATGAGAGCTTGGTATAATCAAGACAGAAATACTTTTATGTGGACAACTCTGGAAGGTAGAGAATTGGCATTGTATGAATTTAGGTTATAATAAATTCTGATTTTTAAAGTTTAAAGTTATAAGTTGTAGTTTGTTGAGTATTTTTTACACTTAAAAATTACAACTTATAACTTAAATTTTTTTTAGACAAAAATGAAAAATATTGTCATAACTGTATTGCTGATAATACTTCCTGCCACCTTAAGCGCACGTTCATATTCCGATAAATATGCTTCCCAAAGCAAAGAAGCGCTTGATTATTATATGTCGAATATCGGCGAGTTTAACAAGGTTGCCGCTGTTACAGGATTAAGTTCCGAGTTTATATTTGCCATTATTTCGCCCGAAGTAAGCCAGTTTGGTTTCTTAAATAACCTTGCTCAAACAGGTTTGCTTAGGTTTCTTTATGTGCAGGGTGGAAAAACGTATGCCGATTATTCTATCGGGCACTTTCAAATGAAGCCATCGTTCATAGAGCGGTTGGAAGAAAGTGTACGGCAGAACGAAACACTGCAACGGCAATTTCAAAGCATTTTAATCGAAAACCCAAATTCGCGCAAGGGTAGAGTAGAGCGCATTAATCGCCTAACTCAGCCGAAATGGCAGCTCAGCTATTTAGCGCTGTTTTGTATGGTAATGCAAGAGCGTTTTGCCGACAAAGAATTTCCGAATAAAGAAGAACAGTTGAGATTTTATGCCGCTGCTTATAACACAGGTTTTCATAAATCGGAGGAAGTTATCGAACAGTTTACTCAAAAAGCGTTTTTCCCGTTGCTCGGAATGACAAAATATAATTACAGCGAAGTTTCGCTTTGGTTTTATCGAGAGTTGAAAACTAACGATACTAATTCATTACTTTCAACTCATTGTTCTCAAAAACCGGAACAACATCGATGCAGTCAATAACAAGACAATGCGCTATACTGTCGCCATTTCCGTTATTGTGCAATCTGGTGTATTGCGATACTTTTTTGATGTATTCAGGCAAGTCTTTTTTTGCCAAACTCCACAAATCCAACGAAGCAACAACAGCATCAGAATCTGCTTCGTAAGCCGAATTTTCCAACAACTTTTCGGCTAACGCACCTGCAAAAAGACTATCTTCGAGATTAAATTTTCCTTTCCAGCCGGCACATAAAATAATGACATCGCGGTTTTGGTTGATAACCCATTCGCTTACCGCGTTCAAATTGGGAAACGAACCAATTGCTATTCCTTTTGCTCCTACGGCTTTATGTATCGTTCTTGTTCCGTTGGTGGTGCAATATACAAGATCTTTTCCACCGACATTTTCGTTAGTAAAATGATGCGGAGAATTTCCAAAATCTGCAAAATCTCTTTTCACGCCGTCTTTTTCCGATGCAACAATATAGCCGTTGTTTTTTAGTGCGATAGCTTCTTCTACCGTCGCCACGGGAATAATTTTGTTTACACCATTCACAAAAGCAGCACAAATAGAAGTCGTGGCGCGCAACACATCTACAATTACCACAACAGCGTTGTCATCGCGGTAATACTCAAATAATTCGGGAGCAAAACAAATTTCTACTTTATTCATTTCTTAATATTTAAAGGGCGAAAGATAAAGGGTCAACGGTTAACCATTGACCGTTAGCCGTTTACCTTTTGCCATTAGCCGTCATTTCTGCAATTTTCACAATCACTTCTACCGCTTTTTCCATCGATTGCACAGGAATATACTCATATCTTCCATGAAAATTGTGTCCGCCGGAAAAAATATTCGGACACAGCAATCCTTTAAAAGATAATTGAGCGCCGTCCGTTCCGCCTCTAATGGGTAATTCTTTTGGAACGACACCAACATCGAGCATTGCCTTTCGTGCAAGCTCTATGACGCGCATATTTTGTTCTATCTTTTCATACATATTAAAATATTGGTCGGCAATATGAATTTCACAGGTTCCTTCGCCGAACTCTGTGTTGATTTTCCGAACCAAATGTTCCATTTCCTTTTTTCGGTTTTCAAAATGTTTTTTATCAAAATCCCGAATAATATACGTTAATGTCGTTTGTTCGACGTTACCGTTAAACTGGGTTAAATGGAAAAATCCCTCGTAATCTTCGGTATGTTTGGGCGTTTCGTGTCGCGGAAGCATCGAAATAAACTGATTAGCAATACGAATAGAATTAATCATTTTATGCTTGGCATATCCGGGATGCACATTTCGACCGAAAAAATTCAGTTTAGCAACAGCAGCATTAAAATTTTCGTATTGCAGTTCGCCGATTTGTCCGCCGTCAATGGTGTACGCCCATTTTGCGCCAAATTCCTGTACATCGAATTTGCTTGCGCCTTGCCCAATTTCTTCGTCGGGCGTAAAAGCGATGCGGATTTTCCCATGTTTAATTTCGGAATGTTGCAGCAAATATTCCATTGCCGTCATTATTTCGGCAATTCCGGCTTTGTCATCTGCACCCAACAATGTTTTGCCATTGGTGGTAATTAAATCTTTCCCGATATAATTTGTTATTTCGGGAAAATCCTGCACGCGAAGCACGATATTTTCTTCTCGGTTCAATAAAATATCATTGCCATCGTAATTATGAATGATTTGTGGCGATACCTTTCGCCCTGTCATATCGGGACTTGTATCCAAATGCGCGATAAATCCGATAACAGGAATATCTTTTTCTACATTCGACGGCAGTGTTGCCATTACATAACCGTTTTTGTCAATTGTAATGTCAGCCATGCCTATCTTTTTGAGTTCTTCAGCGAGATGATGCGCAAAAATCATTTGTCCCGGCGTGCTCGGCGTAAGTCCTGTTTTATCGTCCGATTGCGTATCAAAAGACACGTAGTTGAAGAAACGTTCTATTAGATTCATAATTTTTAAGTAAACGAGTTGACGAGTAAACAGGTGAACAAGTTTTTTCCAAGACGTGTCAACTTTAAATATTATCAGAACAAAGGTAGGTATTTTTAGTAGAAAAAATTATTGTCTGAACCATGATTTTTAGGATTTTCAAGATTAGATTACTTTCGCATCAACCTTAACTGGTTTTAAAACCTGTTAAGGTTGATGCGAAAGTAATTTGTAATTTTTTATTGGACTATATATAACCATTAAGAATGCTAAGTTGCAAAGTAAATAAATATCTGAAAATAAGCTATTTATTTACTTTGTGGTGAGGTTTTTCGGAATTATCTCTTTTAATCTTGTTATGGTGCTCTGCACCTAATGTTCTTTGGATTGATTCATCGACTACAAATATTCAAGTGCTCTGCACTTTCCTTTTTTGGCTACAGAGTAGCCGGAATATTTGTAGCATCAATTAAATACGAATGTGGTAAAGGTACGGAGTACCGAACCAACGGTCAGCGTAGCTAAATATTTTAACGTACAAGATTAAAAAGAAGTATTTTGACTTTTGAAACAGCCAAAATATTTCCGGAAACACAATTTTATTTTGCTGAAGGCGGCACATTGGCAAGGTCGCTGCCCCATTTGCTTGCCTTGTCGCCCATTTTCAATACAAGTTTTCCGCCGTTGGCAATGTCTGCGTGATTGAACCAAGGCTTGTTCCATTCCTTGCCGTTGAGTGTGGCAGATTGAATATATTTGTTGTTGGGCGCATAATTTTCGGCTACGATTTCAAAGATTTTGCCATTGCCCAATGTCATTTTCACATTTTCAAATACAGGACTGCCAATATTGTAACTTGGCATACCAGGCGTTACAGGATAAAATCCCATTTGCGAAAAGACCACAAATGCTGACATTCCGCCACCATCTTCGTCGCCTGGAACGCCCATTAAATCGTTACGGAACCATACATCAAGCAATTGGCGAATTCTTTTTTGAGTTTTCCACGGTTGTCCTACATAATTATACAAATACGGAATATGTAAAGAAGGCTCATTTGCCATTGTAAATTGACCTACATTAGCTGTTTGGTCGGGCAACATGGCATAAAAAACGGGTTTCCATTTTATTGGTTCTGCGAAGGTTCTATCGAGATTCTTTGCAAAATTTTCATGCCCACCCATTAAGTTTACTAAATCTGCCACATTGTGGGGAACATCCCAACGATACGTCCAAGCGTTGTTTTCAGAATAAAATTCACGCGCGCCCGGTCCACCGGAAAAATCATAAGTGAAATCCACTATATTCGGCACATTATCTTTCTGTGGATTGTATAATACTACCCAATTATTGGCTTTTTCAATGAATTTTCCATCATGGTCTTTTGGATGAAAGAATCCTCCTAATTCAGGATCGAGTTTGTATAAGTTACGATAATTATAAGAACCTTTCATAAAATAGTCGTAATCTTCATTGAGTCCCAATTCTTTGGCAATTTGCGCCAAACACCAATAATCGTAAGCAGTTCCTAATGTAACTGCCACCGGTTGTCTTTTTTCAAAATGATGAACTTCTTTTACAAATTCCGGTTCTCCTGCTCTCAAAGCAGGAAAATATCCATGTTCTTTAAAGAAATCGTCCAATACACCGGCTTTTGCTCTTACCCAAGGAATCAAAGTCGATTCCATAATGGCTTTTCTGCTTGCTATATACGCTCTCTCAAGGTCAAAGCCTCTCAAGCCTTTGCTATAAGCGTCCCAAACAACAGCTACAGCATGATTGGAATTCATACGGTGCGTGTCGCCTGTAATTTCAGGGAAAGTAGGCATCCAGCCTTCTTCGGATTGTTCTGCCATACGGATATACGAATAAATCATATCATCTAACAATTCCGGTTCAATCAATACGCGCAATGGATGTGTGGCGCGGTATGTATCCCAAATCCAATCATCTACAAAAAATGGGCGTCCTTCGTCATTGAGCACTTCTCCTTCGCCTTTAAATGCGCTGTAATAACGACCGTCTTCCGAAATATTAATCATTCTTTCATAAGTTCTGTACAAAGAGGTATAAAATACGGTTTTTTGTTGTTCGCTGCCACCTTTAACTTGTATCTTACCCAAAGCATTATTCCAAATATCACGACCTTTTTTTGCTACTTCGCATACGTTATATGTATTGATTTCGCGTTGTAAATTCTTTTGTGCTTGCTCTTCGCTGATAAAAGAAACGCCATATCTCAAATAAATTTTCTTTTGTTTTCCGAAATTTAAGGCAACTGCTTGACTTTTTCCTTCGGCTTGTTTTTGTTCCGTATCTATTTTTCCGTTAGAAATTACGCCGGAAGAGATTGGTTTTTCTTGTGTTTCAAAGAATACGAAAACTTTTGTATTATGATGTTTGATATTGTCAGAGTGCAGATTGATTTTTTCAAATCCGCTCACACCGTTGTCAGAAACTTGCATAGCGCCGTCGAAGGTGTTAAAAATCAAAATATTATCTTCGCCTTCTTTTTCAAATTCAATTACATAAATACCTGCTTGATGAGATGGTGCAAAATTTACTTGAATTCCTTTTTCGTCGAAGTAAACACCATAACTGTAAGGAGTTACTTTTTCGTTATCGTAAGAATAAATAATATATGGTTTCAAATCTTCATTTCCTTGTATCGGACTGATACTGAATGCTGAACGTTCTCTATGGTTTGTTGCAATAACCGGCAACCCTTTCATTAACAATGCACTAAATTCGCTTCTATCTCCTGTGTGAAAACATTTTTCAGGATATACGCGTAACATACTGTTGGGCAGATGCACTACAGGAAAGGTTGGCACAAGTAAATGACTAATGTTGCCCATATACGGATTAACATAATCGACAGGCTCTTTGGCTGTTTCAGATTTATTGTTGCACGAAGTGCACACCAACAAAGCGGCTAAAAGCGAGAAAATAATTGATTTTTTCATACTAATATGGTTTTAAGATTTATACAAAGAAAGAAAAATAATATTAGTGCTGCAATTAAAAAGCTGTTAATTCAAAAAAATACTCGTTATCGACATTGAAAAATCGTCCTTCGTATTCTGTTCCGCGAATTATTACGGCATTATGTAATTCATTAGGTTTTATGCCCCAGCGGAGAATGTAACCTTCTGCTTTAGGCTGTTCTTCCCATTTGAAACGATAAATGCGTTTATCTGTTTCGTCACGTTTGACAGTAAAGTTTTTGACCGAATTTTCTGTTATTTTTTCTCCGAAAACGCGAAAATCATACATAGAAAATTTACCAACAGGAATATTTCTTGTATTCTCAATCCGTAAAAAGCGAGTTTCTGTAGGTTTATCCAGAACAATTAACTCATGAAGCATATCTTTCTCATTATTTGTGCGATCAATAAGCATTTTCCATTTTTTACCGTCGTTAGAACTGAGAATTTTGTATTGATAAACAAAAGAATCAAGGAAAGGAAAATCGTGGTCTGCAAAATTTACTTGTATGGCTTTCACTTGCTGCCGAGAGCCTAAATCTACTTGCCACCATTCGCCTGCTTTTCCGCTTTTGGCGCTCCACCAAGTTTCAACTTGTTCGTCATTGGCTTTTTGTGGCTCGTAATTTTTCAAATAAGAAGATGCTGTTACTTTTTTATTAAGAGAAAGTAATTTCCATTTCATAGAAAAATCATTTGTTGAAAAATCAACTTTTTCCTGCGGTACTTGGAAAGGATAATCTGTCCAAACTGTATGTGCGTGCATCGTGCCGTCGGCAGTAAAATAGGCAGGAAATAATCCAACGCGTCGCTCAAACATGTGGCGTTCTGAAACGCGCATGGTTGCCGTGTGCCAAAGATTGCTGTATTTATCATAAAAAGTATGTCCGTGTCCGGCACCGCCAATAAAGCCGCCGGGCTTAAATGAAAACGGACTGCTTTCTTCATAAACAAAGTCGCCAAGCGGACTGTCTGCTACATAAATACCGTCGGCATACGTGCGAAATTCGGTGCCGGGCGCAGCATATTGCAAATAATATTTTCCGTTGTGTTTAATCATTGCTGCGCCTTCGTTCCAGCCGTTGTGGTAGCGGTCGTTGTTTTCGCCCGGAACTTCCCAGCCGTGTTTTTCGATGTTGTGGCTGATTAAAACTTTCGGCTCACCAATAGGACGAAAACCTTTTTTCGGGTTAACTTCTACGCCCATAATCGGGTCTTTGTCCGAGCAACCCCAATAAAGATATACTCTGCCTGTTTCTTCGTCGAGAAAAAATGCCGGGTCAACTTCATACAATCCGAGTTGCGATGGAACTTCCCACCACTCGTCTTTGTCGGGATTTGTGGTAGCAAAAATGCGCGGCGAACTGCTCGCTAAATAATACAGCGTGTCGCCAAGCACAAGTGCGGTAGGCGCGTAAGCATCAATAATTTCAATGCTGTGAATCGGAATATATGTCCATTCCGCCAAATTGTCGGAACTCCAATAGCCGCCCGATTTGGAAGCAAACAGATAATATTTGTCTTTAAAAATGTGAATTTCGGGGTCGGCTGCCTCGCGAAATGATCCGCCCATTCGGTTTCCTTCTTCTCGAGGTGGTTGAAAACGGTAATTTAGGTTCAGTGGATTGGCGATAATTTGTGCTTTTATATAATTAAAAGACAAAAGCAGGATTAAGAATAGGATTGATTTTTTCATAAGAATTTATATATATGGCTGATTTATAATTATTTTATGAGATTGCTTCGTCGTTCCTCCTCGCAATGACGCACTGCTCTTGGACAACGCGTCATTGTGAGCGATAGCGAAACAATCTCATAAAACATTGAATTTTTAGTCTTTTAGCATTTTGTTTGTAATATTTCATTTACATTTTTACTATTTTATATTCGCTCACATTGTTTTCCGAAACAATTTTTAAAATATAAATGCCTTTGACGAAGGAACTCATATTTATTTTATCGGTTTCTTCTGACGTATAAATTATTTTTCCGTTCATGTCATAAATCATTATTTTTTGCAGATGAACAGGCGATTCGATATACAAAATATCTTTTACGGGATTTGGATATACAAAAATGTTTTGTTCTTCGTGTGTTTCAAGCAAAGTTGTAACGTTGCCGATTGTGATGTCTTTATATACAATATGCCCTTGATTATCAATTCCGTAAATAGTAACAATTCCGTCTGATATGGCTTTTAATTCTGCGGTATTTTTATCAATCGTTGCAACGCTCGGATTACTGCTGTAAAAACTATTTGTTCCGGTAAAAATGCCGACAGGCGTATGAATCACGGAAACAGTCATTTCATCGCCTGCATTCATATTTTCGGGTGCATTTTGCCAAGCGTAATCTATTGTGGCATTCAATACGTTAATTTGCTTTGAGACTGAAATACCTTCGCCGTTTGGTGCAGAAGACGCTGTAATTGTGGCTGTTCCAGTGGATACACCTGTTATTATTCCGCTCCAATGGACTGATGCTACGGACGGATTGCTCGATGTATAATATACTCGACCACTAGATTCCGGATTCAAAACCGCTCGTGCGCGACAAAAACCGGTTGCGTTCATATTTTCCGATTCTTTTTCCCAAGAAATATTTGTTGCTGATTGAGTGTTTGGCGCTGCACCTCTTTGCAATGTGTGGTAAATTACGCTTGACGTATTTCTTTCAAATCCTCGTCTATTCGGAATTTCCGTTCTCATTCTTCCTTTCATCACTACGCCGTTTACAACGCCTGTGCCACCGGTAATATTTACATTGCCATCGTTAAAAGCTGTTCCTTGCACAATAATTTCGCCGCCGCTTATATTCAATGCATCGTTCCACAGACCATCATTTCCTGTTCCGACAATATCTATCAAAATAGAATTATAAATTTGTACTTTGCCGTCTGTAATCGTAATACCGTTGCGCCCGGTTGTTCCAAATAATGGATTTAACACAGAATTGATGATTTTTATTCCGTTGGAACCGCTTCCGTTGATAACGATATTTCGACTAACGCCATCTGCGGGAACATTGATTAATGTGGCATTTGGTCCTACGTCATTTTGTTTGTAAAATTTATAGGCAGTTTCGCCGCCATACATCGCGATATTCAACACGTGTTCGTTTCCGCAAGCGCCAAATGCTAACATTGTGGCATTGTTGGCAATATAACCGTCGATAATGCTCATTGGAACAAACCAATTTGGATTATAATATTCTGCCATCGAATGCGGAAGGTCTGTTCTTATCCAATAACTGACATTGTAATTCACACTTTCAACCCAACCTTCATCGCTTTTTCCAACGCTGATTCCTTCGTGTAAAAGCGTGCCGCAAACGTAGCGAATATAATGTCCGTTGCAAGGCGCGGAATAATTTCCGGAAAAATCAACGCCGCGAAAACCATTCACAAAAGTTACATATAAAACATACACATTATTGCCATTTCCGCGAATTGCCCAAGGATAAGGCGTTACAGCAGACGATTGAAGCGGATAAAAGAAATTAACACCGCGAATTCCCGCGCCTGCATTCAACGTAATAGTAGCCAGCTGATTAGAAGTTTCCAACGTGGAACCTGCGCCGTGCGTAACAAAAAATGTTGTGCCTTTTCCGTCTGCGCGGTGCGGCACATCGTCAATGCCTCTTATTTCAACATTTGCAGGCACGTTCAATGCCTGTTCCAAACGATAATATCCTGTTGGTAAAAATACTGTTCCGCCGCCTGCATTTCCTGCGTCGTTCAACGCTTGCTGAATAGCCGATGAAGCATCTGAAAAACCATCAGTTGGAGCAAAATAAGGTGCTTGGGTTGCGACAAAAACGAGATTTGTTCCGGGTTTCAAATTACCGGTAAATTTCTTATGGTCAACAACATCTAATTTAGGTAATGCTCTGTCGGAGTAATCGACTGCATAATTTTGAGCAGCATTATGCTTTTCTACAAAAAATGATTGATTTCCAATAAATTGATTGCTGTTTATTTGTGTCAATTTTGAATGTTGTCCTGCCAAAATACCGCGATTTTCTTCGGTCATTTCTTGGGTAAAAGCAGAACCTTCGATAACCAATCTGCCGCCGATATTTTCAATGGCATATTCGGAGCCAAAAGAGCCAAAAGTACAATTTTGAAAATTCAACACCATATCTCTTTCAATTCTTACCAATTGTCCGATACCTGCATCTAATGTACAATTTTGGAACAAAGCACTGCCTTCGTATATTTGTGTATCTACTTCTCTTCCTGTGTTGCTGAGGGCCAAAACAGCGACAGCATCTTTGCGGTAATCAACAGTTTTAATCACTGCATTTGCCAACTGAAATCCTGCGCGTTTGTCCACATCTTGTATTCTGATACCGATAATGCAATTTTCGGCACGAAATTTAAACAGTTCAACAACCGGCGCAATGCGTGGTCCGGGAATTATATCTAATCCCACAAAAGCATTATCTACATTGATATTATAAACTGTTTCCCATTCGGTATCGCCAAATTGCACGGCAATCAAATTTTCGCGCGTGTAAACGTCTAATTGCAGTTTGGTAGGCGCATTGAAAACCGCACCTGCATTGTACCAATAATTGGTACTTATGTAAATATCTTGTGTTCTGCCTGTATCCGAGCAGTTTGTAACGAGAACGCCTTCTTTCAGACAAGTGCCTTTGATATTTTTTATGAAATGTGCTTCATTGTTTCCGTTTCGGGTTTTGTCTGTGTAGCCCGAAGAAATTCCTCTGTAAGCATTTATCAGTGTAATGTCAATAAGACTTTGGCTCATAAACGAACCTTCGCCTGTGTTGCTGCCTGCATATCCGGGAAATTCAAAAGTGTAAGGATATTGTTTTACATTATTGATATTGTTCTGATTGGGATAATACACTGTAATACCGCGCACACCCGAACTTCCGTGCAGTCTAAACAATCCTGGAAATTCGGCGGTTGTGCTTTCAACATCGGCAACGATAATTGTACCGTAATCGCCGTTTGTAACCAAATCGGGATTTTTCCAATCGCCACGCAATGTTACGTGTGTGGGAATATTGATACTTTTTGTAATGCGATATTTCCCAACAGGCAGAAAAACTGTTCCGCCGCCGGTTTGAGCACAATCGTCCAATATTCGCTGCAATTTATCCGAAACATCGGAAGCGCCGCTCAAATCCAAATTGTAAGCCGCATCGCTTGCCGAATAAACTGCCAATATGTAATCTTCACTTTGATTGACGGTGTTCATTATTCTTGGATTTGGCTCTGCAAGTGGTTTTCGCGCCAAGCCGTTGGCGACTTGTATTTCTTCGTTGGCTTGCAATTCTTCGCCCGAAATACGGATTTCGGCAATGCGCGGTATTTTGTCGCTTCCGGCATCGCTAATCCAAAAACGAACGTAACGTCCGTAAGCGTTGATTGACCTGATAATGGAATTTGCGGTATTTGATGTTACTTCTGCTACTGTTTTAAATTGTCCGTCGTCGATACTTGCTTGAACTTTCATTGTTCTGATATTCAAAGAATTATCAAGGTTGGCAGCACCGGCAGTTTCCATTACAAAACGATTCAATAGATACGGTTTTTCCAAATCAACAGTTACCCACATCGGTTGTCCCGAAACATCGGAACTTGTCCAATAGGTGTCGTTAGAACCATCGGTCATTTTTTTGAAATCATTTATATTACCAAAAAAATCGGAAGTATAAACATTTTTACCTAATGCAATATTTGCAGGTTCTTCGGGCGGAATATAGGAAGCTGTCATCGTAACTCTCACATCATCGATGTACAATCTTGCAGTTTCGTATCCGGTATTATTGTTTTGCACAAAAATAATTTTGAAATAACAAATATTAGACCAATCTATGGGATTAATCAAATCTGTGTTCCAACTTGCTGTGTTCAAACGCGCTCTGATATTAACCCATTGATTATTGCCGGGAACTGTAACGTCGTCGACTTGCATTTCTGTTTTGATATTCCATTTAAAAAATCCGTTGGTGGAATTATGGCTCGATATTTCCATCGCTACTTCATCAAACTGACTGAAAATATTAGCATTATCTGACATAAAACGAATTTCGAGAAAGCCGTTATCTTCCACAAATTGAGTCAAATCAATTGGATTAAACATAAAACCAAAGTTAAAACGTTCTACGTTGTTCGGATTGTTTCTTATCATAATTGCTTTTCCACCCGATGCAGCAGCGTTATCTGCTACACTTCTAACGCTCCAACCATGTTGTCCGGCTAATGTGTTACATTCGGAAATCATATAAGTGTGTTCGTCTGCCAAAAAAGGAATTAACTCACCAATAGGCTCTTCGGGCATTACTGCGCGTAAATCGTCAATGTAAAGTTTTACTTGATTATAGTCTGTCGTTTGCATAATAAAATATATTCTAAAGTAACGTACTTGTGTCCAATCAATGGCTCTGTCGCCGGTGCCTTTATCCCAACTTGCCGTACTGAGCCGTGCGCGTATGGTAATCCATTCGTTGTCATACAGCATTGTATTGGCAGCTTGAATCTCGGTTTTCATATTCCACTTAAACCACCCGGACGAGCTGTTTTCACTCGACAATTCCATCGTTATTTCATCAAAATCTTGAAATATTCGGACATCGGAAACCTTGAGTTTAAACTCGAAATATCCGTTTTCATCTGCATAAGTTTTGATATTCAGCGGAGTTGAAAAATCGAAGCCAAAATGAAAGCGAATAGTATTGCTCGGATTGTAATCTACTTCTATTGCCCTTCCATTGGTTGCTTCGTCATCGTTAATCATTCTGAAAGAACTCATACCTTGTGCGCCGGTTAAATTATTGCAGGTATGTAAAATTTCAGATGCGGAAACAGAGATAAAAAGGAATATGGATAAAATAAGACTTGAAAAAAATGAATATTTTTTCATTGTGTAATAGATTTTAGATGAATGTGCATTAAAATATCATTGCAAAATACTATATAAAAGTTTAAATATTTTTCATACGTAAATAATTTTATTTTTTTCATTAAAGTCGTATGGAACTCGCATTTTCATTATCTATGGTTTCATTAATGTAAATGCTCGTTTCATGTACCTATTTTTCAATTTTTTCTTTCAATTTTCGTGCTGCTTCGCCCGCGAGTTTCAAATAATAATCGCTTCCCAAATCGGCATCCAAAGCCAAGAAATAACTTTCACCGACAGGCACTTCGGTGGCGCATTTGAAAATTGCTGTGGCTTCGTCAATTTCGTCAAACATCGCGAGGTAAAGCATTTCAGCACCTTGTGCGATGTGGCTGTCTAATTGTTTTTTGTAGAAAATACCGCGATTACGCGGAATAGGAGTGTCGCTTGGTCTCATATTTACCCACGAGAAGCCCGGAAAGGCAAGCGGAGCATAATCTACGTTATTT
>Ga0082212_10005269_pt1 | contig 17675 bp, 17 predicted proteins | sample TergutNt197P3_FD_71548 | JGI IMG/M metagenome (GOLD analysis project Ga0082212, IMG submission 71548) | Neocapritermes taracua P3 segment gut microbial communities from Petit-Saut dam, French Guiana - Nt197 P3 | ecosystem: Host-associated > Arthropoda: Insects > Digestive system > Gut ... | reverse complement strand
GCGACGACGAGGCGGCCACCGGCCACCGGCCTGGGCGCAAGGCCGGAGCCGTCGTCCTCCTGGTTGACGGCGAACTGACATTGTTCGTCGAGCGCGGCGGGAAGTCCGTACTCTCGTTTGGCGGTGGCGACGCCCGCAGCCTGGCGCGCCTCCGGGTGGCCGCCCGGGAACTGGCCGGGGCGGCCGGCTCCCGCCGCATCGGGCGAGTGCTGATCACCAAGGTCGACGGCGAGCCGGCCCTGACCGCCGCCCGCACCCGCGGAGGCCTGGCGGGCGCCCTGCTCGATGCCGGCTTCGCCGTGACTCCGCGCGGCCTGCGCGTGGCGGGCGGGTGAGCCGTGCCTGAGGCAGACGAGGTGCGCCTGACCGCCGAGCGGCTCGGCCTGGCCCTGGCCGCGCTGCCGTTGGAGCGCGCGGAGTTGCGCTGGCCATCGTGCGCCACCGTTAACCTGGTGGGCGCCACCGTCACCGAATCCACCTCGTACGGCAAGCACCTCCTGACGCGCCTCGATGACGGCCGCACCCTGCACACCCACCTGCGGATGGACGGCTCGTGGCGCATCGCGCGCACCGGCACCCCGTCCGCCCGGGCGGGGCAACCCCAGGTGCGGGCGGTGCTCGGCACGGCCAGGTGGACGGCCATCGGCGAACTGCTCGGCATGATGGACGTGATTCCCACCTCCCAGGAGAAGCGCCTGCTGGCCGGGCTCGGCCCAGAGGTGCTGGCGCCCGACTTCGAGCAGGTCGGCCTGCCGGAGGCGGTGCGTCGCCTGCGCGCCCACCCCGACCTCTGCCTGGCACAGGCGCTGCTAGAGCAGCGGATCGTGGCGGGAATCGGCACCATCTGGATGGCCGAGTCCCTCTTCACCGAGCGCCTCTACCCATGGCTCCGGGTGGCCGAGGTCGATGACAACACCGCTGCCAGTCTCATCTGGCGGGCCGCCGAACTGATCCGAGGGTCGATTGAGGTCGCCCGCACCGACGGCCTCGGCGCGGTGTCCCGGCACATGCACGGACGCCATCGCCGCCCCTGTCCGCGCTGTGGCCGGCCGGTGCAGGTCGCCTCGCAGTGGGGGCCCAGCGTTCCGCCGGATCAGGGGGCGCAGAACCGCATCGTGTTCTGGTGTCCGGCCTGTCAGGCGGCGGGCCGGTGAGGGCGCCGGTTAGCCGACGGGGGTGACCTCGTGAAAGAGGCCGGCCAGCAGCTCGGGGGGAACCACGTCGGGCACGCGGAGGCCCTCAGCGAAGGCGATGCGATCAGAGACGTCGCGCAAGACGGTAGACAGCGGCGCGTCCAGGGCGCCACAGATGGCGGTCAGCAGTTCAGAGGACGGTTCCTTGACGCCGCGCTCCACCTCGGACAGGTAGCCGAGTGAGATGCGGGCGGCGGTGGAGACCTCGCGCAGGGTGCGACCCTGGCGCCCACGGGCATCGCGAAGAACATCTCCGATGTGGTCACGTAGCAGGATCATCGGGGCACCTCCTTGCAGAACGGGTCAGGCGCTGCGTTGGGAAAATCTCGAACAAGCATTTTACCGGCCACTCGGACGAGTTTCCAAATTACGGCCCTGAGCAGGCCGCGGGGCTGACAACTACAGGGCCGACAGCTACAGAACCGACAATTACAGGGCCTGCAACTCCAGTGCCGCCCCGCGCCGCTCCTTGCGCCAGATGCGCCAGCCGGTGAGGGTGTAATCGATCCCCGTTATCAGGGTAACCGCGATCGCCAGGCCCATCAGCGTCCAGGCGAGGGTGCGCACCCAGTCGGGCAGGTGCTCGAGCGGCAGCAGGAAGACGGTGATGGCGCAGACCTGGACGGCGGTCTTGAACTTGCCTCCGCGCGAGGCGGGCAGCACCACGTAGCGCAGCAGGAACACCCTCATGGCCGTGATGCCCAGCTCGCGGAACAGGACCACCGCCGGAATCCACCAGCCGTGGGGGCCGAACTCCCCCAGCGGCCACCACAACAACACCAGGGCGGTGCCGGTCAGGGCCTTGTCAGCGATGGGATCGAGGATCTTGCCTAGGTTGGTGATCAGGTCTCGACTGCGGGCCAGGTGCCCATCGACCTGGTCGGTGAAGGCGGAGACGAGGAAGATCACGGTCGCCACCACCCGCCAGGTGACGGTGTGACCGCCCTGGGCGAGCAGGGCCCAGGCGAAGAATGGTACGGCCGCGATCCGCGACATCGTGACGATGTTCGCGATGTTCCACGTCCTGGTAGGGGCAGTCACGGGGCAAGCCTAAACGCTCGCAGCGCTCTAGCCACTATCGCGCGCCCCAGCGTCAGCCGTTTGGCGCCCGCAGGGCGCCGGCCCTCGCCGCCCCGCCCGGTGCCGCCCTACGCCTCGTCGTCCCCGTAGTCGGTGGCCTCCGGGGGCAGGTGGCCGTCGAGGCCGTCGGCGTAGGGGTCTTCTACGGCGGGGGGGGGGTCTTCCCCGCGCAGCAGGGCCAACGCTCCGGGCAGGTCCTCGGGGCGCACCAGCACCTCGCGGGCCTTGCCGCCTTGGGAGGGGCCAACTATCGCCCGGCTCTCCATGATGTCCATCAGGCGTCCGGCCTTGGCAAAGCCGACCCGCAGCTTACGCTGCAGCATCGAGGTGGACCCGAGCTGGGTCTCCACCACCAACTGGGCCGCCTCCAGGACCAGGTCGAGGTCATCTCCGATATCGTCATCGATCTGCTTCTTGTCCGCCCCGGCGGTGAGCACATCCTCGCGGTAGATGGGCTTTTGTTGGGCCCGCACATGCTCGGTGACCTGGCGAATCTCGGACTCGGAGACCCAGGAGCCCTGCACCCGCTCGGGCTTGAGGCCAGACGGGGAGTAGAGCCCGTCCCCCTTACCCACCAGCTTCTCGGCGCCGATGGCGTCGAGAACCACGCGCGAGTCGGTGGCCGAGGCCGTCGCAAACGCGAGGCGCGAGGGGATGTTGGCCTTGATCAGGCCGGTCACCACGTCTACCGAGGGGCGCTGGGTGGCCACCACCAGGTGGATGCCGGAGGCGCGGCCGAGCTGGGTGATGCGTTGGATCGATGCCTCCACGTCGCGGGGCGCCACCAGCATCAGGTCGGCCAACTCGTCGACCACCACCAACAGGTACGGATACTCGGCAATCTTGCGCTCCGAACCGGGCAGCGGAGAAACCTTCCCCTGCCGCACCGCCAGGTTGAAATCATCGACGTGACGGAACCCAAAGTGGGAAAGGTCGTCGTAGCGGGCGTCCATCTCGCGCACCACCCAATCCAGCGCCTCGGCGGCCTTCTTCGGGTTGGTGATGATCGGGGTGATCAGGTGCGGGATGCCCTCATAGATGTTGAGCTCCACCCGCTTGGGGTCAACCAACACCATCCGCACCTCAGAGGGCGTGGCACGCATCAAGATCGAGGTGATCATCGAGTTAATGAACGATGACTTGCCGGCCCCGGTGGCCCCGGCGACCAGGATGTGCGGCATGGTGGTGAGGTTGGCCACCTTGTAGCCACCCTCGACGTCCTTACCGATGGCGGTGACCATCGGGTGACTGGTGGAGCGCGCCTCCTCGGAGCGCAGCACGTCGCCGAGGGTGACCATCTCGCGGTCGGCGTTCGGGATCTCCACCCCGATGGCCGACTTGCCCGGGATGGGCGCCAGGATGCGCACATCCGGGCTGGCCACCGCGTACGCAATGTTGGTCGAGAGCGAGGTGATCTTCTCCACCTTGGTGCCGAGGCCCACCTCGATCTCGTAGCGGGTGACGGTCGGACCGCGGGTAAAGCCGGTCACCCGCGCGTCGACGCCGAACTGGGCGAACACGTTCTCCAGGGCGTCCACCGTGCGCTCGTTGGCGATCGAGCTCTCCTTATGGGGGGAGCCGCGCTTGAGGAGCCGTTCGGTTGGCAGGAGGTAGGCGAGGTCCACATCAAGCGACTCTTGGACCGGAACGCCGGTGGCCCACGCGGCGGAGGCGGCAGGGGCGGCGGGCGGGGACGGAGGGGGCGGCGGGGCGAACTGGACGGTTTCGGCCGGCTCGACCTGCGAGGTGGCCTCCAGGGCCACGGGCGGGGCATCGTCGAAGGATTGTTGGTCAAATGCCGCCGGGGCGGGCGCGGGCTGGGTGCCGGGGCCCGGGTGGCCGAGACGCACCGAGGCGTGAGGCTCGTCGGGGCGAGGTGCGTCGGGGGTGATGTTGGCATCCTCGAAGGGCACGTCTCCGGCGTAGCGCTCCAGCCCCACGTCTCCGGCCTTGGCGGCCGCCTTCTGGGCGCGCCTGCGGGCCCGCCGCTCGGACCAGCGAGACCGGCCCCTAGGCTCGCCGGCCAGGGCCGCAGGGGGCGCAGAGGACTGGCCGGCACCGGCGACATGGGCGCTGACCCCGGGGGCCAGCTGGAGCGGGCCGGCCTCAGTGTCGATGATCTCGCCGGTCTCGGGGTCGATGGACTCCCCCACCTCAGGGGCGACTCGCCCGCGCAGGGCGCGCAGCCGTTCTGGCAGGCGACGCACCGGGGTGTGGGTGAGGACCAGCAGGGCGAAGAACGCCAGCAGCACGAAGAGGGGGAAGGCCGCCCACTTGGTGACCGCCGCCACCACGGGCCAGGACAGGGCGAGCCCCAGGGCCCCTCCGGCCTGCTGCAGTTCGGTCAGGCCGGTGGTCGGCACTCCGCGGACCACCGAGAAGAGCGCGCACAGGGCTGCGAGCAAGATGGTGTAGCCGATGGCGAGGCGGGCGTTGGCCTGCCGGTCGCCGGGTCGGCGGGCCACCCGCAGGCCGAGCCAGGCCAGGACGACGGGCAGGGCCCAGCCCACCAGGCCGAGGCCGCCTCCGATCAGGAGTCGGACGGCGCCACCGAACCAGTTGTCGAGGGGAAACCAGACCCCGGCCGCGGTGACGATGGCGGCGGCGATCGCCAGGAACGCGAGCCCGTCTCGGCGGTGCTCGGGTTCGAGGTCGCGGGCCCCTTCGGCGATCACGGAGGCGGCGCGCACCGGGAGGGCTCGCTTGGCGGGCGACTCCACATCGCCCTCCGTCGCCACCGGCTTGGACGCGCGGCGGCCCCGCCTTGGTTCCTCCGGGGGAGGGACGCGGCGGCCGCGCTTGGTGGTGGCCTCGGCGCCGTCGTCCTTGCGGCCGCGCGCGGAGCCGCGGGCCTTCGCCGGCCTAGGTGGTGCAGTCTTCACAGCCATAATCCCCCAACGCTATCGGCCCACGCCGTTCCCGGCGGGCAGCCCACTCCGTAGCCCGCGTGACTTGGAGGAGAGTCCGTCGAGCGTTGTGGTGCCGCGCGATGGACTCGGCGGGCGAGCGACCGGCCTCTGGTGGCGCCTGCGGAGTTGGTGAGTAGTGGTGGCCAGAGTGGGGAGCTGCACCGGCAACAAGCCCCGCCGCGCCACGGCAGCGAAGGTCGAGGCTAGAAGCCCAGCCTGCGCAGCTGCTTGGGGTCGCGCTGCCAGTCGCGGGCCACCTTGACATGCAGGTCCAGGTACACGCGCCGCCCCAGCAGGGTCTCGATCTGCCCGCGGGCCTTGGTGCCCACGTCGCGCAGCCGGGAGCCGCCCTTGCCGATCACTATCGCCTTCTGCGAGTCGCGCTCCACGTACAGGTTGACGCGAACGTCGAGAACCTCGGAGTCCTCCCGCGGGGCGATCCCTTCGACCACTACGGCCAGGGAGTGCGGCAGTTCCTCGCGCACCCCCTCCAGGGCAGCCTCGCGCACCAGCTCCGCAATCAGCACGTCCTGCGGCTCGTCGGTGAGTTCGCCTCCCGGATACAGCTCCGGGCCCTCCGGCAGCATCCCGGCCAGCACGGCAAACAGCTCATCGACCTGGTAGCCGCCCTTGGCGGAGACCGGCACGATGGCCGCCCACCCCTCCTCGTTTTCGGCGGTGTCGCGGCCCAGCTGATCGACGGCGATCAACTGCTCGGTCAGCGCGGCCCGCCCCACCGTGTCGGACTTGGTGACGACGGCCACCACCTGCTTGGCCCGCCTGCCCCGCATCAGGGGCGCCAACTGGGCGGCGATGAAGCGATCCCCCGGCCCGATCTTCTGGTCCGCCGGCAGGCAGAACGCGATCACATCCACCTCGCCCAGCGTGTCGCGCACCAGGTCGTTGAGCCGCTGGCCCAGCAGGGTGCGCGGCCGGTGCAGGCCCGGGGTGTCCACCAAGACCAACTGCGCCTGCGGGCGGGTGACGATCCCGCGGATGGTGTGCCGGGTGGTCTGGGGGCGAGCCGACATGATGGCGACCTTCTCCCCCACCAAGGCATTGGTCAGGGTGGACTTGCCCACATTGGGGCGGCCCACAAAGCAGGCGAAACCAGAGCGGTGCCGTTCGGTCAGCAGCGGATCAGTCATCGGTGTCTTTCGGTTCATTGGTAGTAACGAGCAGGGTGGCCACCTGCTTGCGGCGGCCGATCACGGTCTCGGCGGTCAGGCGCAATCCTCCCACCTCGGCGCTGTCCCCCACGAGCGGGACCTTGCCGAGGGCCTTGGCGAGCAGGCCCGCCACGGTGTCGACCTCGTCATCGTCGAAGCGCAGGCCGAACAGGTCGCCAACCTCGTCGACCGGGAAGCGGGCCGGCACGCGGTAGACCCCAGGGCCGACCTCCTCTGGTTCGTCCTCGGCACCGCGGTCGTGTTCATCGCGCATCTGACCGACCAGCTCCTCCAGGACATCCTCCAGGGTCACCAGCCCGGCCACTCCCCCATACTCGTCGATCACGATGGCAAGGTGCCTGGCCTGGGACTGCATCTCGCGCAGCAGGTCGTCGATGGGCTTGGACTCCGGGATGAACAGCGCGGCCCGCGCAAGGTCGGTGATCGGACGTCCGGGGGCGCCGTCTGGGTCGGACTCCAGGTGGCGCACCACGTCCTTGAGGTAGGCCACGCCGCGAATGTCGTCGATGTCGTCATCGGTGACGGGCAGTCGAGAGTGACCCGACTTCATGAACAGCGAGAAGGCGCCGCGCAACGGCAGGTCGGCCGGCACGGTGACCATGTCGGTGCGCGGAACCATCACCTCGCGGGCCAAGGTGCCCCCCAGTTCAAAGGCCGACCGGATCAGCTCCTTGTCCTCCTCGTCGGCGAACACGCCCGACTCCAGGGTGCGGTCGGCAAGGTCCTGCGGATCGTCCTCGGCGGGCGCCTCGGCGGGCCTGGCCGCCCACCCAAAGAGCCGCACGATGCCGGTCAGCAGGCCAGACAGGGCCAACAGCACCTGCCGCGGGCGCCTAAATCCCATCTGGCGCGGGCTCCAGCGGCCCAGCAGCAGGCCGGCCAGCAACCCCGCAGCCACCAGGGCCAGCAGCACGCCCCAATCCGGCGCCAACAGCCTGGCGAGCAGCAGGGTGAACGCGCCGATGGCCACCACCTGGGCGGTCACGCGCACGATGGCCACGGCCGCCACGGTGCGGGCCGGATCGGCGGCCAAGGCCAGGGCGGTGGTGGCGCGGTCAAACCGATTCTCGGCGGCCAGCCCGCTGCCCAGGCGACTGGCCTCGCGCACCTGCGCCAGGGAGGCGCGCGTGACGCGCAGCACGGCGGCCCCGCCGGCGGTCAGCAGCGCCACCAGCAGCAGGCCAAGCACTGCAATCGCGGCCAGCACCGTGATCATGACGGCCCTGGGGCGGGCGCGGATCCCAGGAATCCCAGCAGCAGGCGGCGTTGCAGGCCGAACATCTCGGCCTCCTCGGCCGGCTCGGCGTGGTCGTAGCCGAGGAGGTGCAGCAGGGAGTGGACGGTCAGCAGGAGCATCTCCTCCATGACATCGTGCCCGGCCGCCGCGGCCTGCCCGGCAGCCACCTCCGGGCAGAGCACGACGTCCCCCAGCAACCCTGGGCCAGACGGCGCCTCGGGGGTGCCGGGGACGAGTTCATCCATGGGGAAGCTCATCACATCGGTAGGACCCTCCAGGCCCAACCACCGCACATGCAGGTCTTCCATCTCCTTGGCATCGACAAAGGTGAGCGAGACCTCCGTGTCAGGGTCGACATGCATGGCGTCCAGCACGTAGGCCGTCAGGCGGGCGAACCGCGGCTGGTCGTCGACCTCTCGGCCCGAACGGTTCTCGATCTCAACGGTCACTTCTGGCCTCCCAGCGCGCGTAGGCGTCGATGATGTCCCCGACCAGCCGGTGACGGACCACGTCTGCCGACGACAGCGGGCAGAACTCGACATCGTCGACGCCGGTGAGGATGTCATCGACGATGCGCAGGCCTGATCGCACCCCGCCCGGCAGGTCGGTCTGCGTGGAATCGCCGGTGATCACCATCTTGGAGCCAAAGCCCAGCCGGGTCAGGAACATCTTCATCTGCTCGGAGGTGGTGTTCTGCGCCTCGTCCAGGATCACAAAGGCATCGTTGAGGGAACGGCCCCGCAGAAAGGCCAGCGGCGCCACCTCGATGGTCCCCTCCTCGATCAGGCCCGGGATGATGACCGGGTCAACCATGTCGTGCAGGGCGTCGTACAGGGGCCGCAGGTAGGGATCGATCTTGTCCGAGAGGCTGCCGGGCAGGAATCCGAGCTTCTCTCCGGCCTCCACCGCCGGCCGTGACAGGATGATCCGGCGCACATGGCGGGCCTGCAGGGCGGCGACGGCCTTGGCCATGGCCAGGTAGGTCTTGCCGGTGCCCGCCGGCCCTATCCCGAAGGTGACCGTGTTGGCGTCGATGGCGTCGACATAACGCTTCTGCCCGGCGGTCTTCGGGCGGATCGCCCGTCCGCGGTTGACCAGGATGTTGTGGGTGAGCACCTCGGAGGGGCGCAGTTCGGCAAACAGGTCTCCCTGCTCGGTCATCTGGGGTCCGGCCAGCATCGCCACCGAACGGCGCACCACGTCGGGGCTCAGTTGCGTGCCGGCCGCCGCCACCTCGATCAGCTCATCGAGCAGGCGCGCGACCGTCTCAACGTCGCCGCGCGGCCCGGTCAAGGAGATCTCGTTGCCCCGCGTCAACAGGTCGAGGCGCGGAAATCCGTCCTCGATGGCGGTCAGCACCGCGTCATGCTCACCGACCAGGTCAACCATGGCAACCCCGTCGGGCACCACGATCCGGTGCTCCAGGTTCTTCACCACCAGGCCCCTTATGCCGGGGTCCAGCCGAGCTCGGCCCCGGCCAGCACGTGGGCGTGCACATGGAAGACCGACTGCCCGGCCCGCGGACCGTTGTTGAAGATCAGCCGGTACTGCCCATCGGCCCGCTCCATGGAGACCACGTCCGCCACCTCGATCATCTCGGCAAGCAGGCCCGGGTCCGCGGCCGCGAGGGTCGAGACGTCCCCGTGATGGTGCTTGGGGATCACCAAGACGTGCACCGGCGCCTGCGGATTGAGATCGTTGAACGCAAGCACCCGCTCGGTCTCGGACACCTTGACGGCCGGAATCTCTCCGGCCACAATCCGGCAAAAGATACAGTCGGTTTCACTCATGGGATCAGGCTAGTCAGTTCCAACGGCCAAGTCGCTGTGAAAGGAGCGCGATCGCCACCGGTCCTGCCGTCGAGGTGCGCATCACATGCGGCCCCAGCCGGGCGGCCTGGGCGCCGGCGGCCTGCAGGGCGGCCAGCTCCGCCTCCGAGACGCCACCCTCGGGCCCCACGGCCACGAGCAACTCCCCGGAGGGAGGCAGGGCCACGTCCGCAAGCGCCATGGTGGCCGCGGCATCGAGCACGACGATGCTGGGGCCCCGCGCGGCCAGTTGCCGGCTGGTCACCAGCCCGCCGACGGGCGGTAGCCAGGAGCGGCGGGCCTGCTTGGTGGCGGCCAGCACGCGGGACTCCCAGCGGGCGCGGGCCCTGTGGGCGCGCTCGCCGCGCCACTGGACGATCGAGCGGTCGGCCTGCCAGGGAATCACGGCGTCGACCCCGCATTCGACGGCGGCCTCCACCGCCTGCTCGTCGCGATCCGCCTTGGCGAGGGCCTGTACCAGGGTCAGCCGCAGCGGCGAGGCGGGCTCCCGGACCACCGACTCGACCGTGAACACCAGCTCGGCGCCCCGCAGTTCGGTGACCACGGCCCTGAGGCGGGTTCCCTGGCCGTCGACGATGTCTAGGCGCTCCCCCACCTGGAGGCGCTGAGCCACCGCCGCGTGGCGCCCCTCGGCGCCGTCGAGCACGTACTGCCCTCCGGCCTCGCGCGGGGCGGCGGGGGCGAGGAAGACCGGGGCGGTCACTTGCCGGCCAGCTTGTCCTTCAGGCGGCTGAACACCGAGGGGTTGGCGTCCGCCAGTCGCGGCTGCGGCTTTTCCTCGCCGCGGGCGGCGGCCAGCTGTTGGAGGAGGTCGCGCTGTTCGTCGCTGAGCCGGGTGGGCACCTCCACCTCGATGTTGACGCGCAGGTCGCCGCGGGAATCGCGGCGCAGCCGGCCGACGCCGAGGCCCTTGAGCGCCACGGTGGCGCCGGGCTGGGTGCCAGGCAAGAGGTCAACCTCCTGTGGCCCATCGAGGGTGTCCAGGTTCAGGGTGGCGCCGAGGGCGGCGGCGGTCATTGGCACCTGCATGGTGCACAGCAGGTCATCGCCCTGGCGCACAAACGTGCCGTGCGGGCGCTCGAAGATCTCGACGTACAGGTCTCCGGCCGGGCCGGCGCCCGGCCCCACCTCGCCCTGGGAGGCCAGGCGGATGCGGGTGCCGGTGTCGACCCCGGCGGGCACGTTCACCTTCACCTGTCGTCTGGTGTGGATGCGTCCCTCGCCCTGGCATTCGGGACACGGGGACGGGATGACGGTGCCGTGGCCGCGGCATTGCGCGCACTCGGCGGTGGTCATCACCTGGCCGAGGAAGGAACGGGCCACGCGCTGGACGTGACCGCGGCCGCCGCAGGCGGAGCAGGTCTGGGGGCCGGTGCCCGGCTGGCAGCCGGTGCCGGTGCAGGTGGTGCACGCCACCGCCGTGTCGATCGTCAGGTCTTCCTGGCCGCCAAACACGGAGGTGGCCAGGTCGATGTTTAGCCGAAACAGTGAGTCTTGTCCGCGCCGCACCCGCGGCACCGGGCCGCTGGTCCCGCCCCCGCCGCCGAAGAACGTCTCGAAGATGTCCCCGAAACCGAAGCCGCCCGCGCCAAAGCCAAAGCCGCCGGCCCCGGCGCCGCCGCCGGGCGCCAGCGGGTCGATGCCCCGGTCGAACTGTTGGCGCGTCTCGGGGTTGGAGAGCACCTCGTAGGCCGCCGACACCGCCTTGAACCGCTCTTCGCCGGCGGCGCCGGCCACGTCTGGGTGGCACTCGCGAGCTAGGCGCCGGTACGCCTTCTTGATCTCATCGACGGAGGCGGTCTTGGACACGCCGAGGGTCGAGTAGTAGTCAGCCATGGGGGCGTAGTTTACGCGGGCAGGACGCGAGACAGGTAACGGGCCACCGCGCGCACGGCGGCCATGGTGCCCGGGTAGTCCATGCGCGTCGGGCCGATCGAGCCGAGGAAGCCCTTGCCGTATCCGCTGGAGACCACGGACGTCTCGGTGAGGCCCGAGGCCCCCGTCTCGTGGCCGATGCGCACCGCCACCTCGTCGTCGTGCGTCATCTCTGAGAGCAGGCCGAGGAGGGCCACCTGCTCCTCCAACGCCTCCAGGACGGGCTGGAGGCCGTGTTCAAAGCGGACGGAGGCGCGGGCGAGGTTGGCGGTGCCGGAAAGCACTAGCCGCTCCTCACCCTCCTCGGCCAGGCAGTCGCCGATGGCGGCGATGATGGCGGCGGTCAGTCCTAGCTGTTCGGGGGCCACCGCCTGCCCCACCTCTTCCAGCGCCGTGGGCAGCTCTTCGGCTCGCCGGCCGGCGACGGCCACGTTGAGGCGGGCGCGCAACTCCCCGAGCGCCACCTCGTCCGGCGCCTCGGCGGCCACGAAGCGCTGCTCGACGCGACCCGAATCGGTGATGACCACCACCAGCAGCCGCTCCTCGCCCACCGGCACCAGCTCCAGGTGTCGCAGGCCGGAGCGCTGCCGGGACGGGTATTGCACCACCGCCACCTGGCCGGTCAGCTGCGCCACCAGGCGGCCGGCGCGGGTCAACACATCGTCCAGGTCAACGCCTGCCCCCAGGAAGGCCTCGATGGCCCGCCGCTGCGGCGTGGAGATGGGCCTTACCTGTGCCAGCCGGTCGACAAACATCCGGTAGCCGAGGTCGGTGGGGATGCGGCCGGCCGAGGTGTGGGGCTGGGTGATCAGGCCCGCCTCTTCCAGGGCGGCCATGTCGTTGCGGATGGTGGCGGGCGAGACCCCGAGCGAGTGCCGCTGGGTGAGCAGGCGCGAACCGACGGGCTCCTGCGTGGCCACATAGTCCTCCACGATGGCCCGCAGCACCAGCAGCCGGCGATCTTCGCTCATGGCATCTGGCAACCCGCCGCGAGGAGTGCGGCGCGAACGTCGGCCGCCTCTTGGTCGCTCGCCGCCACCAGGGGGGAGCGCATCACCCGGTTGCCCAGTTGCCCGAGCGCCTGCGCGGCGGCCTTGGCCATCACCGCCTGCATGCCGGCGCCATTCAGGGCCGCCACCGCGGGCAGGGCGCGGCGCACCGCCGCCAGGGCGGCGCCGTGATCGCCGGCGTCCCAGGCGTCGACGGCCTCGCGAAAGTGCGGGGCGACCGCGTGGGTGGCGACCGAGACGATGCCGGCACCGCCATGGGCGAGGAAGGGCAGCAGCAGGCCGTCATCCCCGGAGTACCAGGCCAGGCCGGTGCTGTCGGCCAGGCCGGCGGCGGCAGACACATCGCCCGTGGCGTCCTTGGTGGCGACGATCAGCGGGTGGCCGGCCAGGCGCTGGTAGGTCTCGGGGGCGATCCGCACCCCAGTGCGCCCCGGCACGTCGTACAGCATCGCTGGCAGGCCGCCCGCGTCGACCACGGCCTCCATGTGCCCGGCGACGCCCGCCTGGGAGGGCCGCGAATAGTACGGCGTGACCACGAGCAGGCCGTCGGCACCGGCATCGGCGGCCTGCTCGGCCATGCGGATGGCGTGCAGGGTGTCGTTGGAGCCGGCGCCGGCCAGCACGGTGGCCCGGTCACCGATCGCCTCATGTACCACGGCCACCAGGTCGGCCTTCTCGGGAGAATGGGTGGTCGAGGACTCCCCCGTGGTGCCGTTGACGAGGACGCCGTCGCAGCCCTGGTCCACCAGCCAGGCCGCCAGGGTTTGGGCCGCCCCAAGGTCGACGGCACCGTCCGGGGTGAAGGGGGTGACCATCGCGGTGATCACGGAGCCAAACGGGCGGGAGGCAACGGCCGAGAGCATGTGCCCAATCTACGCGCTGTCAGGCCCGACAGGTCACGCGCTGTCGCGGCGATGCGATTATTCGACTATTCAAGGCCGGTAGGGGAGACTTGCCCGCGTGAATCAGCCTGCCTCGTCCCCGGACGAAAGCCTCTGGCGTTCCCTGGTGACCCTGCAGGGGAATCCACGCGCCTCCGTCTGGACCGAACCGCTCTGGGGCCTGTCCATGGCCCTCGTCCTGCCGTACCTGTCGGTGTTCATGGCGGCCGTCGGCCTGCACGACGGCCAGATTGGCCTGCTGGCCACCATCGGCATGATCAGCCAGGTCCTCTTCGCCGTCCTCGGCGGGGTGATCACCGACAAGTTGGGGCGGCGGCTGACCACCGCCTGGTTCGACGTGATCGGCTGGGTCATTCCCTGCCTGATCTGGATGGTCGCCCAGAACTTCTGGCTGTTCCTGGTGGCCGCCATCGTCAACGGCGCCCGGCAGGTGACCACCTACTCGTGGGACTCCCTGCTGATCGAGGACGCCCCGCGGGAAAAGGTGCCACGCATCTACGCCCTGGTGCGGGTCGCCGCCGATTGCTCCGCCCTGTTTGCCCCCATCGCGGCCATCATGGTGGCGCGCCTGGGGATGGAGCACGCGGTGCGCATCCTGATGGCGAATGCGGCCGTGGTGATGACCATCAAGATCGTCTGGCTGTACTGGTGGTCCACCGAGACCGCGCGGGGCCTCATCCGCCTAGAGGAGACCAAGGGCGAGTCGCTGAACTCGCTGCTGCGCGGCTACCGCGGGGCGCTTGGCCTGTTGGTCCGCAACCGCGGCCGCCGCCTGGCCCTGCTCATCGCCGCCATCGTCGCCGCCGTCTTCTTGGTAAACGAGACGTTCTGGCAGCTGTTTGTGGCTGAGCATGTGGGCGTCTCCGACGCCCTGTTGCCGTTCTTCCCGATGGCCCGTTCCCTGCTGTCGATGCTGTTCTTCTTCACCGTGATCCCGCGCCTCGTGGCTCGCATCGACCTCAAGCGTCCCCTGCTGATCGGCTTCCTCGTCTACCTCGCGGGCCAGCTGTTGCTGCTGGTGGTGCCCGGCTACCACGGCGGCATCTCTGCCTCCACCTTCGCCCTGCTGGGCGTCTGCCTGCTGCTCGACTCGTTCGGCATCGGCATGGTCTTCATGCTGTCCGAATCGCTGATGGCCCTGCATGTGGACCCGGCCGAGCGCTCGCGGGTGATGGCCCTGAACCGGGCCACCATCCTGGTGGCCGCCGCGCCCTTCGGGTGGATCGGCGGACTGCTGTCAGACCACTCGCGCCTGTGGCCGTTCCTGATGACCGCCTGCCTGCTGGCCATCGGCGCCCTGGTGACGTTCCTGCGCTGGGTGCCCAACGAGCCGCAGGAACCGCGCGCCGTCTCCGGCGACCTCTCCCCCGCCACCAGCTAGAGTGAGGCCACCATGAACTTCCTGACCCTCACCACGCCCGACGGCCCCTTCACCATCCTCGGCGACGCGCACGGCGTCCTAGCCTCCGGCTGGACCGACGACGTCGCCTACCTGACCGCGCTCATCAACCCAGCTCTCATCAGCCCGACGCCCGCCGACCAGGCGCCCGACGACGCCGCAGCCACCGCGCGCCTGCTGGAGGCCGCCGGGGCGGCGGTGACCGCCTACTACGCCGGCGACCTGGCCGCCCCAGGGCGGCTGCCCGTGCGGCAGGCCGGCGGGCCGTTCATCGAGCAGGCGTGGGGTGCACTGCGGAGGGTTGAACCGGGGCGGCCCGTCACCTACCGGGGGCTGGCCGTGTTGGCCGGACGCCCCGGGGCGGTGCGGGCGGCGGCCTCGGCCTGCTCCACCAATGCGGCGGCCCTGTTTGTGCCCTGCCATCGCGTGTTGCGCTCGGACGGCACGGTCGGGCAGTTCCGCTACGGGCCGACGATCAAGGAATCCCTGCTCCGCCGCGAGGGCCGCGAGGGCACGGAGCTCCCCTAAAGGTCGAGGAGCGAGTCCAGCCCGACGGTCAGGCCAGGACGGCCGGCCGCCAGCGCCCGGATGGCCAGCAGCACCCCGGGCATGAAGCTCACCCGGTCGAAGGAATCCTGGCGAATGGTCAGCAGTTCGCCGGGGTTGCCGAGCAGCACCTCCTGGTGGGCGGTCAATCCCGGCAGACGGACGGAGTGCACCCGCACCCCGTCCACCTCGGCGCCACGCGCCTCCCAGCCGTCCTCGGTGGCGTCCGGGGAGGTCCGCCCGCCGCGCGCCCGGGCGATCATCCCCGCGGTGTGTAGGGCGGTGCCCGAGGGCGCGTCCACCTTGCCCGGGTGGTGCAGCTCAATCACCTCGGCGCTCTCGAAGTAGGGCGCCGCGGCCTGGGCGAAGCGCATCGCCAGCACCGCGGAAATCGAGAAGTTCGGGACCACGAGCACCCCGGTCTCCCCGGCGCGCGCCGCCACGCGGGCCAGGGAGGCCTCGTCCCAACCGGTGGTGCCGACCACGGCGGGCACGCCCGCCTCCAGGCAGGCCAGCACATTTGCCTCGGTGACGGCGGGCACCGTGAAGTCGACCGCCACATCGGCGTCGCGCAGGACGGCGGCCAGGTCGCCGCCAAGGTCATACCGGGCAGCCAGCTCCATGCCGTCGGCCCCTACGACGGCGGCACAGGTGGCCTGGCCCATCCGCCCGGCGGCGCCCAGGACGGCAACCCTAATCATCGAATGGGCCCACCTTCACCACCGAGCGGGGACGGGAGGCAAGATCCTGGGCCAAGGCCAGGACGTCTTCCCGGGTGACCGCCCGGATGGCCTCCAGGGACTCATCCAGGCTCCACAGCTCGCCGTAGGTCATCTCCGCCCTGCCGAGCCGCGACATGCGGGCCCCGGAGTCTTCCAGGCCGAGCACCAGGGAGCCGCAGAGCTGGCCAATCGAGCGGGCCAGTTCTGCCGCGGTGATGCCGTCCTGGGCGAGGCGATCAAACTCGGAGTGCAACAGCGCCTCGACCTCTGCCGCCTTGGCGGGGGCACAGCCGGCGTACAGGCCGAAGGCGCCGAGGCCACCGTGGCCGGAGGCAAAGCAGTACGTCGAATAGGCCAGGCCGCGCTTTTCCCGGATTTCCTGGAAGAGCCGCGAGCTCATGCCGCCGCCAAGGACGGCCGAGAGCACCGAGAGGGTGAAGCGGCGCGGGTCGGTGGCCGCTAGGCCCGTAGAGCCGATGATGAGGTTGCCCTGCTCGACGTCACGGCGAATCGTCTTGCGACTCCCGGCGGAGGGCACCCCTTCGACCTGGGGCTCGTGCGAGCGGCGGGCGCGCGGCGCCACCCCGTTCGGCAGGTCCCAGCCGCCCTGGGACAGGCCGGCCAACACCTGGGAAACCACCGTCTCATGATCCACTCCCCCGGCGGCGGTGACGATGAGGGTCTCCGGCCGGTAGTGCCACCGGTAGTGCTCCCAGACGGCCGCGCGGGGAACCGCCCGGATGGTCTCGGGGGTGCCGCCGATGGGGCGCCCAAGCGGGTGCGAGCCGAGCACCACCGAGGCGAACTGTTCGTGAACCACGTCGGAGGGATCATCGTCGTTCATGGCGAGTTCTTCGAGGATCACGCCCCGCTCGGTTTCCAGTTCGTCGGCGTCCAGCCGGGCAGAGGTGACCATGTCGGTGATGACGTCGGTGGCCATGGCCAGGTCGGTGTCGAGCACGCGCGCGTAGTAGACGGTGTGCTCCTTGCCGGTGCCGGCGTTGGCCTCCCCTCCCACCTGGTCAAACGCCTCGGCGATGTCCATCGCGGAGCGGCGTGCGGTGCCCTTGAACAGCAGGTGTTCCAGGAAGTGGGTGGAGCCATAGTGGCCGTCCGTCTCATCGCGGGAGCCGACCGGCAGCCAGGCGCCGATCGAGGCCGAGCGCAGGCCCGGCATGTGCTCGGTGAGGACCCGAACGCCGCCGGGCAGGACGCTGCGACGAATGGTCGCGCCGTCCTGCCCGGTGGTGAGTTCGGACCCCGGCTCAAGCGGCAGGGTCCAGGTCATCTAGCCCTCCGTGGGGGCGTCGTCGCTGCGGCGGGTGCGCTGGCGTGTGCGCTGCGGACGGTCACCGCGGTCGCCACGGTCACCACGCTCGCCGCGGTCCGAGCGCTCGCGGCGCGGACGCTCCTCGCGGGCAGGGGTCTCGACCACCACCTCGTTGCCGTCCTCGTCGAGCACGATGGCCCGCAGGGACAGCTTGCCGCGCGGGTCGATCTCACCGATCTCCACCTGAACCTTCTGGCCGATGGACAGCACGTCGTCGACGTTCTCCACGCGCTGGCCGCCGACCAGCTTGCGGATCTCCGAGACGTGCAGCAGGCCGTCCTTGCCCGGGGACAGGGAGATGAAGGCGCCGAACGGCATGGTCTTGACGACGGTGCCGACAAAGCGCTCACCGATCTCGGGGACGTGCGGGTTGGCGATCGCGTTGATCGCCGCGCGCGCGGCCTCGGCCGACGGGCCATCGGTGGCGCCAATATAGACGGTGCCGTCGTCCTC
>Ga0082212_10005268_pt1 | contig 17677 bp, 14 predicted proteins | sample TergutNt197P3_FD_71548 | JGI IMG/M metagenome (GOLD analysis project Ga0082212, IMG submission 71548) | Neocapritermes taracua P3 segment gut microbial communities from Petit-Saut dam, French Guiana - Nt197 P3 | ecosystem: Host-associated > Arthropoda: Insects > Digestive system > Gut ... | reverse complement strand
AGGTTTATCGAAAAAAAATTCACGATGGCGGAACGCAAAACCATGGCGCTGTTTTATCTGACGGGCCTTGCCTTTGTCGTGCTGATAATACCGCTGCAGTTTGGCCGCGTCTGGCTGTCGCTTGGCTGGCTTGCCGAAGGCGTATCGCTTGCCGTTTACGGCATTTGGAAGAACGAAAAGCGGTTCAGGCAGACAGGACTGATCATCTGCGCGTTGTGCCTGGGCGCATTTGTCGTTTTCGACTGCCTATCAATGTGGCACGATCTGTTTCCATGGAAATATCTGGCGATCACGGCGGGAAGCTTGTTGATTTTGGCCGTCCATATGCACAAAAAAATGATGAGCGGGCGGTTCATTTCCGTTTACAAGTATTTTGCATTGGTGAACGCATGGATATATACCCTGTACATCATTTACAAGGCGGGAGACGCTCTGTCATTTATGTACCGTTCTCAAACGATCTTCCATATTGATTATCTGATCGCAGCGGCATCGATTACCGCCACCTTTATCATCGCCTATGCCGTTTCGAGAATTAAATTGCTGGGTTCCAGGGGAACAAAAATACTGTCAATAGTACTGTACGCCATTGGAATCCTGTGGCTGCTGGTCACTAACCAGATAAACACGCCGGTTGCCGTTATCTATTTCCGGGCGGCCCCTCCGGCGTTGAGCGTTACCATTATCGGTACGGCGATTTTGGCCGTTCTGGGCATCCTCTCCGTTCTTGCGCTGCAGGACGTAATGAAAATTATTGTTACCGAAAAAAAACTCGGCGTTGAATGGTATCCGCTGATCATTTCCGGATATTTTATCATCATCCTTACCCAAAATCTCATTGCCCAGTACAACCTGTCTTTTTCCAGCATGGCAATCAGCATCATCTATGTATTAACAGCCCTTGCGTGGATAATTTTCGGTTTTGCGCGCCGTTATGCCTTTATCCGCCGCTTCGGACTGGGTCTGGCGATTGCGGCGGTAATCAAGCTGTTTCTGGTAGACCTGATCAACCTGACCCAGGGATACCGGATCGTTTCGTATTTCGCCCTCGGCATAACGCTCATTGCGATTTCTTTTGTGTACCAGTTTTTCAGCAAGCGGCTGGAACTGAAAGCGGAGGTATCTGCCCATGCGGAAAAATAACGTCCTGCCGCTGGTCCTGCTGGCTTTTTCCGCCGCATTTGCCTTTGCCGACAGCGCGCGGATATCAATAAGCGGCGAAAACCGCTACAAGTCGGTGCGCCTTACGCCGCAGATTTACAATGCCGCAAACAGCAGCCTGTCTGACCTCCTTATAAAGGATGCCGACGGCGAAAATGTTCCGTATTTTGTCAATACCGGCACTCAGACAACGCAGGCAAGCAGGGAAACCTTTCCGCTCACGCCGATTAATTCCTACGTTATGGATGATTATTTTTTCTTCGACTACCGGCTTGCCGCCATGCGGAGCGGCGACACGATAGCGACGTCGCTGGAATTTTCCACCCGCAATACCGGTTTTGCCAAAGCCGTAGATGTGTACGGCAGCTACGACAATGTTTATTGGGAGTTTGTGCAGAGCGATTCCCTGTATGTCGTTGAAGGAAAATCCAAACTTGCCATTGATTTCAGGCATCCGCAGAAATATACCCATTACCGGCTGAGGCTTTCGAATAACCTGGAACGCATCTCCTTTTACGGAATTTACCTTGTTTACAGCGTAGAAATGGTTGAGGAATCCTATTTTGTCGAAAGCATCATTCCCGAATTTGCCGTCGAAGAAAAGGATAAAACGACGAATATTATTATTGAGGGCCTGAAAAATCTGCGGCTCTGCGATATTACGATCCACACCGACAGCATGTTTATCCGGACGACAAGGGCGCTTGGGGGAATACAAAAGGAATTGTACCACCTTTCGATAAACGATACCTCGTACACGGATACAACCCTGCCGCTTAACCGGAAAATTTCGTCGGGGGAAACCTGTACCGTCACGATTGCCAACGGCGATGACAAGCCTATTCACATAACGGGCGTTACCGTGCGGTACTATGCCGACGACCTGGTGTTTGAGGGAAAGGCGGGCGAAGTGTACACGCTGGAATTCAGCGCGGACCCTGCCAAAAAAGCCCCCGTGTATGACATCGGCCGCTACAGGAACGAGATTCTCAAGGGGACGATTGACCGTCTTGCGTTAGGGGAACCGTATATAACAGCGGCGGAGGAATCGCCTCGAACATTCCCTGCTAAAATTGTTTTTAATATCGTAATAATCGCCATTTCCCTGCTGTTGGGTCTGGTAATTATATTGAAGCTGAAAAAATAAGGAAGAACGGTATGGACGAAGTTCAGGCTCAAATTCCCGGCAGGATCAAGGAACTCAGGGAGATCCTCGAGATCAGCGCGATGGACATGGCGGCGGATATTAGCGTCCCCTTTGAGACCTACAGCAAGTACGAAAACGGCGAGCTGGATATTCCGATCAGCGTTTTGTACCATATTGCGGCAAGGCTCGGCACGGATGTAACGGTTTTGATGACCGGCGAAAGCCCCCGAATGGACAGTGCCGCCGTCTGCCGCAAGGGAAAGGGCGTTCAGATAGAGCGGTACCCCGGCTATGAATTTTCCAGCCTTGCCTACAACTTCAAGGGAAGGACGATGGAGCCGCTTTTGGTGCTGCTCGATTCGTCCCGTCCTCCAGCGGCGCAGGTGTCGCACACCGGGCAGGAGTTTAACTATGTGGTTGAAGGCAAAATGAAGGTGACGGTTGAAAAAGCGGAATATATCCTTGGCGAGGGCGATTCGATTTACTTTGACGCGACTCTGCCGCACGGCCAGAGCGCGGTAGACTCAAGCGCCCGCTTCATCACGATAATACAGGAATAGGATTTACCGATGGACGAGATACTCTCACGTTACTGCCCCCGGATAGAATTTGACAGCTACGAGGATTTTTACGCCAACTACCGCTGCAACGTGCCGGATAATTTTAACTTTGCCTACGATGTTGTTGACGAATGGGCGCGGCTCAAACCGGAAAAGACCGCCCTTCTGTGGACCGACGATTCCGGCGTGGTAAGGCGTTTTACCTTTGCCGACATCAAGCGGCTTTCCGACAAGGCGGCAAATGTCCTTGTCTCGATGGGCATACAGAAGGGCGACGTGGCAATGCTGATACTCAAGCAGCGGCCGGCGGTGTGGGTGATGATGTGCGCCCTGATGAAGATCGGCGCGGTCTGCATACCCGGCACATATCAGCTAACGGATAAAGACCTTGAATACCGCTGCAACATCGCCGAGGTAAAGCTCCTCGTCACTGTTGATGATCCCGATCTTCTGGCTTCTCTTGCCGCCGCCCGCCCAAAATGCGGCAAACTGGAACACATTGCCATCGTTGGCGACATGCCCAAAGAAGCGGCATTGGCCGGGTGCATCAGCCTGAAAGCGGAAATAGAAGAAGCAAGCGAAGATTTTCGCCGCGTGGAAACCAAAACCGCCGACACAATGCTTGTCTATTTTTCATCGGGCACTTCGGGGATGCCCAAGATGGTACTGCACAACCACAGCCTCCCGCTGGGGCATATCGTCACCGCCAAATACTGGCACTGCGTTGAGGACGATGCGGTGCACCTGACCCAGACCGATTCAGGCTGGGCGAAATTCGCCTGGGGCAAAATCTACGGACAGTGGATCTGCGGCGCGGCGGTCGGCGTGTACGACACGGAAAAATTTACCCCTCTGGGGATGCTGGACGCGGTACAGCGGCTGCGGCCGGCGACGTTCTGCGCTCCGGCGACAATTTTCCGGTATCTGATAAAGGAAGACCTTTCCGGCTACGATTTCAGCTTTATCCGCCACACCTCGGTTGCCGGTGAGCCGTTAAGCCCCGAGGTGTACCACCGGCTGAAAGCCCTGACCGGCCTTGAAATCCGCGAAGGCTTTGGCCAGTCGGAAACCTCGGTGATGGCGGCGGTGTTCAAGTGGCTGCCGGTCAGGCCCGGTTCCATGGGCAAGCCCGCGCCGCTGTTCGGCATCAGCCTGCTCGATGAAGACGGCGAGCCTTGCGACGACGGCATCGTCGGTAACATGAGCGTAACGGCGGCTGGCGGAAACATGTACGAAGGTGACGGCCTTTCGGCAGCCGCGCCGGAAGCGGGCGTTCCAGCGGTTGGCCCGTCGGCGTTTCCCGGCCTGTTCCGCGGCTACTGGAAGGATCGCGACCTCACGATGAACGCATGGCGCGGCGGGACCTACCGCACCGGGGACATGGCCTGGCGGGACGGGGAGGGCTACCTCTGGTTTGTCGGCAGAAACGACGACGTGATCAAATGCTCAGGCTACCGCATCGGCCCCTTCGAGGTAGAAAGCGCGCTGATGGAACATCCCTGCGTACTTGAATGTGCCGTAACCGCCGCGCCCGATCCAATGCGGGGCCAGGTAGTTAAGGCAAGCATCGTGCTGGCGCGGGGCTATGCCCCCTCGGACGAGCTAATCCGCGAACTGCAGAACCACGTCAAGCGCGTCACCGCCCCCTACAAATACCCCCGCATCGTGGAATTTGTCCCCGATCTACCCAAAACAATCAGCGGCAAGATACGGAGAAATGTTATCAGAGAAATGAATTAGTTCGAAATTTCATCTCACGGAGGCACTAAGGCACTGAGGACACGGAGATTAGGGATTGGGATATTCTCTTTTCCCCTATTCTTCCTCCGTGCCTTCGTGCCTCTGTGTGAAATATTCCGAAAAATTTACCCCAGTTCCAGTGCGCGCTGCCAGGCGGCTTCTACTGCCTGCATTACCGTGCCGCGAAAGGCGCCTGCTTCCAGAGCGGCGATGCCGGATATGGTGGTGCCGCCGGGGGAGGCTACCATGTCCTTGAGTTCGCCGGGGTGTTTGCCCGTTTCCAGTACCATCGCCGCCGAGCCGAGTACGGTCTGGGCTGCGTAGCGCAGGGCCTTGTCGCGGGGCAGGCCGGCTTGTACGCCGCCGTCGGCAAGCGCCTCGATGAATAGGTACGCAAAAGCAGGGCCGGAACCGGAAAGGCCGGTAACGGCATCGAGGAATTTTTCGTCGACCCGATCGACGGCGCCGGCGCTTTTAAGCATTTTTTCAAGGTACGCGGTTTTGTCTTCATCCAGGGCGGAAGAGGCGGCGAGGGCGATCATTCCCTTCGCAATGAGCGCCGGTGTGTTGGGCATTATGCGTGCAATGGGCACGTTTGCCACAGGCACATTTGCACCGCCGCCGGCGATTGCCGCCTGAATTGTGCCAATTGTCCAGCCGGCAGCCATGGACACCAGCATCGGCGCGCGGCCTTCGGCAAGCCGCTGCCTCAATACCGGGGCAATTTCCGCCAGCACGACGGCCATTATCTGCGGCTTAACCGCAAGGAACACATAATCGGCTTTTTCTGCCGCTTCGGCGTTGGAGCCGAAAACCGCAGCGCCAAGCGCCGCCGCAGCCGTTTTCGCCTTTTCCGCGTCGGCATCGGCGAATCCGATGGCGGGGCCGCCTGAGATCCCGGCGATGCCCTTCATCAGGGCCATGCCCATGTTTCCGCTGCCAATGCAGGCAACAGTGGTTGTACTCATGTTTTAACGTTACTTTATTTTGCCATACATTTCCACTATAATATTATTGTGGCTTTGTTAACCGATTTGCATAATCATTCCTGCCTTTCTCCCTGCGGTTCTCTGGATATGTCGCCCCGCCGGATTCTGGAGCTTGGCGCCGCGCGCGGGCTGAAAGTTATGGGCCTTACCGACCATAATTCCAGCCTGAACTGCACAGCCTTTGCGAAACTCAGCCGCCAATTCGGGATTATTCCCATTTTTGGCATGGAAGCGACAACGAATGAGGAGATACACATCCTCTGCCTGTTTACCAGCCTGGAGGCAAGCCTTGCCTTTAACGACTATGCCTATTCAATTTTGGTTCCTTTTCTCAATGTTCCGGAAAAAACCGGGGATCAGGTGTATGTGGACGAGGATGACAACATCGAAGGCGAAGTTGAATACTATCTGGTGAATCCGCTTTCCATTTCCGTTGAGGAGGTGGGGGCGAAGGTAGCCGAATACGGCGGCATCGTTATCCCGGCGCATGTCGATCGTCCCGCCTTTTCCATGACCAGCCAGCTGGGCGTGGTGGTGGGCGGCCCCTGGACGGCGGTTGAATGTGTCCGTATTCCGCCGCTTCTGAACGGCTGGCCGCTGGACACCCTGGGATATCCCCTCACCACCTCGTCGGATGCCCATTATCCCGAACACATCGCCCGCCGCCCCTTCCAGCTTGACATTTCTGCGGAAGAACTTCAGCCCGCCGGCCCCGGCGCAGAAGCCGACATCGAAGCCTTCAGGCGGGCATTGGGCAAAAGGCCGACAGTCCCCACCTGACGTTCTGAATTGTCAATCCATAGGCTTGACAATTCCTGTTTTTTAAGCGATAATTTGACTATGGCCTCGGTCAATGAGTATAAGCGCCTCGAGAACAGCTTCGTCCAGAGGGTAAAGAACGGCGTTACCGCTGTCGGCCGTGGAATAGGCCGGGGCTTGTATGCCGCCGGACGTTTTCTTACACGCCGGTATACTGTGGTTTTTGTCCCCCATTCCGAAAAACGGGTCTACAACCTCCATGTCAACATACTTTCAATGTTCTGTTTTCTCCTTGTCCTGGCGGGGATTTTGGGGTCGTTCTTCTGGTACAGCGCTTCGTATAGTTCCACCCGTATCATTCTTGCCGAAAAAGACAGCCGCCTTATGGACATAGAGGGAAACCTGGACCGGCTCCGCGACGAAACGACGCTGCTCTTGCGGGAGGCTCGTTCCTTTGAAAATTCCCTCCAGGAAGCCCTCTCCTCCATTGGCTCAGATTTGAACAGGCAGACCTCCCAGTCTCAGGGAGGCGACCTCGGTTCGTTTTTTAATATGAGGGAGACCCCGGAAGGGGTATTGCAGGAGGCTGACGATCTCAGGCGGCTTTCCGCCTACCTTAACTCAGCATCGGGGCCGATACAGGAAATCGGCTCTATGCTGAAAAATCAGAGCACCCTCCTTGCAGAGATCCCCAGCATCTGGCCGATCAAGGGCGACCTTGGGCATATCTCCATGTATTTCGGCCAAAATAAAAACCCCTTTAGCGGGCAGTACTACATCCACAAGGGCATCGACATTTCCACCTACCGTTCAGGCGACCCGGTGGTAACAACCGCCGACGGGCAGGTGGTAACCATCGACTATGCCGAAGACTTTGGCAATTACGTGATCATCCGGCACAAGCACGGCTACTATACCCGCTACGCCCACCTGCTTTCAGCCAGGGTCAGGCTGGGCCAGCGCGTCCAGCAGGGCGACGTGATTGGCTACATAGGCAACACCGGCCTTTCGACAGGGCCCCATCTGCATTACGAGGTTCACATTGGATCGGATGTTGTCGATCCCTACAAGTATATGACTATCCGCACCAGCATCGCCAAGCAGGGACGCTGACAAGGCCCTATGCCTACAGTCCCGGCGGCGGGTTCCGGCAGACACGACGATTTCTCGATAAACACCATCATTGGCCCCAACACAAGCCTCAAGGGAGATATCGAAACAGGTGGCTTTACCCGCATCGACGGCAGCATTATGGGGAATGTAAACGCACAGGGCAGGGTGGTAATTGGCGAGCGGGCGCGGATGAAAAGCGATGTCCACGGCACGGCGATAACGATCGGCGGGGTGGTGTACGGCAACGTGATTGCCTCGGAGTCGCTGCTGATCCTTTCCACAGCCCTTGTTTTGGGCGACGTTATCACCCGCCGGATACAGGCCGACGAGGGCTGCCTGATCCACGGCAGGGTGCTTGTGTGCCCCGACAAAAACAGTTGGGAACTCGCACTGGGCCGGCACCATGACGCGCAGGGGATAAAATCGGCGCTGCCCGTTTTTTCAAGGGCTGAAAATGGCAAAAGTTGATACCGATGTCCCGTCGTTCTACATGAACCCGTCGGCATATACCCATATAAAAGACGATAAAAAACCCGAAAAAACGAGGAGAACGGGCAAAACGGAGTTTTCCCGCATTATGGATGAGATACGGGGAAAAACCGCCGGAGAACTCGGCCCGCTGGAGGACCTGCCCGTTTCCGAGGAAACCCTTAACGCATTGATGGACGATGTCCGCAGCGCCGGGGATACCCTGCTTTCCAGGCCCCTTCCCGAAGAAATTGTCCGCTACAAGCAGGCGGTGCGGAATTTTATGAACTATGTCGTCAAAAACTGCTACAGCCTGGATCACGAAGCAGGCATTCCCAAATTTCTCAAACCGGGCTACAAGGGTTCGCGCGGCACTCCCGAAGCGAGGGCCCAGCTTACCTATTCAAAAATTCAGGTAATAGACAAGAAACTGGAAGACATGGCGGCGATGCTTCTTTCCAGCCAGAAGCCGCAGCTGGAACTCGCCTCCCGTCTTGAGGAAATAAAAGGACTTTTGATAGACTTGCTACAGTAGGTGTTTATGAGTGATTTAGAAGAAGAAGACATTTCCCTTCTTGAGGACAAACCCGAAGAAAGGGAAATGAACGTAATTGCCAGCAAGAAGATCGACTCCATCGCCCCCGATACGCCGATCTACCGGCTGCGGCTCCTGTATTCCCATGAGACTTTTCTGGCGATTTACCGCGACGATACGCTGTACCCCCGCTCGATGGTGGTAGTCCCCACCCGTTTCGGCAAGGACCTTGCCGAGGTTATCGGGCCGGTGCGCCATACCGACACCAATACCGGCGAAATTGCCTGGATTGAACGCGTCGCCGCGAAAGAAGACCTGGAAAAAGCCCAAAATAACCGCAGCCTGGAAAAGGACGCCCTAAGAATCTGCAAGGAAAAAATACAAAACTACCAGCATCTGGTGCAATTTTCGATGAAGCCGGTTATGGCCCATTATCTGCTGGAGGAACCAAAGATACTGTTTTTCTTTACCGCCGACAACCGCGTGGATTTTCGGGAATTGGTTAAAGACCTGGTCAGCATTTTTAAAACCCGCATCGAACTGCGCCAAATCGGCGTGCGGGACGAGGCGAGGGTGGTCAGCGGCCTGGGCATCTGCGGGCGGGGCTATTGCTGCCATTCGGTATCGGACAAGCTCAAGCCGGTTTCCATTAAAATGGCGAAGGATCAGAACCTTTCGTTTAACTCGATGAAAATATCCGGCCCCTGCGGAAGGCTGCTGTGCTGCCTTTCCTACGAGCACAACTTCTACAGCGAACAGATCCGAAGTACCCCCCAGGAAGGGGTAAAGGTTAACTGCGAAAATGAAGTATGGACCGTCACGGAAGTAAACATGGTTTCCGGCCATGTGAAAATGAGCAACAGCGACGGCCGGGTACTCACCCTTGCCACCGATCGTTTCGAACGTGTGGATAACCGCTGGCGGGTCAAATAAGGGATTAGGGATCGGGGACTGGGGACTAGGGTTTTTATTCGCAGGCTGGGCTTGTTGGCAACTTGCTGGGATTACTAACAACTATCCCCAGTCCCTAACCCCCAGTCCCAAGTCCCTTATCTTGTGGTCTTTGCGACGTCGCAGATGCGGCGGGCCATTTTTTGCAGGGAAACCTGCTCCATCACATGACCAAGTTCGTAGGCGACGCGGGGCATCCCGTAGACGACGGCGCTTCCCTCGTCCTGGCCCAGGGTCATGCCGCCTTCTTTATAGATTGTTCCCAGGTGCTGCGCGCCGTCCCGCCCCATGCCGGTCATGATTACCCCCAGGGCGTGGTTCTGGTAGTTCATCGCCACCGACGCGAACAGCACGTCGGCGGACGGGCGGTGGCCAGAAACCAGCGGCGCGTCGGAAAGCCGCACCACGGGGTTGAAGGACTTTTTTTCCACTTCCAGGTGCTTGTTGCCCTGGGCGATGAGTATCCTGCCGCTCTGGATCGCGTCGCCGTCTTCGGCTTCTTTTACGTCCAGGGGGCAGATGCGGTCCAGGCTTTTTGCAAATTCGTTGGTAAAGCCAGGGGGCATATGCTGGACTACCACGATGGGAACCTTTAAATCGGCGTCAATCTGCGAAAAAACCACCCTGAGCGCGTCGGGGCCGCCGGTGCTAATGCCGATGGCGATGATCTCGGTGTTGGCCGGTTTGCGCACCTGAGTCGGCGGCTTGGCCGGTTCGGCGGCAGGAGTGCTGCTCAGGTTCATGTGGGCAAGCAGATCCGGGCTTTGGACGCTGTTTTCGGGTTTCGCCGCGTATTCCGAGGGGGCAAGGACTTTTTTTCCCAGCGTCTTGCGGTATGAGCTGCCGTAACCGAGGAGCATTCCAACGAGGGTATCCTTTACCACATGGATGTCTTCCGATTCCGATCCGGAGGGTTTCTGTATAAAATCGCTGGCGCCGAGCGAAAGCGCCTCCATGGTTATTTCCGCGCCCCTGCGGGCGATGGACGAAAGGATTACCACGGGGATTTTTATTCCCAGCTTCTTTCTTTCTTTAAGGAATTCGATGCCGTTCATCTCCGGCATTTCAAGGTCCAGAACGATCGCATCGGGGTTAACCCTGGGTATCTTGTCCAGCGCGAACCTTCCGTTCATCGCTTTTTCTGCTACCACAAGGCCGGGCGTGCTTTCGATCATCTTGCCTATCAGGTTGCGCATCAGAGCCGAGTCGTCAACGATCAATACAGAAACTTCATCAGCCACGGCTATCTCCGTTATGTAAATTTTCGGTACAGGGTTGCCCACTCGGTTTTAATGAATTCAAATTTTGTATCCATTCCGAAAAGCGACTCTGAATGACCGATGAACAGGAACGATTTCGGCGACATCGCCTCCCAGAAACGTTTCATTACCGCGGTCTGCGCGACCTCGTCAAAATAAATAATCACGTTTCTGCAGAATATAATATCAATGCCGCGCTGTCCGGAATCATTTTTAAGATTATGGTAGTCGAATTTGATTTTTGCCTGCAAATCGGCATTGACATGGTAGCCGCCGTCGACTTTTTCAAAGTACTTTTTAAGGTATTCCGGAGGGATGCCGTCTACCTTGCTGTCCGCGTAAAAACCTTCTTTTGCGGTCATCAGGCACTTAAGGCTTATGTCGCTGGCCAGTATCTCGAACTTCCAGGGTGGCGGCAGCTTTTCGGTGAGCAGCATCGCCAGGGTGTAAGGTTCTTCCCCGGTAGAGCAGCCCGCGCTCCATAGCCTGATGGTGTTGCCCGGGCTGCCTTTTTTTATGTTGTTGATAAGTTCCGGAACTACAAATTTTTCGAGCGCGTCGAAGTGGGGCTGATTCCTGAAAAAGCGTGTCAGATTGGTGGTTATCGAGTCAAGAAAGCCTTTCAGTTCTTCTTTATCGGTACTAATCGTGTTATAGTAGGTCCTGACGGAATCGACCCCTTTTTCCCTGAGCCGCTCCTTGAGCCTGCTTTCCAAAATCGACCGGTTTGCCGGTGTGAAAGTAATACCGCTTTCGGCGTAGATAAAGGCGCGGTATTTCTCAAAATCGGCATCATTAAAGAATTCGCTGTCTGCCATGGTACTATAGTAGGCGAGTCTTCGCTCCCTGTCAATAGACTTGTGCTGCATTTATGAAAATTGGTATTTACCCGGCAAGCGTAAACCGCTATACTGGTTCTGTCCAAAGGGCGGGTTCACCCTCCAAAAAGGGGTTCCTGGCCCTCAAAAAAAGGATAAAGGCGGTAAATTATGGTAATTTTGACCCTGAATTGCGGTTCCTCATCGGCTAAATACCAGGTGTACGACTGGGAAGCCCAGGATATTCTGGCGGTGGGCATTGTGGAAAAGGTGACCATTGGGGGTTCGTACATTACCCACAAGGCCAAAGGCAGGGAAGAATACGTCCTGGAACAGGACTGCCCGACCCATACCGACGCGGTAAACCTGATTATCAAGACCCTCACCGGCAAGGAGCAGGGGGTAATAAGCGATATGTCGGTGATCAAGGCGGTCGGCCACCGGGTGGTGCACGGCGGGAACAAGTTTACCAAGTCGGTAATAGTGAACGACGAGGCAATGGCGGCGTTCAGCGAGATGCAGGACATGAGCCCCCTGCACAATCCGGCGAACATCATGGGAATTGAGGCGGCAAAGAAGGTGCTGCCCGACGTGCCGCATTGCGCGACCATGGACACCGCCTGGCACCAGACCATGCCGCCGGAATCCTACCTGTACGCGACGCCCTACGAATGGTTCGAGAAGTACCAGGCCCGGCGCTACGGCTTCCACGGCACGAGCTTCCTTTACACGGCCAAGCGCGCTGCAGTGCTGCTGGGCCAGGACCCGTTCAAAACCAACCTGATCATCTGCCATCTGGGGAACGGCGCTTCGGTGAACGCCGTCAAAGACGGCTGTTCCTATGACACGAGCATGGGAATTACCCCGCTGGAAGGCCTGGTGATGGGGACCCGCTCCGGCGACCTCGACCCGGCGCTGCCCTTCTACATCATGCGGAAGACCGGCATGAGCGCCGCCGACATTGAAAGCGCCCTGAACAAAAAGTCGGGGCTTTTGGGGATAACCGGAAAGCACACCGACCGCCGCGACATACAGGCCGCCGCGGTAAACGGCGACAAGCAGGCCCTGCTCGCCCAGCACATCGAGGCGCAGCGGGTAAAGAAGTACATCGGCGCGTATCAGGCGATCCTCGGCAGGGTAGACGCGCTGGTCTTTACCGCCGGCGTGGGGGAATTTGCCTGGTTCATGCGGAATAAAATTCTCGACGGGCTTGAAGGCGTCGGCATTGCCTACGATCCCAAAAAGAACGAAATGTCCCATACCCGCAACACCGAGACTCTCATTTCCCGGCCCGATTCGAAAATCCCCGTCTACATCATCCCCACCGACGAGGAACTGGTAATGACCGAGGACGCATACGCCTTAATGAAGGGAACCTACGATATCCACACCAAGTTCGCCTATTCCTTCCAGAGCAAGGACTATGTAAACAAGGGCCGCGCCGAGGGCCTCAAACACGAACTGGAAAAAAATCCCCAGTTAGCCGAAATCGTCGCAAAGCCAAAGTAGGGAATTTTCTCGACAATATTTCACACAGAGGCACAGAGGCGCAGAGGACACGGAAGAGGAAGGAGTAGGGAATGAGGAATAAACCTTGCTATTTCTTTGCTGTGCCTCAGTGCCTTTGTGTGAGGTTTTGAGGGAACTATTGTGTTCGAGCTATTGTGCATCGGGAATGCCATTGTTGACGTGTTTGCTCCGGCTGACCCGGCGTGGCTGGACGGGCTGGGGATAAAGGCGCCGGTGCAGCATATACCGGGGGAACTCGCACGGCGGGTGCTGGGGGAATTGAGCGGCAGGGCGGATACCGTGCTGTGTTCCGGCGGCGCGGCGGCGAATGTGGCGAAAATCGCCGCCATGCTGGGCGTTGGCACGGCCTTCGCCGGCTGCGTCGGCGCGACTCGGGATGGCGATCTTGCTGCCGTTTTCAGAGATCAGCTTGAGGCGGCGGGCGTTGTTCCCCTTCTTGCAACCGGCGCCAACATGACCGGGCTGTGCTTTGTTTTTTGTCGTGGCGAAGCAAGTTCGCCTTACGAAACCCGCATCGCCGCTTTTCCCGGCGCTTCGCTGGAATTCGCCGAAGCCGATGTCGGCGAAGAGATGATTGCCGCCGCCGGTTCTCTTGTGCTGGACGGCTTCATGCTCGACCGCCAGCCGCTGGTTGAACATATCCTGCGCCTGGCAGGGCAGCGGAAGATGCCCATCGCGTTGGACGCCGCCTCGGTGTTCCAAGTCCGCGAACATGCCGATGCGATTCTCCGGTACTGCCGCAGCTACCCGATGACTGTTTTTATGAATGCTGACGAATGTATCGCTTTTTATAATATTATTATAAGGGGTGATACCGGGGAAGCGGTTTGGGACGGGGGCGATAAAGAACATTTTATTCTACGGAAAGTTTGTCCGGCGCTGAAACACCTCACCGAGAGGGAGGCGTTTCCCCTCCTGGTTATTAAATTGGGCGGGCGCGGCGCGGTGGTCCTTGCCGGCGGCGATGTTCTCTATGAAGAAACTTCTGAGATCGTCCCATTTGATACCGTAGGTGCGGGAGACGCGTTTTGCGCCGCTTTTCTTTCCGCCCGGATTCGCGGCAGGCTGCTTCGGGAATGTGCCGCCCTGGGTAATAAAGCAGCGCGGGAGATTCTTTCTGTGCCCGGCACTCAAGTCGAAGCCGAAAAATTGCGGCATCTACGTCTCTGCGTGAGTAATTAAAATGAATCTTCCCGCAAAGTAGCAGTCTTTTGGGGTTTGTAGTATAATTATTGTATGTCGTCCCGCCGCAGCGCTATTGTTGACGCTCTGACAAAAGCGATTGAAATATTTACATCCCACGGTGAAAAAACTTTTGACGAAGTTATGACTAACGGCATACGTCCGGTCGCGGACGCGGTGGGCTTGGATCGCGTCGTGTTTTACCGACGCATGGATGTTGACGGAAATATGTGCCTGGGGCAGATATACCGGTGGGACGGAAAAGAAGGCGGGCTGATTTTTCTGGACGAAGAATTGCGGAATTTGCCCAACATACCTGTTATTGAACGCTGGATTGCAGCAACCTCGCAGGGCGGAGACGTGCGGATACGTGAAAGCGAAATGTCTGAAGACGAACTTTCGTTCCTCGGCCATTTCGGCGTAAAATCGCTGCTGATTGTGCCGATTTTTACCCATGGGGCGTATTGGGGCGGCGTCTCATTTCAGAGCCATACCAACGACAGCTATTTTGACGAAGACTGCGCCGATCTGTTAAAGGCGTCCGCAAGCCTGTTTGCCAATGCCATTATCCGCGGGGAAATGTCGAGAAAAATCGGCGAAGCGATTCAGGCGCTCGAACGCCGCGAGGAAATTACCAACACACTGAACAAGATGTCCGTTATTTTTCTTTCGCAGAGCGGAACGACGTTTGACGAGATGATGACCGCAGGTATCAGGCTGATTGCCGACATGATGAATCTTGACCGCCTGTCCGTTTGGCGCAATTTCAGTACAGACGGAGGTCTGCATACCTCGCAGGTCTACCGGTGGGAACGGAAATCGGGAGGGACTACGGCGCCAAACGCCGAATTCAATGACGTTATCCTGGAACACATCGTTTCGGGCTGGGAAAACATTTTTGCAGATAACGGGATGATAAACGGCCCCGTCCGGCTTATGCCGGAACGCGAAGCCGTTACATTACAATCATTCGGGATTGTGTCGGTTCTTGCTACTCCCGTGTTCATCAACAATTCCTTTTGGGGCTTTGTGCTGTTTGAAGACCACCACAGCGAACGCAATTTTGAAAAGGATTATGCGGAACTGCTGCGATCGGCGGCTTTTTTGCTGGCCAACACCTTTATACGCGCGGAAATGGAACAGAATATCGCCAATGCGAATGAACTTAACCGCACGATGATCCAGGTCGCCCCCTTCGGAATTACCATCTTTGATGAAGATTTAAATTTTATTGACTGTAACGACGCTATTGTCAATATTTACGGCGGTTCAAAACAGCAATTCATCCATAATTTTACCGATTTTTCGCCTGAATATCAAAATGACGGATCGAAATCATCGGAAAAATACAGGGAAATAATGAAACGGGTGCTTGGCGGCGAACACATGATCTTTGAATGGACTCATCTATCCAAGTCGGGCGAGCATATCCCGTTTGAAATTACCGTTACGCGTGTTAAGTACAGCGATAAATATATCGGAATGGCTTTTCAGTACGACTTGCGCCACATTAAAAACATGATGGAAAGCATCCGCGAACAGGGCGAGCTGCTCAGGGAGGCGCTTGCCAGGGCGACTGCGGCAAGCAAGGCAAAAAGCGAATTCCTGTCCAACATGAGCCACGAGATGCGAACCCCCCTGAACGCAATCATCGGCATGACGGCAATCGGCAGAAACGCGGCGGAAATAGAACGCAAGGATTACGCTCTGAACAAGATCGTAGACGCTTCCGCCCATCTGTTAGGTGTAATTAACGACGTGCTGGACATGTCAAAGATCGAAGAAAACAAGCTGGCGCTGTCGCCGGTTGAATTTGACTTTGAAAAGATGCTGCAAAGGGTAGTCGGCGTAATTAACTTCCGTGTGGACGAACGGCGGCAGAACCTCACCGTACACATCGATCAGGCCATCCCGGCAAACCTGATCGGCGACGACCAGCGGCTGGCGCAGGTTATTACCAACCTTCTTGCAAACGCGGTAAAATTTACCGGCGAATATGGTTCCATCGCTCTTGACACGGACCTTTTAAGGGAAGAAAACGGGCTTTGCACCATCCGGATTGCGGTAACAGACACGGGAATTGGCATAACCCCTGAACAGCAGGCCAATCTGTTCCAGTCGTTTCAGCAGGCGGAAAGCAGCACGGCGCGCAAATACGGCGGCACGGGGCTGGGGCTGTCGATATCGAAGAGCATTGTGGAAATGATGGGCGGCGAAATCCGTGTAGAATCCGAGCCGGAAAAAGGTTCCATTTTCAGTTTTACGGTTCAGTTGCGGCGGGGCGAAGGAAAACAGCGGAACCTTCTGAACGAGGAAATTAACTGGAAGAATGTCCGCATCATGGCGGTAGACGACGACCCGGATGTGCTGGTGTATTTCAGGGAAATCATGAAGGGATTCGGCGTATCCTGCGACACCGCGTCCGGCGGCGATGAGGCATTGCAATTGGTTGAACGTAACGGTTCCTACAATATTTATTTTGTTGACTGGAAAATGCCCGGCGTTGACGGCGTACAGTTAACCGGCGCGCTGAAGTCTAAGGCGCAGAGTCCGGGAAGGGCCGTCGTCATCATGATTTCCGCCGCCGAGTGGCAGACGATTGAGGAAGATGCGAGAAAAGCGGGCGTTGACCGGTTCCTGTCCAAGCCGCTATTCCCATCGGCGATAATGAATGTTATTAACGAGATGTTTGGTGTAAACCAGCGGCAGGAAGACGATAAACCGCCGGATATTGACGGCATCTTTGCGGGACACTGCATCCTTCTTGCCGAGGACGTGGATATTAACCGCGAGATTGTAATTGAACTGCTTGCGCCGACCCTGCTGCGGATCGAATGTGCCGAAAACGGGGCGGAAGCCGTCCGCATGTTCGGCGACGCGCCGCAAAAGTACGAATTGATTTTCATGGATGTGCACATGCCCGAAATGGACGGCTATGAAGCAACCCGCCTTATCAGAAAAATGGAAACTGGAACAGGAGAAAAAAACGGCGGGAAGACGGCTCTTGAATATTTTGCACCGAGTTTCGCCAAAGGTGAAACTCGAAGCTATTATAGGGATTTGCGAAAGCAAATCCCTATAATAGCAATGACCGCCAATGTCTTCCGCGAGGACATCGAAAAATGCCTCGCCGCCGGCATGAACGACCACATCGGCAAGCCGCTGGATTTTGAAGTGGTGCTGGACAAGCTGCGGGAAAATCTGCTGTAGGGATAGTTCGCTACAACAGAACAGCCCTGGCGACCTTTTCTCCTTCTGCTTCGCCGAGAAGGGCGGCGATAACGGCGACGGCGAATTTGCCCGCAGTCCCCGCCGCTCTGCTGGTGATGACATTGCCGTCAACGGCGACGCTTTCGTCCGTCCATTTGCCGCCCTGCACTTTTTCTTCCATACCGGGGTAACAGGTAAACTTTTTGCCGTCCAGGAGGCCAAGCGGGGCGAGCACCACCGCCGGGGCGGCGCAGA
>Ga0082212_10005267_pt1 | contig 17679 bp, 13 predicted proteins | sample TergutNt197P3_FD_71548 | JGI IMG/M metagenome (GOLD analysis project Ga0082212, IMG submission 71548) | Neocapritermes taracua P3 segment gut microbial communities from Petit-Saut dam, French Guiana - Nt197 P3 | ecosystem: Host-associated > Arthropoda: Insects > Digestive system > Gut ... | reverse complement strand
TAGGTATTATCATGCTGATAGGACTTGTCGCCAAGAACGGGATACTGATCGTTGAGTTCGCCAACCAGCGTCAGGAAGCGGGCGACGATAAGCCCGACGCAATCCGTACAGCCTCCGCCCAACGCTTTCGCCCCATTTTAATGACCAGTTTCTCTACTGTGCTCGGGCTGCTGCCTTTGGTGTTCGCATCTGCCGAAGGTGCAAACAGCCGCATTGCAATGGGTTATGCCACAGTGGGCGGCATGATATTCTCTACCTTCATGTCTTTATATATCGTCCCCGCCATGTACAGTTACATCGCAACGAATATGAAAAATAAAAAAGAAAAAGAATGAAACACAGTTCTATTATCTTGCCGGTTTTGCTTGCCTGCTGTACGATGGTCTACGCACAGGAATTTTATACTTTGGAGAAATGTCTGGAGATTGGTCTCGAACGCAACTTCTCCATCCGGATTGTTAAAAATGAAGCGCAGATTTCCGCCAATAATGCGACGCCGGGCAATGCCGGCTACCTGCCGACGATAGATATGAGCGGAGGCGTCAGCGGTACGCAGTACAGTTATGATTATGATTATAGAGACGGTACCTCCTCAAAAGATAAAAACATCAACAACGAAACGGCCAACCTCGGAATCAATCTGAACTGGACCATCTTTGACGGATTTGGCATTCAGGCAGATTACAGCAAGCTCAAAGAACTGCAACAGATGGGCGAACTGAACACCCGCATTGCTATTGAAAACCTGACGGCCAGCATCTCTGCAGAATACTATAACCTGATACGCCAGCGGATACGCCAGCGAAACCTCAATTCAGCCGTTATCCTGTCGAAAGAAAGACTTCGCATAGTGGAAGCCCACTTTGTGATCGGTTCGATGTCGGGACTGGAACTGCAGCAGGCGAAAGTCTATTTCAATGCCGACAGTTCGCAACTGTTAACACAAAACGAAACAGTCAAAGCCTCGCTGATACGACTAAACGAGCTGATGGGACTTAACACTTTTAACCAGAACGTTCAGATATACGATACGATACCATTAAACACTTCGCTTAACGAATCGGATTTATGGCAAAAAACGCTTGACGATAACGCGCGATTTTTAGTTTCTCAAAAAAACAAAACGCTTTCCGAATTGGATTATAAAAAACTGCGTAGCCGCAACTATCCGTATGTAAGGGTCAATGCAGGCTACGGATACACCGCTAACTGGTATGAATCAGGCACGACAGAATTACAGCAACGGCTGGGACTCAATTACGGCATTACAGTGGGCATGACACTTTTCAACGGATTGAATCGCCAGCGTGAACAGCGCAATGCGCGTATCCAAGTTCAAAATAGCGAACTCCGTATACAGGATTTTGAACTTGGACTGCGAGCCGACCTCTCCAATTTTTGGATGGCCTACCAAAACAACATCGAATTATGGTCGTTGGAAAAAGAAAACTTAGTTGTAGCCCGCGAAAATTATGCAATTGCTATCGAACGCTACCGACTTGGCGACTTGGCGGGTATTGACCTCAGGGAAGCGCAAATCAGTCTTTTAAATGCGGAAGAACGTTTGTCTATCTCCGAATATTACACAAAACTCTGCGAAATATCCCTCATGCAACTAAGCGGACAGATTCTTACCTATCTTTCGGAATAAACAAAATGACAGCTTCATGTGATTCGCCTGGGATTCGAACCCAGGACCCCATCCTTAAAAGGGATGTGCTCTACCTGCTGAGCTAGCGAATCATTTTCTGAAAAAGCGCCACAAAGGTAGTGATTTTTTTTATATCTGCAATTTTTTATTCATTTTATTTTTTTGATAATTCATAATTAATTTCCTATCTTTGTAAACCAATTGAAAAACAAAAGAGCGGGAAAATGAAGAAAAAAGTGTTTATAATTATTATGGGGTGCTTTATCTGCCTGTCAACAGGCGCTATTGATAATCTGCGAATACCTGATTTGCGAACGCTTAGTCTGGGCGGGGGAGGCGTAACGGAGACGCCGCTTTTCAATCCGGCATTACTGGCTGTACTGCCAAAACACAAATTATACGCAAATTATTACAATCGGTACTCGGTAAGCGAATTAGCAACCGTAAGCGGAGGATTGTACTACGTAAACGATTTTCTTCCTGCAGGATTGGAAATCACTTCATTTGGATATGACGAATACAGGGAAAGCCTTTTTCGCCTCTCTCTGGGAAAAATAATCGCTGAAAAGTGGACAATAGGGATTGCCGTACAGTTTATGTTGCTTCAGTCGGCGCTTTTCGAAGAAAGTTCGGGCAGGATATCCTCCGACATCGGAATTTCATTCCGGCCTGTTGAAAACGTGTTGACAGGCTTGTCGATACTCCATCTTCCTTCTTTTCAGGTTGGAGATAAAACAATTGATAATAAGCATATTGCATCTTATTGTGTGCGATTTGGTTTCAACTGGCAGGTTTTAAACACGGTGTTGATAACCGGAACAACCGATTATTGCGAAGAAGATCATTTTGCCGGGTCTTTCGGTGTAGAATATATGCCGATTGACAGGTTCAGCATCCGTGCAGGCCTTCGCTCATCGCCACTCAAGCCATCCTTTGGCGTTGGTTATCAATTGGCAGACATTCACTTGGATGTAGGAATGCTCTATCATTCGGTACTTGGCGTAAGCATGGGCTTCGGCATCTCTTTTTCTTTTTGAAAAATTGCAGGATGAAAACGAAATATACATCTTTGTTAATAATGCTGTTGATAAACTGTTATATATCATATAGTCAGGAAATTAATTCTGTTGAAAAATGGATTGAATGGATAGAGGAGCTGGCGGAAGATTCGGACGAAAACGCCGATTCCATCGAAAAACTTTTTGACGAATTGTCCTCTTTGTCGGAGAACCCGCTCAACCTGAACCTTGTACGGACAGACCAACTTCGGCAAATACCTTTCCTGACAGAAATGCAAATAACAGAAATACTTGAATATCGCCAAAAGCAGGGTGAATTTGTTTCTATTTACGAACTGAAAAATATCCGGTTGCTGGATATGGAAACAATCGATATAATACTTCCTTTTGTATATGTAGGTGAAATCGATAAGTCACGCTCTTTCACCTTAAGAAACTTGCATAAGTACGGAAAAAACGAATTATTGCTCAGGTATGACCGCTGTTTGAATGAAAAAATCGGTTATAACGATATCCCCGACAGTATTTTGCAGCGTTACCCCAACCGGAAGTATGTAGGTGAACCGTTTTATACCTCCCTGCGCTATTCGCATACTTTCGATAACCGGCTTCAAGTTGGTTTTGTCGCAGAAAAAGATGCAGGCGAAGCCTTTTGGAACAGTGTACACAAGGGTTACGACTTCTATTCAATCCATGCCGTGCTGAAAGACATAGGCAAAATAAGAGTTTTAGCCATCGGCGATTTTAAGGCGTCGTTTGGACAGGGTCTTGTCATGAGCAACGATTTCACCCCGTCGCGAAGCAGTATCCTTGCGCAGGCGGAGCGTCGAAACAATGGGTTCAGGCGTCATTATTCGACGAACGAAAACGATTTTTTCCGGGGAATAGCATCGACCGTGTCGCTCGGACAATTCGACGTAAGCGCTTTCTATTCCTATCGCCATGCCGATGCTACCACCAATGACAATACGATTTCATCGTTCAAAACCGACGGACTTCACCGAACGGTTGGCGATTTAGATAAGAAAGGGAATATCCGGATTCAAACAGTCGGGGGGAATATCCGGCACGCATCGCCAAACTTCCTGATAGGTATCACAGCGTTGAATTATTCTTTTGGCGGGTTATCGGTCGACCCGTCTCCACAGCCCTATAACCGGTTTTATTTCCGGGGCAATCAGAATACAAACACCGGAATCGATTATTCATGGAAATACCGGCAAGTTGTCATGTTCGGCGAGACTGCTATCTCGTCAAACGGTGCAATGGCTACATTGAACGCCCTTCAATGGAGTGCATCTTCCGGCTTGAAAACGCTCATTTTGCATCGGCATTACGACCGAAAATATCAAGCTTTCTATGGCAGTGCGTTTTCGCAAAGTTCGACTGTACAAAACGAAGATGGACTATATATCAGTATGGTTTGGTCGCCTTTTGCGTATTGGAAACTCTCCGGTTTTGCCGATTTCTTCAAATTTCCGTGGTTGAAGTATGGCATTGACGCACCATCGTCCGGACAGGAATACATGATACAAACCGATTTTACGAAGATCAAAAATACCACCCTTTCGGCGCGATACCGCAATCGTCAGCGCGAAAAAAACCGGACAGATGGCAATGAAGTAACAATTATTCCCTATGGACAGCATAGGATACGGTTGCAAATGACCAATAAAGCGGGCCAGTCAATGAATTTCCGTACCACGCTCGAAGGAAACTTGTATGATGAAAAAGTAGCGACTGTCACGCGTGGATGGGTGGTTTCGCAAAGTGCAGGATGGAAAAGCGAAAAATCGCCTGTGCAGGCGGATTTTTATGCAGCCCTTTTTAAAACAGACGATTATAATACCCGCATCTATTCGAATGAAAAGAATATGCTGTATTCGTATTCGATTCCGTCATTTTACGGCGAAGGTATACGTTTGACTTCTGTAGGGCGTTATTATTTCACCCAAAAAATTTACTTCTCGCTCAAAGCTGCATGGGTTCATTATTATGACCGTAACACTATCGGTACGGGTCTGGAAGAAATCGAGGGAAGCGACAAATTCGATTTGCAAGCGCAAATAAGCTGGAAATTCTAAAAAAATATGTTCCTTTGCAGTTGATTCTTTTTATTATGTCAACAATTCTTTTCGATCAAATCGTTTATGGACCTGTTCGCAGTCGGCGATTAGGCGTCTCGTTAGGAGTTAACCTGTCCCCGACAGATGGTAAGCGCTGTACTTTTGATTGTATTTATTGCGAATGTGGCCTCAATGCGGAACGTAAAACGCGGCGGCAGCCTCCAACACGAGAAGCAGTGCGAATGGCGCTTGCAGAAAAATTGTCGCAAATGAACGTAGAAGGGTTAGCGCCTGATACAATCACCTTTTCGGGTAACGGCGAACCGACCATGCACGACTGTTTTGCCGCAATTATTGAGGATACGCTGGAAATTCGCGATAAATTATGTCCTTCCGCAAAAATCGCGGTTCTCTCAAATTCAACCATGCTTCATAAAGCGGATGTTGTTCGGGCATTGTGCATTATCGACGAGAACCTGATGAAATTGGATGCCGCCACCGATGATCTTATTAAAATAGTAGACCAACCGACTATACGCAATACGTCCGTACAAAAAATAATTGACAACTTACTCCTTTTCAATGGAAAGCTAACCATTCAAACCATGTTTTTGAAAGGCGTACATAAAGGGATTTCTTTTGATAACACATGCGCAGAAGCGGTTGAATTATGGTTGGAAGCGCTAAACAAAATCCGACCCAAAAAGGTGATGATGTATACCATTAGTCGAGAAACGCCGGTGAAATCGCTTCAAAAAGTACCATTGGTAACGCTGCAAAAAATTGCCGAAAAAGTCGGAAACGCGGGATTTACTGTCACTGTTTCAGGATAAACCGATATTGTGCTGCAAAATTGCATAGACAAACATAATGGAGTAAATCTGCAGACTACATTGTTTTTATCGCTTTTATTACAGTTTGTCGATTATGAATATCCATGACACGAAAAAAATAAAGACCCGGCGCTAACGATGAAGTATCGATCTGACGTTCCGGGTGATTAATTACAAGGCCGATTTTACCGGTGATGGATAAGATTTCTATCCGCGAGATTAATTCACTGCCTCGCAGCCAAACATGATCTTTAAACACAGTTGGAAAAATTTGAATGGTTGAAACCGGAAAATCGTTATTGCCTACCACGGTAATGTAAGTTTTTTCGGTCTTATCAGTTTCTATCATATCGTATAAGGCAGACACTTCGTAATAATCATTATTTGTAAAATGAAAATCAGCATAGGTTGTCGCAGGCGCATCTACATGCATATACATAGAACCGCTTTTGTAAATCCGGTATTTTGTAATTTCAGGGAAGGCAGCCGGGACGGCATTTCGTGCGGATACCTCATTGTCAGTTAACGCAATAGATGCTTTTAGTAGATGAAAATTCTGCATCATCCTTTTTACTGTATTACTTTTTGTAAGAACTGATTCGGCAGTTTGGAGCAGTTCGCCAACTTCCGACGTTACAACAGCGGCAATAATAAAGTTATAATCATATTCGTCGGGTTCTTCATTGTCATTTAACTGCTCCCATTCAATATCCCCATCCGGATAGTACAGCGCGCATAGATTTCCTTTCCCATTGACAACAGGGCCATCATCGCATACTGCGGGATAATCACTGCCAATATTGAGTACGAGAATGGAGACGATGAGTGGGTTCGATCCGTCGATCACAAAAGGCACATTGAGGTTCACGGTGTTCAGACTTGATGGCTTCAACTCCGACTCCTCGACAGGTTGCCTGTAAGAATGAGCGCCCTGAGTAATGTATATTTCGTATGTGTTATTTTTAATAGGGCAAAACTGAACAGCGGTAATGGTTTTCAAATGTAACGGCGCAATTTCGTCAGCCGACCATTTTTGTCCGTAATAAAACGGAAATTTTTCATCAAATCCAATCATGAAAACAGGGGTTAGTGTGCCCCAATAAATGGTTTGTTCGTAAAGCGGCGCAGTCCAACTCAACTCCACCTGATCGCTTTCGTCGCTTGGCCGTATCGCTTTTAAGTCGGACGGCGCTTTATATTTGATGATCGACAAAGCCATAGAAACAAAGGCTGATTCTTCGCCGTCTTCGTAAACGGCTGATACCGCATATACGATTGAGCCGAAAATAATATTATTATCTAAATACGACAATAACGTTGTTTCATCCAATTTCATATTATTACGATACACATTGTAATATATTGGCTTTTCGCTGCTTTGAGGTTCATTCCATGATAGCGACACTTGTTGTCCCAAAAAGACTGCATGAAAGTTGGCAGGCGCCGGTTTCAGTGTTTTGCGGTAACGACCGGGAAGTATTTTTACCCCTGAGTTCAAAGGGTCCAACCACACATCCATACGTGTTGAAGAATTGGCTTTATACTTGTCCCAATGGTAGAAAAATTTCCCGTAAAGGTTGAGACCCAGCTGGTTACTACACGAAGAACTACCTCCGGATAAAGCGCCGACAACTAACTTGTTTTCATTGAACAGCGGCGATCCGGATGATCCGCCTTCCGTAACGCCATGCCCGTTGCGGGTAGATTTGAAAGTAGCATTCCAATGCCCGTTCGAATCGCCGGTAAAATCTGAGGACATGAAGGTGTACGATTGGACTGTTTCGTTATACGTGGAAATTTTTTGGTAATCGCCCTGCGGGTGATGAATACATACGCCCGATGTTGCCACTTCGCCAGTACAGTCCCATCCGTTATAATATACATCATATGCATCTGGAATCGTGTCATTCAGCAACAATAACAAACCGTCGGACCCGCCTTCCATTCCGGTATCGGCCATTTTTTTACAACCTGTCAACGTTTTGGCCAATTTCCCTACCGAAGTGTTACTGCAGCCTTCCCGCTCCCTGTGGAAATAAAACATCCATAGATCCATATCAGCTGGGGTAGCAATCGAATCACCATTATACCCACAATGTGACGCAGTAAGGATAAACGGTTTAAAGTCTTCTGCCGTATTATTCAACAGCGATCCGGAGCATATATAGGCTTTGCTGCCGATTTTTTGGACGGAGTGACAAATGCCCTTTTTTTCATTTTGCCATGCTTCACCCTCTTCACAGTTAATATTTACTTCACAGGAACCTGCTGCATACGTTGTGATGTTGCAAAACGCCTTTAATGCCGCAGTATTATATCCATAGCCTATTTCACTAATTGCGATACGTGGCTTTTCATCACTTGTCGTCGACGCTGCATATTCAAGAACTAATTCGTCGCCGCCAATAAATTCGGTAGCAAAACGTCCGCCCGAAGGATGCGTCTGATGCGTATAGGCGCCCAAAACCTGCGTTTTATCTGTGCTATAGATGAAAAGACGCCCCCCTTCGGGAATGTAAAAATCAGTATAGTATAACATGATGGCAACGGCGTCTTTCGCTTTCAGTTGCAAACGCCAAATGTACTCGCCTCCCGGTAAAATCGCATGATATCCGGAATTGTCAATCGAATAATCGACTGGAATAAGTTTTGAAACAGGCATGGGAACGCCTGCGCGCGCTTGCCAACTATCGGTTTCCCGAATGTCTTTCAGGTAAAAATCAATGGGTACATTAGTTGTAGACGGAGCGCTGCGTAAAGCTGACGGATACTCAAAACTGGGCGGAGTACCTCCTTCGCTGATTTGTGAAAAGATTGGGAGTGAACAGCCTAAAAAAATACTTATTAAGCAGATAAATAGGATATTGTGATACGAAAACTTCCGGGTGTAAAATATATACATAGCAAAAAACTTATAATTGAATCTGCAAAAGTAAACTAAAATTCTGAAATAACAAAGAGAATGTCGGGGCTCCGCAGATTCACCTATTATTTGATTTTGTATGCTTTAACGACTTTCTTTTGATTATTATTATCCGTGATGCGGAAAAAGTAAAGGCCGGGCGCCAATGATGATGTGTTGATTGTTTCTTGCGGGTTATTGATAAGAAGACAGGTTTTACCTGAAACCGCCAGTACTTCTATTCGTGTGACCAATTCATGGGTTTGCAACGTCAGATTATTCCGGAACAGTGTCGGGAAAAGATGGATAGGAAGCGTCGGTGATTCATCTTCCACCGTAATGAATATTTTTTCAGATTTGTCACTTTCGACAATATCGTAAAAAGCGGAGACCTCGTAATATAATTCTTTTGATAGGGCATTATCCACATAGGTTGTCATCTGCGCATTAACATCCACAAGAACCAAACCATCTTTGTAAATCCGGTATTTCGTTATTTCAGGAAACAGTGCAGGGACTGAACTGCGCAAAGAAACTCCATTGTCTGTAATCGGCAACTTTTCTTTCGCGGTTTGGGTATGATTGATTGCGAAAACGCCTTTATCTGTATTAATGCTTCTGTGCTGAACGGGCAAGTCGCCATTCTCGGACGATACAATGCCTGCAATGATAAAATTATAATTATAGGCGCCCGGCTCTTCATTGTCATTTAGCAACGCCCATTCCATGTCGTCGGTCGACGACGACATGGCGCAAAGATTTCCGTTTCCATTGATAGCGGGGCCATTATCGCATACGGCAGGAAAATCAGTTGCCACTTTGGAAACAAAAATGGACATGATCAGCGACTTCGAACCATCGATCACAAAGGGCGAATCTAAGGCGACTGTGTTAATTTCTCTTGCTTTCAGTAACGAATCGGCTATCGGTTGCCGGTAAGACAGTTCGCCTTGTGTAATGTAAATGTCGTATGAATTTTGTTCGATCGGAAAGAATTGGATGGCTTTGAGGGTTTTCTGATGCAAAGGGCCAATCTCATCAGCTGTCCATCTCTGCCCAAAGTAAAACGGCATCTTACTGTCAAACCCCACCATATATGCAGGCTCATAAGTACCCCAGTAAATGGTTTGTTCATAAACCGGTTCGTTCCAACTCAATTCAATCCGGTCACGATGATGTTCATTCTGTTCTGCAACGAAACCGGCTGGCGCTTTATATTTAATGATGGACAGGGCGGTTGAAACGAAGGACGACTCGCCATTATCTTCATAAACGGCTGATACCGAATAAACGACTGAACCGAAAATAAGATTGTCATCGGAAAAAGAGAGCAAGTCTGTTTCGTCTATTTTGATGTTGTTACGGTAAATATTATAATGTTTTGGTTGTTCAGTGCCTTGCGGCTCGCTCCATGAAAGCGCGACGCTCGGACCCAGATAGACGGCTTTGAAGTTGAGTGGGGCAGGCTTTAAGGCGAAACGATAACGTCCGTAGAGTGTTTTCACCCCTTTATTTAATGGGTCTAACCACACATCCATGCGTGTTGTAGAATCTGTTTCATACCTGTTCCAGTGATATAGAAAATTACCGTACAGATTGACGCCTCTCAGGTTGTAGCACGAAGAACTTCCTCCTGATAATGTGCCGACGATTAATTTATTTTCATTGAATAGGGGAGCGCCGGATGAACCGCTTTCCGTGACGCCGTGTCCGTTAACTGTCGATCTGAAAATTGCGTTCCAATGCGCATTTGCATCGCCATTAAATTCGGATGACAGGAAAGTATATGCTCGGAGCATTTCATCGTACGTGGATATTTTTTGGTAATCGCCCTGCGGATGATGGATACATACACCCGATACAGCCGCATTGCCTGTACAATCCCATCCGTTATAAAAGACATCGTACTCATCCGGAATCGAATCCTTCAGTAAAAGCAACAAGCCGTCAGACCCGCCACCCATACCGGTAGCGGCAAGTAATGTGCAGCCTGTCATGGATTTGTGTATTTTACCTAACGACTTATTGCTGCAGTCTTCGCGTTCTCTATTGAAATAAAACAACCATTGCTCCATGTCCTCTTCAGTAGCTATCGTTGAACCGTCGAAAGCACAATGTAACGCTGTTAAAATAAACGGTTTAAAATCTTCTGCCGTATTATTCAGCAGAGAGCCGGTACATATGTATGCCCTGCCGCCAATTCTTTGCACGGTGTAGCAAACGCCCTTTTTTTCATTTTGCCATGCTTCGCCTTCTTCACAATTAATGTTCACTTCACAAAAACCGGATTCTGTTGCATAGGTGGTAATGTTACAAAACTCCCGCAAAGCGGCGGTGTCATAACCATATCCGATTTCGCTAATGGTAATACGCGGTTTTTCTTCACTCGTTTTCGATGCAACATATTCAAGTATCAGTTCGTCACCGCCAATAAACTCAGTGGCAAAACGACCGCCCGACGGATGTGTACGATGCGTATAAGCGCCCAGTATCTGCGTTTTGTCCGGATTGTAAATGAATAAACGCCCTCCTTCGGGTATGTAAAAATCAGTATAATAAAGCATGATGGCAATGGCGTCACGGGCTTTAAGACGTAAAAGCCAGATTTTCTCGCCTCCGGGTAAAATCGAATGAAAACCATCATTCTCCATTGAATAATCAACCGGTATAAGTTTGGATACCGGCATGGGGATGCCATTGCGAGCCTGCCAGGAATCGGTTTCCCGTAAATCTTCAATGTAGAAATCAATGGGTATATTTATTGTTGTAAATGCGCCACGCGAAGTTAACCGATCGTCAAAACCTGGCGGAATTCCTCCTTCGCTGAATTGTGAGAAAACAGCGGACGAAGACGCTAAAAATACGTTTATAAGCCAGATAAACAGTATATTGCGATAAATCAATCTTTTAACGTTAGCAGAGTGCATATCAATAATTCGCTAATAACAATATGCAAATATATTAAAAAAAAATACTTTACACAAAATTTGATCAATTGATTGATATCAGTCTGGAAGACGGGGAATATACGCATTTTGGAAGACGGATCATTATCTACCTTTATTGAATACGCTTATAAAGCGTTCATTGATAAGTTTGAAGATGACAGGATAGACCAGCGCTCCGCACAAACCGCCCAGTGTGTCTGCGATTAAATCGTATAATTCACCTGTGCGGTTGAAAAATTTATCCTGTAATATTTCGATGACTCCTCCGTATACAAAAGCTTGAAATGTTGAAAATAAGACGATTTGCCAGTAACTTCTTTTCTTCTGGAAACGCAGCAATAGACTGACCAGCACAGACTGCACAAAGAAAAACACAAAGTGAGCCACTTTATCAATATGGAGCATTTTTATTTTGGGCAAACTGCTTGCAGGCATCGTACATAGGACAAAAATAAGGATTGCCCATACAATGCACAATACCAGCAGTAAATAGGTCTTTTTTCTTGTCTCCATACTAAAAGCTTTTGTATCTGTCTCACATTTGACGACAAAGATAGTGCATGTAGCGTGCAATACAAAATATTGACCAAATTTTCTACCCAAGAGTACCCTGATCCGCATTTGAAAGTATTAAATCTGCATAAATGTGACTAAAAGATCAAACTCAACAACGATATTCGCAGCATCATCTCAATAATAACCAAGACCTACACCAGCGATGCCCACAGTGAATGGCTTTGCGAAACTGTTGAACGTTATCAGCAGCCGCAGCGATTCAGGACGGAAGAAGAACTTGCCGCCGAAGCCAAACAACAGGCAATCCCTTTATTCGAGGAATTTCTGATAAAGTATAAACTATCAGAGGTTAGGTCAAAAAACTACCGTGTTGTCATGCGTGGGCTTCAACGGCATGAATTGTGTGTGCGTGCCACAAAGCGTGGACAAAAAGGATTTCGACTTTATATTGACGATGTTACATCCGACACCTTGCGTGATATGTGGGATTTCTTTGAGAACGAGTATAAATATTTCGAACTCTATCCTGCACTCTACGAGACTATTCGCGATAAGCGAACTCCACAACCAAGAGGAAAGAATACGCTGCTTGTTTTCGTAAATGTAACTATTATATAAATTTTGTAGGCTTTCTACCGAGTTATTTTTTGAAATTCAAAATCTTTTTATATTTTTGTACGCGAATTACAAAATATCATTTGTAAATGCAAAAAAAGATACAAGACATAGCGCTTATACGTTTGGGCGCCTACATAAAAGAAGGGATAAGTGAAGACATCGGTTATTTGCATGTCAATGATTATGACAAGGCAGAAAACAGGTTCGTTCTGCCTAAACCCTCACTGGAGCTGAATGACAAAACTAAAAAGCATTTGCTTTTGGAGGGCGATATTGTATTAGCGGCAAAAGGCGCCTCGAATTTTTGCGTAGTGTATCATGAGGACATGGGGAGGGCTGTCGCTTCTTCTTCTTTCTTGGTTATCAGTGTTATTGACGGCAACATCGTTAATCCTGACTATTTAAGTTGGGTTTTATACTATGCTCGGTAATATAATGAGATAATAATTTGGATATTTGCAAAACATTTTGTATTTTTGCCGAAAAAAAGTTATGGTAACAGTAAATATCAGGGAAGAAGATGCAAAAGTCTTTGCAAAGGAGAGATACAGTCATCCCCATACCCGTGTAAATCAACGGATGGACGCACTCCATTTGAAATCAAAAGGACTGGGCAATAAGGAAATATGTAACATACTGGATATCTGTCCAAATACATTATTATCTTACTTTAGGATGTATAATACGGGTGGAGCAGACAAGTTGAAGGAGGTAAACTTCAATCGTCCCAAAAGTGAAATGGAAGAATATTCGGAAGAAATCAAAAAATATTTCACGGAAAATCCGCCGGGTTCAATATCGGAGGCGGTTGCAAAAATAAAGGAAATAACCGGAATGGAAAGGCACGTGACGCAGGTGAGGAAATTTTTAAAACATTTGGGATTTCGCTGCCTTACTGTTGGTGTGGTGCCGGCAAAAGCGCTGACTGAGGAAAAAAAAACGAACAGAAGGAATATCTGGACAACGAACTGGAACCGGAATTAGAAGAAGCGAAAGAGAATAAACGTGTTGTTTATTTCGCGGATGCGGTACATTGTGTCTGGGGGGCTTATATCGCATGCGTCTGGTGTATTGTCCGCATATTTGTACCAACGCCTTCCGGAAGAAACAGGTATAATGTTTTAGGCTGCATAAATGCCGTCACTCACGACCTGATCACTGTTTGTAATACTACATACATCAACGCTTTATCGGTAATCGAACTGCTTGAAAAAATTTATGAAAAACACAAAAATGAAACAATACCCGTTTCCGTTTTTTTAGACAACGCAAAATATCAGCATTGTAGGGCGGTAATGGACAAAGCCGTTGAACTGGGCATAGAATTAATGTTTTTACCGTCATACAGTCCAAACCTGAATTTGATTGAAAGGCTTTGGAAATGGCTTAAAAAGGATTGTTTGAACTGTAACTACTATGATACGTTTGAAAAATTCAGGACGGCAATTGACGATTCACTAAAAAAAGTTGCTGACGGATTGAATAATGAACACTTGGATACGCTTCTATCGCTAAAATTCCAGTCATTCGATAATTCATATTATGACCGAGCATAGTATAGGAAAAATAACAAATGGTGAAATGATGTTGAACCAATATGGTCAAATTTCATTCAATGAATGGATGAATTTGCCAAAACGTTTTCCCAATATCGTATTGGATGTTTTTCAAATTATGCCAAATCACATACATGCCATTTTTGCATTAAATTCGGTAGGGGCGACCCTTGCGGTCGCCCAAAAAGACGCGGTCGCACAAAAAAACGCGGTCGCCCAAAAAGAATGTTTAGGGGAGAATGTTAATGGGGCGCCCGCGAATGTTAATGGGGCGCCCGCGAATGTTAATGGGGCGCCCGCGAATGGTAATGGGGCGACCGCGAATGGTAGTGGGGCGACCGCGAATGGTAGTGGGGCGACCGCAAGGGTCGCCCCTACGATTGGGAATATCGTTGGGGCGTATAAATCGCTGGTTGCAAAACAATGTTTGGAAATATGTAAATGGAATGGTGAGAAATTGGGGAAATTTTGGCAACGTAATTATTATGAGCACATTATTCGTAATAACCAATCGTATAATCATATTGCTGATTATATAAACAATAATCCGACAAAATGGAGTGAAGATACCCATTATGTGGAATAGAATTAAAATATAAATATGTTTCAAAAAAATATCCTTTATAAATATTATCAAAAATTGGTTATGAGCGAGTTGTTACTACCAGAAAAACGCCATTTCTTGGTTGTGACCAAGTTCTCATGTATAGAAAAGTGCCCTTTTCTATATTTGACCAAGTTCTCATATATAGAAAATAATTTCTCGGTAGAATTACTACAAAATAATATATAAACATTAAATGAAAAAAGACGAACTTATCAAACGTCTCAAAGACATCGAATGGGATGACTTTGAAGTAAAAAAAGCCAAAAACGAACTTCCCAAAAATATTTGGGAAACGGTAAGCGCTTTTAGCAATACTTCCGGTGGATGGATTGTGCTGGGAGTGGCTCAGCAAGGCAAAGAATTTGAAATCATTGGAATAGAAAATGCGGAGAAGCTGGAGCAGGACTTTTTCAGCGCCATGCGTTCTCAGAAATTTAATGCTGTCTTGTCGGCTAAAGTCAATAAATATGAGATAGACGGAAAGAGAGTGTTGGCTTTCTTTGTTCCCTCATCGCTGCAAAAACCCGTCTATTACAATAATCCGACAAATACTTTCATTCGGTGCGGAAGCGGCGACCAACGTGCTACAAACGATGAAATATCGGCAATGTTCCGGGAACAGTCGTTTGGTATCCGTTCCGAACTGGCTATACCCGATACGCACATCGGACAGTTAAATCAGGAATCGTTGCAAAATTATCGTAACTTTTTGAATGTTTTTAATTTATTAACCGCTTATTCACTTCTTGACGATTCGTTGTTTTGTAAAAAAGTGGGCATTACAGACGAAAACGGATTACTGACTTATGCGGGATTGTTAATGTTTGGAAGATCAGAAATAATCCATCGACACGTCCCTACTTTTTGGATGGATTTGGTTGAAATTCCGGGCAATTCTGTGCAGGAAGCAAAAACGCGATATTCATACCGTATTCCTGAACAGGAAAACTTATGGGAGTATTATCATGTTATTATTAAACGACTTCGCTTGTTAGTAGAAACTCCTTTTCAAATGAATGAAGATGGAGTTGCCGTTGATGACGATTCTCAATTTTCAGTATTAAGGGAAGCGCTTGTTAATATGCTGATGCACACCGACCATTTCAGCCCTGTTCATTCATGTATCAGAGTATATACAAACCGGATAGAGTTTATGAATGCGGGCGCTTTTCCCGTACCCGTAGAGCAATTGGGGAAAGTGATGATATCGAAACCACGTAACCCGACCATTGCCAAACTGTTCAGGTTTGCCAAACTTGCGGAAACCGTTGGATTTGGAATAGATAAGCTAAAAAGTTGGGAAAAGTTGACCGGCAATGACGTTACGATTAACGGAGAAATAGAATATGTTTGTTTAACTTTTGGATTAGTAAGACAGCATAAAACAATAAAGGAAAGTGGTCAAATCATGAATGAGCATGAAAGCGTCCATGAAAATGTCGCTGATGTCGTTGAAAATGTCGTTGAAAATGTCGTTGATGATGTCCATAATAATGTCTATGATAATGTCCATAATAATGTCCATAATAATGTCCATGAAAGATTAAATAAGATTTTGGATATAATTCTGAAAAATAAGAATATTTCAATACCTCAATTAGCTAATCAACTAAATGTTACCCCCAAAACAGTTTATAGAGATTTGAGTAAACTTAAGGATATGAAATTCATTGACAGAGCCGGATCGAACAAGGGAGGTTATTGGTTAATTCTAAGACAGGAGGAGAAACAATCATGACCCTCTCATTCAAAGAAGACCATATCAGCCAGATTCCGGCGCTCATGCTGCTGGAAAAATTGGGATACACGTATCTTACTCCGGCGGAGGCGCTGGAATTACGGGGCGGCAGTACGGCAAACGTATTGCTCGAGCCTGTTTTGCGCAAACGGATAGAGGCAATCAATACAGTGCAGGTAAGTTCTACAAAAACGACCGTGTTCACTTCGCAAAATATTACAAACGGAATTGAAGCATTACGCAATATGCCGATGGAAGAAGGATTTATAGCGGCATCGCAGGCGGCTTACGACCTGCTGACGGCAGGCAAAACCCTCGAACAGAGCATTGACGGCGATAAAAAGAGTTTTACGCTGCAATATATTGACTGGAAAAACATCGAAAACAATGTTTTCCACGTTACCGAAGAGTTTTCGGTAAGCCGCGCCGGAACTACCGATACCTATCGCCCAGACATTGTTCTGTTTGTGAACGGCATACCACTTTGCGTCATCGAGTGCAAACGACCTGATGTAAAAGACTCACTTTCGCAAGCCATATCGCAACACCTGCGCAATCAAAAAGAGGATAGCATTCGCTCCCTGTATCTCTATTCGGCGCTGCTGCTTTCCGTTGCCACGCAGTCGGCAAGCTATGCCACCACTGCAACACCCGAAAAATTCTGGTCAAAATGGACGGAACAATGTGCAAACCACGAAGAAAAACAGCGCTACAATCAACAACTCGCCCAAAAGGTAAACGAAAAAATCATCAACCCGAAACTCTTTGGAGCGCGTTTCGGTTATGTGCGCCGATATTTTGAACAGATGTACGATTCGCCTGTAGTTCCGTCGGTGCAGGACGCCTACCTCTATTCGCTGTGTCGTCCCGAAAGACTTTTTGAAATGATGTTCAGCTTTACGCTTTTCGAAGGCGGCATCAAAAAAGTGGCGCGTTACCAGCAGTATTTTGCGGTGCGAAAAACAATCGAACGCATTCGCAACATAGAGGGTGGCAAGCGGCGAGGCGGCGTCATCTGGCATACGCAGGGCAGCGGAAAATCGCTCACAGTGGTCATACTGGCGCAGGCGATTGTACTTGATAAAAGTATCCGCAATCCCAAAATTGTATTGGTAACAGACCGCACAGATTTAGACCGCCAGATTACGGCAACGTTCAAAAAATGCGGTACGTATGTTGAAAACGCCAACACCGGAAAAGAGCTTATTGAACTGCTTGAAAGCAA
>Ga0082212_10005266_pt1 | contig 17681 bp, 11 predicted proteins | sample TergutNt197P3_FD_71548 | JGI IMG/M metagenome (GOLD analysis project Ga0082212, IMG submission 71548) | Neocapritermes taracua P3 segment gut microbial communities from Petit-Saut dam, French Guiana - Nt197 P3 | ecosystem: Host-associated > Arthropoda: Insects > Digestive system > Gut ... | reverse complement strand
CATTCGGACTCTTTTTTCTGCAAGTGGCGGATGTTTCAATTATATTGTCTGCTTCTTTTGGCGGATTTTTAGATTATCATAAACACTATGCTTCGGTATGAGCGGAAGGTTGCGGGTGATCCTGTGTTGGAGGCATACTCCAAAGCATACAAGCGGTTCAATTCCCGAACCCGCGCTAAAAAGATGTCGCAGGGTGAGTTCCTGTCGTGGTCTGAGCAGGCGCGGAAGCTGCGGAACGAGTGTATGGCCGGGACGCTGTCGTTTGAGGAGTTTACGGCTTGGTTGGATCAGGGGAGGGTGCGGCGGAAACGGGGAAGCGGGGGGAAGTCATTACAGGGCAATGGTGATTAGCAAAAATCAGGTTGAATAAACGGGCGTCTTGCTGTATAATGTCAATAATCATTGACACAGGAGGGAAACCATATGGCTGATAAAACGTTCAAAGGAAAAATCACCGCGAAGGGCACGGAGATCACCGTATTATCGCAAGGCAATGATGATGACTATATCAGCCTTACCGACATTGCGAAATATAAAAACCTAGAATTTCCGGCAGACGTTATCAAAAATTGGTTGCGGACACGCTTTACGATTGATTACCTCGGTGCGTGGGAGCAGCTTTATAATCCAAATTTCAAACTGGTCGAATTCGACCAGTTTAAGAGCGAGGCGGGAACGAACGCTTTTGTGCTTTCACCACAGAAATGGATAGAATCCACGAACGCCATTGGTTTGACTTCAAAATCTGGGCGTGGCGGTGGCACTTACGCCCATAAAGATATAGCTTTCGAGTTTGCTTCTTGGATTTCTGTAGAGTTTAAGCTGTACATTATAAAAGACTATCAACGCTTGAAAGCCGACGAGAACAGCCGAATCTCTCTCGATTGGAACGTCAAGAGAATTTTGGCGAAAGTCAATTACAAAATACATACTGACGCCATCCGCGATAACCTTATCCCGCCGGAACTGACTGCGCGACAAAAATCGTTCGTCTACGCCGACGAAGCCGATATGCTGAATGTGGCCTTATTCGGGCAGACCGCCGCTGAATGGCGTAAAGCAAACCCAAATAAGGATGGCAATATGCGCGATCACGCCACCATAGAGCAGTTGCTCGTGCTTGCCAATCTCGAAAACGTAAACGCGTTGTACATAGAAAAAGGGATGCCACAAAACGAGCGGATTGCCGAGTTGAACCGCATTGCCCGCGCGCAGATGTCGGCGATTATCAGTATGAATGGGGTAAAAAAGCTGAAAGCGATGGATGCGGCAGAGGGTAGTGTATAAGAGAGGCTGTGATATTTTTTATACAACTTTGTATATGAGTTTGCAAAGCGAATGGGCTTCAAAGCAACGATTTTACAGTTTTTTGCTGTTGTAATAATGAGAGGAGACGCTTAATGGGAAATAATAACGAAGCCAATATGGATGTGGCGCAGCCGATTGCAATTGAGTCCTTGTCCGACTATATAAAGCTGCTACAAGAATACCCAAGCGACTCATGTATTTTTAGAGGAGAACACGCTGAATTTGACAAAAGGCAAGCGAGCGCCTTCAGAAGCAGAGTAAATTTCATGCAGTGTATAAATGAATATTATACGACAGTTGGATATCGCCTTACTGATATTGAAAAGCAGAATTTTCTAGCATTTGCACAACATCATTGGCTACCTACTAATCTGTTGGACGTTACGTCAAATCCATTAAGCGCATTGTTTTTCGCCTGCCATAATGCCAATGAAAAAGGCTTTGTTTATATTTTTTCAAATTGGTTTCAAATCGATATTACAGAGATAGTCGAGGAGTTCCCAAGACAGAGTGTATTCGATTTGTTTATTGAGGGCAATTTATCTGTAGTCAATAAAATACATAGTTTGACCAAAGAGTTATTTGAAAGCAAGAGAAGTCTGATTCAGTTTACAGGAACATCATTTATTATGCCGGGCAACCAATTTATCAACCATTTATTTTGTAGTGCATATTGTGTTGCTAAAGATATGTTTTCCCATAAAAACGAAGCTGTTATCGACAATATCACATATGAGGAATTACAAACTAACGTCTGCGGTGATGGGATTGTTAGATCAAATGAATTGTTTTTCCAAGGTTTCTATAAAGCTGTCAATGTTGAACGTGAACGGTTTAATAAATTGCTCGATGCCATATGTGAAGATGACGTAATGAGCGATGTGAATATCCCCAAGGGTTCAATGGATGATTTAATGTACTATATCATTTTCCTTTTATACTGTTTCCGCGTTAAGCGTAAATTCGGAAGCAGTATATCTTTGATTAATCACACAGAATTATTTCCTGTTATGATTTATCGGCCAAAAATTACATTTGAAAGAGCGCGGTTACAACAAGGATATTTCATTTATGTCCCGTATATAGCCGCTTCGGGGGTGTACTCTGATATTGAGGTCGAAATGAACAACCTTAACCACGTTCAAGTCATAGAAATCCAAAAACCTGCACAGGTCTTACTGGAACTAGAAAATATTGGAATTAATATAGGAACAATCTATGGTGATTTTGATAATGTCGCAAAATATATAAAGGGAAAGGCAGCCAAACAAACGATTGGAGGGCCAGAAAGTGGATAACGAAAAACTATCCGGCCTGTCGATGGATATAGAAGCCACCGAACTGGACAAACTCCACGCTATTTTCCCGCGCTGCTTTACGGACGGCAAGCTGGATATTTCCAAGTTGCTGGAAGCGTGTGGGGAATTTGAAACGGTGGACGAGAACGACCGGGAGCGGTATGAATTCCGCTGGAAGGGAAAACAGGAGTCCCTACAGCTTGCCGGAAAGCGGTCGGCGGGGACTTTGCGCCCCTGTCGGTCGGAAAGCGTGAATTGGGACGAAACCCAAAACTTGTACATAGAGGGCGATAACCTTGAAGTCTTGAAACTCCTGCAAACCGCCTATTACCGCAAGGTGAAGATGATATATATCGACCCGCCGTATAATACCGGGAATGACTTTGTTTACCAAGACGATTTTGCCGACCCGCTGGCGCGGTATCGGGAAGTTACCCAGCAGACAACAAAATCCAACCCCGAAGCAATGGGAAGGTTTCACACCAATTGGCTAAATATGATGTACCCCCGCCTCCGACTGGCGGCAAACTTGCTGCGGGACGATGGGGCAATTTTCATTTCCATTGATGATAACGAAGTCCATAATTTGCGAAAACTGTGTGATGAGGTTTTTGGAGAGGAAAACTTTATTGCACAAATAATATGGGAAGGTGCAAATAAAAATGATGCGCGTCAGATAGGAAGCGTTCACGAATATGTTTTGGTATATGCAAAAAACCGAGTATCTACCGAACGTGATTGGTCAATCAAAAAAGATGGTGCAGGGCCTGTATTTGCAGAAATTGCAAGACTGAAAGACAAGTATGGTGATGATTATTCGTCGGCATCTGTCGATTTGGCAAGCTGGTTTATTTCTATGAAGGCTACTCCTTCGTTTGGACTACGCAGATTCCGAAAAATTGATGAAAAAGGCGCATACAAAGAAGATGATCCTACAGCACCGGGTGGAAGACGCTTTGATTTAGTGAATCCGCAGACTGGATGTATTATTCCATTGCGTCCAAAACGCGGGTGGAGTTTTGATCAAGAGACGTTCAATCAATTAGTTGATGATAATCGTGTAGTATTCGTGTCGGACAAAAGCGTTATGATAAAGCGGTATTTACACGAAACAGATAAAATCACGCCGCCGAGCGTTATGTACCAACCCGCCCGTTCTGCTTCTGAGAGGCTTGAGAGAATGATGGGGTCAAAATGTTTCGAATTTCCAAAAGACGAAACAGTTATTAGGAAATTTTTGGAGATGTGTACAGAAAAAGACGATATTATCCTTGACTTCTTTTCCGGCTCTGCCACGACCGCCCATGCCGTTATGCAGCTTAACGCCGAAGATGGAGGCCACCGCCATTTTATCATGGTGCAGTTACCCGAACTGTGTGATGAGAAATTAGAGGCGGCAAAGGCTGGATATTCCAACATCTGCGAAATTGGCAAGGAACGGATACGCCGGGCCGGGGCGAAAATCGCCGCCGAGCAAAGCGGGCAGGCGGAAATAGGTGAGGAAGAAAAAGCTCACGTTGACATTGGCTTCCGGGTGTTCAAGCTGGACACCTCAAACTTGAAACTTTGGGACGATTCGCCTATCATCGGCGATAATGCGGTGGCGGAACTAAAGGCCCGGATAGAGGGTATGCTGGATATTATAAAACCCGACCGCTCCGAAATGGATGTGGTCTATGAAGTCATGTTGAAGCTGGGGCAAGAATTATCCATCCCGGTTTTGCCCTTGGACATAAACGGGAAAACGGTCTATGGCGTGGGTGCGGAGGTAAAGTTTATCGTCTGCTTGGCGCACGGCATCACGCCGGAGGATGCGGAAGCGATGGCAGAATATGCGCCGGGGCGGATTATCTTTGCCGATGCGTGTTTTGATAATTCTGAGCAGAAATCCAATGTTCGCTTGACCTTGAAGGACAAGGGCATAGCGATTAAGGCGTTGTAGGAGGTATATTTACTATGGCAAAAATAGATTTCAGTACAAGCCAAGAATTATGCTCTTTGATTGAGTATTGTAGGATGTATGACTTTAACGCAACTGATTTCACAGGGGATTTTGCTGTTGGCAAAGGGAAAATGCGTCCTGACTTGCAATCCACAGAACACAATATTGGTATTGAGTGTACAAACGCAAGTCTGCCCGGTGTTCTTAGGGCATGGAACGCTAAGGACAATCCCGTATTTGCTTGTGCGACAAGCATTTCAAGTGACCCTGTAAGATTGATTGATGACATTGTTGCCAATAAAACGGAAAAACTCAATAGAGTAACCGCAGAACAAGAGGAACACTACACAAAATTTGACACGAACGTCTTGTTTGTAAAAGTCCCAGAGGAACTATACTTTTTCAATTGTTGCGATGTGTGCAATCCTGTTGCTTGTACGAAAGCCGATAACTGCGATAATTGCACCAATCCGAAGAAAATAAGCTATGTTGGCAATGAGAGCATAGTCCTTCAAGCAATCGGGTTTAATTGTTCCCGAGAGGATTGCAAGGAACATAAAATTTGTACAGTTGGAGCGTTTGTAAAGGCTCTTCAAAATTTTTCGTTCGATGGAAAGTATAAATATAATCCGATTATCTTTTCCAAAGAGAGGTACAATCTCGGCGAGGATAGAAGTGAATTTTGCTGTTGGGTGGTAGATACTGACAATTACACAATTGTTGAACGTAGAGGGAAACGTGTCTTTTTAGAAAGCGAGAGACACGTTATCGAAGGGGTGACCGCATGACCCTCAAATTCAAACACCAACAATTCCAAACTGATGCCGTCAACGCCGTGGCCGACCTTTTCAAAGGGCAGAAGCGGCGGCAGGATACGTTTACCATTACCAACGAGACCCAACTTAACATGGACGCGGGATTGGGCTTTGCCAATGGGTTCACCATCACAGACGAGCAGATCGTGGCAAATATGCAGGAAGTCCAGCGGCGGCACAGCTTACCCATTACCGACCAGCTTGGGGTTGGCGATGCCGAAGGCAAAATGGGTGGAGCGTCACGCTCCTTCAGCGTGGAGATGGAAACCGGCACCGGTAAGACCTATGTGTATATCAAGACCATTTTTGAGTTAAACAGGCAATACGGCTTCACCAAGTTTATTGTAGTTGTGCCGTCCGTTGCCATCCGGGAGGGCGTGTACAAATCCTTCCAAATCACCGCCGACCACTTTGCCAATGATTGCGATTACAATAATCCCCCTGTGCGCTGCTTTATCTATAATTCCAAAGACCTCTCAAACGTGCGTCTTTTTGCCACATCCTCCGAAATAGAGATCATGATCATAAATATAGACGCTTTCAAGAAAAGCGAAAATATATTCAACCAAGAGCATGAAAAACTCTCCGGCGCGGCGGCGATCGGGCTGATACAGGATACAAACCCCATCGTCATTATAGACGAACCGCAAAGCGTGGACAATACCCCCAAGGCAAAGGAGGCCATCGCGTCCCTAAACCCATTATGTGTCTTGCGATACAGCGCGACCCACCGTGAGAAAATCAATCTGTTGTACCGCCTAACTCCTGTAGACGCTTACCAGCACGGATTGGTAAAACAAATCTGTGTTTCTAGCAATGAGATTGAGAGCGATTTCAACCGTCCATATATTAGGCTGGTGTCCGTAACCCAAGCAAGCGGCTTTTCGGCAAAGGTAGAAATCGACAAGGCTGATAAAGCCGGAAAAGTCACCCGCAAAACCATGACCATCAAGCAAGGCGCGGATTTGCTCGCCCTCTCCGGCGATAGGGATTTATATAGGGGTTATCAAGTAATTGGCATTGACTGTACCCCCGGCTTTGAGGGCATCGAGTTTGCGGACGGCTCTGTCCTTGCCCTTGGGAAGTCAATGGGCGATGTGGATGAAAATATCATCAAACGCGCCCAAATCCGCCGTACCATAGAAGTCCATTTTGAAAAGGAACTGCGGTATGCGGAAAAAGGCATCAAGGTGCTGTCCCTTTTCTTCATAGATGAAGTTTCCAAATACCGCGCCGCCGATGGCGAAAAGGGTATTTATGCCGTTATATTTGAAGAATGCTATGCGGAGTTGCTGGCCCTTCCCAAGTTTGCGGCCTTGCGCGACCGCTTCCCGCTTCCCGCCTCCGGCGTCCACGATGGCTATTTTTCACAGGACAAAAAGGGCGTCCTAAAGAATACCAAGGGCGATACCGCTGATGACTACGATACATATAATGCCATCATGCGGGACAAGGAACTGCTGCTTAGTTTTGGATTTCCCCTGCGGTTCATCTTTTCCCATTCGGCCTTGAAGGAAGGGTGGGACAACCCCAACGTGTTCCAAGTCTGCACACTCATTGAGCAAAAATCAACCTTTACTTGCCGCCAAAAGGTGGGGCGCGGCCTCCGGCTCTGTGTCAATCAAGACGGGGATCGGATTGAAGACAGGAATATCAATATTCTCCATGTGATGGCAAATGAGAGTTTTGCCGAATTTGCCGATACCCTCCAGCATGAAATAGAACAGGAGACAGGCGTAAAATTCGGCGTGTTGCAGCTTTCCATGTTTAGTGGAATTACCTACAACGAAATGGTAGTGGAGGAAAAAACCGCCAGCCAAGAGGAAGCGGAAATGATAGCAGCTTATATACAGCAAATCATGGCACCGGCCCAACCCGAAACGCCGACCACTACCGCGCCGCCAATAGCCCCCGCGCTTGCGCCGGTCATAGAAAAGGCGGTGGCCGCCGCCCGGATGGGTGCTGTTGTCACAGCTGAAAAGGTGGCCGAAATATCCTATACTGAAACCAAAGAAGTGGAGCGCACAGTCAGCCACGATGAGGCACAGGAAATTATTACCCATTTTGAGAAGCGGGAATATATCTCCAAGTCCGGCACAGTAAAAGACAGCATGAAACACGACCTTGCCGCCGGGACGCTGGATATTCCCGCCCGGTTTGAAGCGGCACGGGCAAAGTTTGAAGCGGTTGTCAGCAAGGCCAATACAAGGGTTCCCGTCCATAACCGGGGTAAAGAGGTAACCGTCCGGCTCAAAAAGCAAGTAATGGTCTCCCCGGAATTCTTGGCCTTATGGGATAAAATAAAAGGCCGCACAGCTTACCGAGTAGCCATTGATGAGGCCGCGCTCAAAACCCGCTGTATAGAGAAAATCGCTGAAATGGAGCGGTTACCCAAGGCACAAATCACCACCCGCACCGCCCGGATGAATGTGGAACAATCCGGCGTAACCCATACCGAGATGGGTCTAAGCACTACGGCGGTCAAAGAGGAAGCACACCGCCTCCCCGACTTTTTACGGGCGGTGGATAACGAATGCTTTTTATCCCAGCGCACCGTTTCCGATATTTTATTTGACAGCGGCAGGATGCAGGATTTCCTCATCAACCCACAAAAATTCACGGAAATGTTTATTGAGACGGTGAAGGCCGTTCATAGCAACATGGAAATAGACGGCATCCGTTATATGCGCCTCGATGGAGAGGAATACTACCTACAGGAGATATTTGACAGCGAAGAACTCATTGCCTATTTGGATAAGAATGCCATTGCCGTTGAACGCAGCGTTTACGACCATATAATTTATGACAGCGATACGGTAGAGTTGCCCTTCGCCCAAGCGTTGGATGAGGATGGCGATGTGCGGATGTTCTTCAAGATACCGTCCAAGTTCAAGATTGAAACGCCTATCGGCACATATAATCCCGATTGGGCGGTGTACATGGATCGTGACGGTGTGGAGAAGCTATACTTTGTGATCGAAACCAAAGGCACCACAAGTTTGGACGGCTTGCGCGACGCGGAAAAAGGCAAGTTCAAATGCGGGCGGCGGCATTTTGCCGCTCTTGGCGGCGGCGTGGAGTTCCCCGACAGGCCAGTGAAGGATTGGCGGGAATTTAAGTTAGGGGTATGAGTGATGGATTTCTTTACAGCATTTGGATTTACGGCTGATGTTTGTGGTTTTGCAGCCTTACTGAAAATGAAACTTAAAAAAACTGATTCCGATTGGAAATCTTTTTTGGAGATTATTAGAAAAGTCGTAAACTCTGCGTGCAATGATTATCGTAATTATATTGAAATATCTTCCGACCACAAAGACATTAAGTTTCCTGACGAGTATGAGAATTTGCTTTGTGATTCGATTATTTTTTCTTTGGAGCAAAATTCTGTTTTTAACATTATGTCCGTCTTGCCAATGGAGAAGGAATTTCCAAAAGGTGAAAAAGAACGTTTATTTGATATATTAAGAAAAAGGCTAAACAATTCATTTGAATATGCTATGCGGCTATCTTCGCAAAATATTGAAAAACAGCTTGAGGTTTTACATACTAACGTGGGTGATTCAAAATTGCTCTTACAAAAAATACAGAACGAAATAGCAGGTATCACTCCATTAGTACAAGCCTCCGGGCATACTTCAATAAGAATAGTAGATTATGAAACACAATTAAATAACTACTCAAGAATGACTATTTGGGAAGCCAGCAAACGAGATTACCTCGCGTCACGAAGCGAAGGAAGCCGTTTTGCAAACTTGAATATACTATCCGGCTTATTGCCACATGGTTACGTTGTTCATGCTGATTTTACTGAGTATGGCATGACCGACATAGGTGAGATCAAGCCTTTGTTCGACATAGTGGCTGACTCCAAACATGACCATATTTCAATCGTTGGTCAGGGCGGTATCGGTAAGACTACGTTCCTTCTAAAGATGATGGAGAAAACGTATGAAAAGAAGTACGACGAGAAAGCCGTCATTCCAATTTTTATCGAACTGAACCGCTGCCCTCCGCAGATCGGCGATTGGTACACCGCGCGAAGCCAAAGAACTAATTTTATCACTCGTTATATAGCATCACAGCTTCTTTTTTGTGAAATTGAGGATGTCCCAAGTAGCGTTTCAGCGTTTGTGGAAACTGAACTCAATAAAAGAGGCAATCGGGATTGTCCCCAATATCTGATACTCTTGGATGGATTCAACGAGGTCAATCGCGGCCCCGCTTTAAATAAGAATGGCGTGGCCATAGGTTCCAGCATACGGGACTTGCTAAATAACGAGATAAAGGCCCTCATGCGCCGCCCGAATGTCCGCATCATCACGACAAGCAGAAAGATGGACATGGCTTATTTTTCAGGCATGACAAAAAACATAGAACTTACGGGAGTCAAGACGGAGGACATTGAGAATCATCTGCGGGAAAATCATTTTACTGAGATGGAAGTAAAATCAATCAAATCCTCACGGAAGCTGATGGACTGCTTAAAAATACCGCTGTTCCTGTGTATGTTTACCGCAGGCGGCAACAGCGGAGAAGAACGGCCTATTACAAGGGGTGAAATCCTGTATCGCTTTTTCAATCACTCACTTGGCACTTATAATGAAAAGCTGAACGCCGAAAGGATAAACCAGCGGTCAACAATGGATATGACGCAGATGTTGTTTATTCTTGACTTTGTGCTGCCGTACGTAGGCCAGATGATGGAATACGGGGATCGGTTCAGTCTCAGCAAACAGGAGATTCTTGAAGTCATTGACCGTTTGCTTGACGGCAAAGACGAGAAGATTAACTTTTGGAACACAGAGGTAATCGCTTTCCCCGAATATGAAACGGAATCCCGGAGCCTCAATGAAATAAAGGAATCGCTCAAACAGAGCGGGAGCAGCGCCGTTTTGGACTGCATTGTAAATACGCTCGGCATCATGTATCACGACAAACGCGACAAACAGGACACCTTGTTCAAATACTATTTCATCCACCATCATGTCCGCGACTACTTTGCGGGGATGTATGAAGTACAGCGTATGCGTATGGCCGTGGCGTTCAGGGATTCTTATATGGATACGAACCGTCAGGAATTGATTGATTATGCCTTCGACACGCTGAAAGATGTGAACGAGGATATTTGGAATGATGTAAAGCAGATTTTTGTCGGTGAGATTGTCAGTGAACATAGAAACGCGCCTGTCATGCGCGAATCGGGATCGTGGGAACTCCCGCCGCCTGTTTTTAAGGAGCAGCACTTATTAAAATCAGTCCTTGATGTTTACCGCAAGGCGAACGGAAGAATCTACTACGGCGTGTACAATATCGTTGAAACGATGAAGAAGGTTCGAATCAATCTCGCCGGGGAGGATTTTTCCGGCTTGGATTTGACGCAATGCCGTTTTCATGGGACTGCCTGCTCCATAGGGCGCGGCCCAAACAGGCTGTCCGCAAACTTCTCCGGGGCTGTGATTGATGGTACTACCTTTGACATTGAAGGGCATTGCGGGTATATCATAAAGTTTGTCTACTCGAAAATCGGCACGTCCCTGTTTACGATTTCCGAAGATGGAACGGCAAAGCATTGGGAGGTCGAAACCGGGAAATGCCTGCACACGGTCAGGGTTTTGGATTGGGAACCCTTCCACAACGAGGAAGCGGCCAACAATTTTATTATTTCGACATATGAGGATTGCTTTCTTGTGCAAGGCTTCACCAAAGAAAATGAAGATGATCCGCCTGTTTGCTTTGTACAGGAGTGTGGCTTCACAAGCGATACCCGTACAATCTATACGCCAGACGAGGATTTCCCATCCGTCCGCTCTATGCGTTACTCCGCTGTCGGCAATTGTATTGTTGCTGTTTTTTCTGCGGACATAAAGGCCGATTGCCTGTATACGTTTGAACAGGGGAAACCAAAACACATACACAAATACAAAATGGATAGTTCGGACAGCATTGTCACCGCGATTATGATAAGCGAAGATGAAATACTCATGTTCTGCTGCGATGCCGAAAACCTCACATACCTCAAAAATGATACGGTCGTGAACAGCAAATGCTATATCGGCATACTGAATGTCAAAACCAGCAAATTAGAGATTGTACACAGCTATACCGCAGAGATTGATAAGGCGTATGGCGACTTGCCTGTCTTTTGCGTGAACAGCAAGGGGGATCGGATCGCTTTTCTTGATGGCCGCTATATCAAAGAGTTTATCCATGAAACGCGGGAGATAACAAGTATCAATCGTAAGCCCGGCGATCAGCCATTATACATGAGCTACATGGACGCTGACGATGATTTTGTAATGGTCGCTTTCGACAATGCCGCTTTTATATACGACTTGAAAGGCAGACAGAAACCCTTGATATATGAACAGGAAAACCTTAGTTTTCAGATTTACGGGGTTTGCAGTTGGGATAAGTTCCTGCTCATTGATGAAATGCTGGATTTCTACGAGTGGGATGCCGCAAAAGACACCACGCAGCTAAAATACAGAAACTATGAGTTGATTGCAAACGCTGTATTCTCTAACAGTTCCGAAACCGAGGTCATTGTTTCGTTTGACAACGACAGCGCGGTGATCCTTGACGCAGGCACAGGTGAGTTGATTGACGCGATCTGTATTATCGACCGCTTGGCAAAAGTCGGGGTATCGCTGTATGACAGATCACAAAATATGCTGATCGCCTTACTGGAGAGCGATCAATACGAAACGATACTGTGTTACGATATTCTGACCGGCGAGAGCAGGCGTTCATATTTTGATTTTATCGAAAGGCAAAAGATATGTAGCCTTGCTACCTCTGCACATTCCGATTATCTCTTATGCGGCTTCGATAAAAAAGTTTCGGAGACAGACCTGTGTTCATTCGAGTCTTATGACATTTATATTGCGGATGAGAACGAAAAAGTACTATCAGCGCAATATATCAAAGACAGGATCATTCAAATTGTTCTTTGTGAAAACTACCAGCGGGAAACAAATAATCCTGACGAATATGACTTCCGTGACATAGGGAAACCATATGTCTACGAATATATAAAGACAGGTATCGGCCAGTACCGTAAATCAGCCGCCTATGAGCCGCCATATATCGCGCCTGACCTGATTCAGTATTTTGCGCGGGAGAAATCCGGCACTTACGGGATTGAAAACAAAAGCGAAAATGTGTTTTTGTGCTTGTGTTCGGGGATATTCACAAAATGGAACGATGCTTTGGCGGCGGCATTGACGGTCGATATGCGTTTATGGGACGGCGACGGGCATGAGAGCATTGTCAAAAGGACGCCGCAAGCGAATGACACTTTTATCGTTTGCCACGATCAGTCCATCACTCTCGAAATGATCCTGCTGAATAATAGTGACGATCTCACATTATCGATGGTTCATGGAATCGAAAGCGGCAAGCTAACAGTTTTGAAAAGAGATAGAGGGCAATTTTCTAAAATCGGTTCCATAGATATGGACGATAAGATGCTTGAATATTGCACGTCCGACAGTGATAAAATCCTGTTTTGTGTCAGCGATGGCACTAATATATTCTCCGCTGACTTGAAATCGGGAGCCATAAATGAATTTCAATCTTACATACCCGGTCTAGTTATTATTGGCTGTGACTTCAAAGGCGCAGAAATGAACAGTGGTGTCCGTCACACATTAGCTGTGCATGGTGGACTTACATAATTCATGCCAATAAGTGTTACCAAGCGGGACGTAAAGAAAATAGCAATCAGCCGTACTCTTGCTTATTCAACGATTCAATGATATAATAATTGCAAAGCCTGTAGGAAACATGATTAGGTTTGTTTTTGGCATGGACTGCCCAGCCACACGAAACGCTTGTGTCCGTAAGGATGTGGGCGTTTCTATTTTTGAACTGACCAGCGAAATGATACCATATATTAGGGGATTTCTAACGCCTTTCTAACACTTTACCCGATCACCACGTAGACATAGACCATTTTTCACGGAAGGCTGGATCGTTTCAGGCGTACGCGCGGGCTCGTTCCCGCGGTATATTCATGTAAATGAAGAAATAGAATCCGTCCAGTTGTAAAAGTTACAACCAAAATTACGTTATGACGCTTATACAGCAATGTGATTTATCCTTGTATTCTTCGGCACAGCGTGATAGAATGCCAACAATCAGCATCGAAAAATGTAAGAATGGGAGCAGTATATGGATAGCCAAATCCACAATTCCATCGTGAGTTTTATATGGGGTATTGCCGACGACTGCCTCCGTGATGTTTATGTGCGCGGCAAATACCGCGATGTTATCTTGCCCATGACCGTCATACGCCGTTTGGACGCGGTGCTGGAAGACACCAAAGACGATGTGCTGGCCATGAAGAAAAACCTTGACACTGCGGACATCATCAATCAAACCGAGGCTTTATGCCAAGCCGCCAAGCAGACATTCTGCAACGCGTCGCAATTCCGGCTGAAAGACCTCACCAGCCGTGCCAGCCAGCAAAAACTCAAATCAGATTTTATAGAATACTTGGACGGTTTCTCGCCGAATGTGCAGGGGATCCTTGATAAATTCAAGTTTCGTGTTCAGATAGATACGATGGTGGACGCGGATATACTCGGTGCGGTCATCGAGAAATTTGTATCACCGACTGTAAATCTCAGCCCGTATCCTGTACTTGACGATCTAGGAGGCGTCCGGCTGCCCGCGCTCGACAATCATACGATGGGTGTTATCTTCGAGGAACTGATCCGCCGCTTTAATGAGGAAAACAACGAAGAGGCCGGGGAGCATTTCACCCCGCGCGATGTTGTGGAATTGATGGCAGACCTCGTGTTCATGCCGATTGCCGATAAAATCAAAGACTCTACATATTCCTGCTACGACGGGGCTTGCGGCACAGGTGGTATGCTCACCGTGTCGCAAGAACGCCTGCTCGACCTTGCCGAACAGGGCGGTAAATCCGTTTCCATCCATTTGTTCGGGCAGGAAATCAACCCCGAAACCTACGCCATCACCCGCGCCGATATGCTTCTCAAAGGTGAAGGCGGGAGCGTGGAAAACATCGCCTATGGCAGCACCCTGTCCGACGACCGCTTTCCAAGCCGCCAGTTTGACTTTATGCTTTCCAACCCGCCATACGGCAAGTCGTGGAAGAACGACGCGGACAAGCTCGGCGGCAAGAAAGGCATCATCGACACCCGCTTCGTGGCTTCGTTCGCAAAAGACGGCGAGTTCTCCATGATTCCCCGCGTGAGCGACGGGCAACTCCTGTTCCTGCTGAACAATGTGGCCAAGATGAAGGAAACCACCGAACTTGGCTCCCGTATCGCCGAGGTACATAACGGCTCATCGCTGTTCACGGGTGACGCGGGACAGGGCGAGAGCAACGCCCGCCGCTATATGATAGAGCGCGACCTTGTGGAAGCCATCATCGCGCTGCCCAACAATATGTTTTACAACACCGGCATCGGCACATTCATATGGGTGCTGTCCAACCGCAAAGAACCCAGGCGGCGTGGTAAGATACAGCTGATTGACGCCACATCGCTCAAATCACCGTTGCGTAAGAATCTTGGTCAAAAGAACTGCGAGCTGACCTCGGCGCTACGCGAGCAAATTGTTAAGCTGTATTTTGCCTTTGAGGACAACGAATACAGCAAAATATTCAACAACAGCGCATTCGGGTATCATAAAGTCACGGTATTGCGCTCGCAGTACGGCGAGGACGGCAAGCCGCTCCGCGATAAAAAAGGCAACCTGACGCCTGATAAAGACCTCATCGATACCGAACAGATTCCCCTTGACTATCCCGGCGGCATTGACGCGTTCATCAAGGCGGAAGTGCTCCCCTACGCGCCCGACGCGTGGGTGGACGGGAGCAAGACCCAAATCGGCTATGAAATCAGCTTTACCAAGCACTTCTATAAACCCATACAGCTTCGGGAACTTTCGGAGATCGTCGCCGACATACGGGCGTTGGAGAAAGAAACCGAGGGCTTGCTGGAGGAGGTGCTTGGAAATGGCTAAACTGAAAGCCGCAGAATACGAATCTTTTGAGGCAATCAAACAAACCGATGAAAACGGCAATGAGTTTTGGTGTGCGCGGGATTTGCAAACGGTGTTGCTATACACAGAATGGAGAAATTTCTCAAAGGTTCTCGACAGAGCCATGCTCGCCTGCAAAAACAGCGGTCTTGACGTTGCAGACCATTTTGCTGAGGTCAGGAAAATGGTCGAGATGCCGTCAAAGCCCCGCAAAAACAAGGATGAAATAGGTTTTGTTGAGGTCAACAAAACCAAAAGCATAATTGACTACAGACTGACAAGATACGCTTGCTATTTAATCGTTCAAAACGGCGACCCCCGCAAAGAGATTATCGCGCTGGGTCAGACATATTTTGCCATACAGACACGCCGTCAGGAACTGGCCGACACATTCAACCAGCTTGACGAAAACAACAAACGACTGGTTGTTCGCGGCAATATCAAGCAATGGAATCAGCTTTTAGCCCAAGCCGCACATAACGCCGGGGTCATCACCGATGAAGAATTTGCGATTTTTCAGAACGCAGGCTATATGGGGCTGTACGGCGGGATGACGGTGGCCGACATACACCGGAACAAGGGGTTGAAAGAAAAAGAGAAAATCCTTGACCATATGGGCAGCACAGAGCTTATCGCCAACCTATTCCGCATATCTCAAACCGAAGAAAAGCTGAAGCTCGACCAAACCTCAACGGCGGCGCAAGCAAACGAAACCCATTATAAAATCGCCGAAAAAATCCGCAACGCCATGATAGACATGGGGACAACCTTGCCGGAAAACCTCCCAACGCCGGACAAAAGCATACAAGTCGTTGAACGAGAGGAAATCAGGAAGCTACGGGAGTCGAAAACACAGTTGATGCTTGACGAATGAAGCAACTGCCTACAATTTGTAGTCAGTTGAAATTACGAGAAAAAAGGGAGGTGACGAGGAATGAGTATGCCGTGGTATGGGGAATCGCCGGAACACTGGGAAGAACATAAAACGTCAGAACTTTTCGTTGAACGGCGTGAAAAGGTTTCTGATACCGATTTTGCACCGCTTTCCGTGAGTAAAGGCGGCGTTGTGCCGCAGATTGCCACCGTTGCAAAATCAAACGCAGGCGATAACCGCAAATTGGTGCGAAGTGGAGATTTCTTTTTCACTCGCACTTCAGAAACTATTGATGAAGTCGGCCTTACCTCCGTATGCGACGAAACTATATCGCAGGCGGTATTTTCAGGGTTCGTTATTCGTTTTAGACCAAACGAAGGAATCCTATATAATCATTACGCACGGTATTTTTCAGAAGCAAAAGGGTAAGAGATTATTTCGCGCAGAAAATGATGGCGGAGATATTGACATTGCGGAAAGCGAGGAGTAGACTATGGCAGTAAGGCTTACCCAAAAAGAGGCGGATATGTTAATCAAGATGCTCAAAAAGACGGTCGAAGCTGAGATTGCCTTTCCGCAAGAAAAAGGACGAGTTGAATTCGATGTGCATGGAGATAGAAAAGAGGATATATTTGTTGTAAATATATCCCGAAAAGGTATCAATGCAACTGGAGCATCCTATCAAGGAAGAGTACGCACCAGCGGGGTTATCCTTATGCGATTGGATGTAAACCCAACAGCCGTACACCCAAATCCAGACGAAGAAAAAATCACAGGAACACATCTGCATGTTTATACAGAAGAATATGATATGGCAATGGCTGTGCCTTTCGTTCTTCGAGAAATTCAACATCCTCGAACTGCCAAGCGTATCCCACCAGCTAACAATGACGGAGGTGTAATCGAATATGGACATTCAAAAAATGATAAATGACTATACGGCATGGTTGAAAAAAGAAATAACCACTGCCGCTTTTGGCGAATACACTGAAATAACCACGCCATATTTAGACCGATTTAACCTTGTTCAACTGGATGGACACGCAGGAAAAACGAGGGAATGCAACTGAATTGATTGTCATATATAATGACGACAATTCAGTTAATGATGCGGTTTTGGTATAGGGAGCATAGCCCCACATTAAGGTGAATAGGCATATATTAACAAGTCCTTATACAACACTGTAAAATCCAGAAGTACGGCAAGAAACGGAGGCGACTCGGCCATGAAAAAATCCATGCAGCCCCCAAAAGCTAACCCTGTCGCAATTTTTACCGAAACCGGATTCGCACTCGAAAATGTCGAAACCGGCGGGAATAAATATGCCCATTTGTATCAGCTTGGGTTTTTATCGCCAACTGCTGATTCTGACCCCGCATTTTCGTTTTTACACCAACTTTCCGCCAGAGTTGTCAAAGCAATTTCCCTT
>Ga0082212_10005265_pt1 | contig 17681 bp, 17 predicted proteins | sample TergutNt197P3_FD_71548 | JGI IMG/M metagenome (GOLD analysis project Ga0082212, IMG submission 71548) | Neocapritermes taracua P3 segment gut microbial communities from Petit-Saut dam, French Guiana - Nt197 P3 | ecosystem: Host-associated > Arthropoda: Insects > Digestive system > Gut ... | reverse complement strand
AAAATAAACGAATTCCCTTACAAGAATTTCCAACACCGTTACAGTCGAATCAACTCATAAGTCTGTTTGCCCAGACCCATTCTTTCCGCATAGATTACCTGGTGTGTCCCGCCCCTCGATTCAATCCGTTCCACAAGGTCTTTGTTGTCGGGCCGCGCGTATACCATATCCAGGCTGGCTTTTTCCAGAGCCACCGGGTCCAGGCTTGCCAGGATGCCGATATCCGCCATGGTTGCTTTGGGGGCGCGTGCGCTGCAATCGCAGTCGGTAGAAAGGTTATTTAATACATTGATGTAGAGCATCCTGCCGGGCTTTGCTTCCATCAGGGCTACATTGTATTCGATAACTTTTTCAAAAAATGCTTCGCCGGAAGAGGAAAACATCGCACCGCCGGGGTTGCTGTGAATCGCACGTTTGCCTTCCGGGGTAGCAATGCCTATTGCAAGGTTTTTAAAAGTGCCGCCGAACCCCGCCATGGAATGGCCTTTAAAATGCGCCACAGAAATGATCCAGTCGTAGTTCATGATATGTGAGCCAAGAAGCGCTTCTTTAAGATGCTTCCCGTTTTTTATGGGAAGCTTTACCGTCCCGTCTGCATCAAGGATATCAACCGGCGCGAATGTAAAGCCGTGTTCTTTTGCAGCTTCCAGGTGGCTTGCTGTATTCCCGCGGCGGCCGCCGTATGCGGTATTGCTGTCTGCAAAACTCCCCTTTACCGCATCGGTCAAATCGCGGAGCAATGCAGGGCGCAGGTAATTTTGGTTCCCCGGCTCCCCCATGTGGAGTTTAATTGCAACCCTGCCGGAAACCGGTACGCCCAGCGCCCTGTAAACGGCAAGTATCCCCTTTGCGCTGATGTCGGAAGTAAAATAAACTTTAGAGCCCCCCGCCCTTTGTGTATTGGGAAGCGCCGCTTCAAAAACTGTGTCATGGGAATGGGAGTTTTCCTTTACCATCCCCGCTGCGCCAAGGAGAAAGCCGACACAAATAACCACAACAGCAGCAATAATTATTTTACCAGCATTGTTTTTTTTGTTCTTCATGATTTTTACCTCCTGCACTAATGCATAGTCCGGGCTATAAAACAACCGCCCGTTTTACCTCTACAAGAAACACGCCGAACAACCGTTCCAGGGAATCAGCGGGCTTATAGGAAGTGCCCGACATTTTATTGTATTCTTCGATTACTAAAGCCATTTCTTTACTGTCTTTGGAAAAAAGCGCGGAAGAATAAGCAGCCCTGAAAAAGCCTTTTTTTGCAAGCTCTGATGTGGAAAGCGAGCCATAGCGTTTTTTTGCCTGGCCGTCCACAACCGCCACAGGGCCGTCATAGCCGATGGTAAAGATAAAATCCGCTCTTGATAGCATACGTATACATAGTATAAACCAGGAAAATTGCTAAGTAAAGTGTTAAAATTTCACTTCTCTAAAGGGTGATTTGTGAGCTCATACTATTTTTCCAGCTGAATAATTTGCTGTTTTATTTTTTCCTCTTTCAAATAAAATGGTATGTACCGAAAGTCTAGGTTATGTTTGATGCTTATGCAAGAAACTAGCGGTTGCATTTTAAAGAAAATCTATTAAAAACAGGAACTAGCGGTTGCTTTTTTGCAAGTCCCAAGCCAAAAAAGTTGACAATTTCCCCCAGCTGGTTATATAATGCTATTAGCTGATTTTCACTTCTGATACTAGGAAAGTCATTATGAAAAAGCTGCTACTATTACTTCTATTATTTACAACCGCCAGCTTATATTCTCAGGAATTCCAACTTTCCGGCGGTTTGGATTTTCGGTATGGCGTTTATACAATTGAAAATGAAATTAGAGTTCTTTATCTATATCCAGTATATACCAAAGAAGAATCAGATATCAGTTTTTTTGCACCAGGATTAAGTTTTTCCGTTAGATTTTTCCCAGATACAAATCATCCCATTTCGCTTGGCCTTATTGCCCGCAGCAGTGTAGCCTTTATGGTATATATTAATAATGCAAACCCGTTCACCGTAAGTCCTCCTCGTATACAATCAACACCAAAGGTTTTAAAACTTTCTGAACAAATTGTAAGTCTGGTTGATATTGGCATTGGGCCGTCTTTTCGGTTTAATTATTTCGATAAATTTCCAATATATTGGGATTTTGGCCCAAATATCACTTTTATGAATGCAGAAAATTTTAAAAGAAATGACACATTGGATTATTTTGGATTCGGAATATTTAGTAATATAGCATCACAGCTTGATATATCAACACAATTATATTTGGAATTTGGCCTTAATTCCATATTTAATATTCTTTCATGGCAAAAGGGTGTTTATAGTCCTTTTGGCTTTAAAAATAATTATGAAGATAAAGGGAAATGGGATTTAATTTCAGGCGCTGTATTTATTCATGTTGGCTGGAGATTTAAATAACCCCTAATTCCCCAGCAGTGTCCGGTATTCCTGTTCATAGCGCCGAAGCTGCGGGTTATCGGGGGCAATGGCAAGGGCCTGCCGCAGATAATACACCGCCCGCCGTTCATCCCTTCTGCGGTGGTATATTTCGAACATTGCAATCAGGGCTTCCAGATTTTTCGGGTCTTCGAAAAGGGCGGATCGCAGATCGTTTAATACCGCGTCCTCATCTGTCCTGACACGGGAGCGGAGATAGTAGTACCGGCTTTTCCGGACGCCCCCCGGAACCGAAGCAAGGCGTTGATCGATAATCTGCGCCGCTTCCCCCTGCCTCCCCGTATCGATAAGTGATATTACATAAGCGCTGACCGCTTCATCGTCCTGGTTGTTCCGGCTGTACAATTCACGGGCATGGGATAGGGCTGCGGCATTGTTCCCCAATGCACGTTCGGTCTTCCATGCGTTAAGTAAATCGGCGCTGTCCCTCCTGCGCGGAAGGAGCCTGTCCAAATAACCTTTGGCTTCGCGCCAGTTCTCCCGGCTAACGCTGTCAGCGGCAGCAAGCGACAGGGCTTCCGGCGCGGCATTGGCGGCGCCCAGGAAACGGTTCAGTATCCCCCTGCCTTCTTCGACATCTTCTCTGCGGCTCGATTCCATAAGCAGCGACGCCAGATATACGGCAACCTCCGGATCGTTCGGGTCAGAACGTACAAGGGGGCGGAGCAGGTTAATCGCCCCCTCGCGGTTACGGAGCCCTTCCGCCTGGAGGCGGGAACGCAGCAAAATGTACCTGCGGTGATTGCTGTCTATACCGGCATAAGTATCCAGGGGTTGCTGCGCCTGCTGAAAAAATCCCTGATCCAGAAGGATCTTTGCACGGAGCAAAAGGAATTCACCGTCCCGGCCGTTCTGCCTGAGTATCTGGTTGATTAGGGCGTCGGCACGCTGCCAGTTCCGCTGTTCGGCAAAAAGCCTTGCCTGTTGTTTTAAAACACTCTGGCTGCCGGGGCGGCGCTCCAAAATGGTATTAAGCAAAGAGAGGGCTTCATCAAACCTGCCCTGTGCCTGCGCAATACGGGCAAGGCCAAGTGTTGCAGGGTAACAGCCTCCGTCCGCTTCCAAAGCCCTTCTGTAGGCCGCCGTTGCCTGGGTAAAGTCTCCGGTTTTTTCCAGCGCAAAACCCCGGAACAAGTGGGGAAGCACCGAAGCGTCGTTAAGCCGGGCGGCGCGTTCCAGAAAAGGCAGGGCGGTCCTGAGCCTTTCCATATTGATAATTGCGGATGCGTCCTCTGTATAGCAGGCAAGGAAAGGCAGGACATATTCCAGAAAATCCCTCGAAGACGAAGAAGGGGCGGCAAAATTCCCCTGCCCCGCTTCGCGGATAATCCTTCCATAAACAGAGCCGGAGGCCGCATTAATGTCAAGGAAATCCAGTTCTGCGGAAAGATCGGGGTAAATCGAGTAGACAAGCGCCGCGGCGGCAGTTTCCAGCGCCCTGGCCTGTTCGGTGCCGGACGGTTCCTGGTTTTGTATTAATGTTGCCGCCTTAAGCAGCGACGCCGGTGAACCCGCCTCAACCAACAAACGTAATTCTTCTATTGAAGATGTTGGTAATGAAGGTTGATTGCTCCGGCCGCTACCAGCAGTCCCGGGCGTTGTGTCAGCAGGCGGCGGTTTTGGGGACGAAGGGCAGGATAAAACCAGAGCAGTTATTATAAAAATGGCCGTAAGAGCCGGTTTGTTCACGGAACATCATCCCCGATCCCGGTCTTTCCCTTGGAGCCGAGGGAAAGCAGTACCAAAATAATCCCTGTTACTACCAAAAGCAGGGGCCACCAGGTAATGATAAAACGCTTAAACGAAAAAGGAGCCACCTTAAAGGAAAAAATCAAAAGGACACAGCCCATCCCCACAAAGGCCAATGCGGGTATCAGATAGCGGTAACTGACGGAGCGGTAATGGCGCCAGCCTGCGGGAAGCAGGGCAAGCCCGGCAAAAACCGAAAGCAGGGGCCAGCCTTCCGCCAGGGAAAAAGGGATAATCTTCAGAGCAGAAAGAAACAAAAAACTCCCCATTAGAATAAAAAACGAAGCTAAAAAAAGATACACAGAGCGTTTGTTAAGTTTTATGGCAAAAACAGCAAAAATAGCGCCGATAATAACAAAAAGGAATGACCACAATACGGAAAGCCGGGAAATTCCTGTCATGGTTCCCAAAAGAAAGGCGCTGCCAAGAACCATGAAAAAAAGTCCGGCAATAAAGACAATATGGGCGGTAACATGGCGAATTTGACGCATATATCCATAGTATATCAAGACTCCCCATCCCTTGCCAATGGGAATTGTCCATGGTAAAATCACCCCCAAGAATGAGAACAGTCCTGCTTTTGCTCCTGGCGTTTAGTATTCCTTCTTTTGCTGCGACAGAAGAACTGGTTAGCTATGTACTGAATGAATCGGAAATAACTGCTGCCCCGGAAGAGATAATTACGCGGCCTGTCCGGCAAGTCCGTACCAAACATCCGTATGAGTCCTCTCCGCATAAAGAGCCGCCCATGCTCCTAACGCTTAACGGCCTTGACGAACCGCTGACGCAAAAATTTATTAATCAATTCGATTCAAACAGCGGAAGAAAGCTGCTTGCCACAATAGTACAGAGGAGCGGGCCGTACCTTTCGTTTATCAGAAGGGAGATAGAGATGCGGGGCCTGCCCCATGAATTGATTTATCTTCCCATAATTGAATCGGCCTATTCGGCCGATGCGGTAAGCCGTTCGGGGGCCGCAGGGCTGTGGCAGTTTATGAAAATCAGCATAGGCCCCCATGACATGAAAATAACCGAATGGATGGACGAACGGCGTGATTTCTGGAAATCCACAATAGGCGCACTGGAAAAACTTGAGACTGAATATAAACGGGTAGGAAGCTGGGAACTGGCCCTGGCGGCATACAACGCCGGCATTGGGACCGTGCTTAATGCGATGAAAAAATACCCGGAGGCGGATTATTGGGAACTGTGCCGCCGCAAAGCATTCAAGAACGAAACGATCAACTATGTCCCCAAGCTTATTGCAGTATCTTGGGTCTTGTCCAACCCCAGGCTTTACGGGCTGGAGCCGGAATGGCCGGAGGATCCGCAGTGGACAAGGGTCCCCGTGGGCCGCTCTGTGGATCTAGCGCTGGTTGCCGAACATGCAGGCCTTATTGATTTTGATTTAAAAAAAGCCAACAGGGAATTAAGCTACGGCATTACCCCGCCCGATTCTTCCTATCATATTAAAGTTCCCGCAGTCCATGCCCCTGCCATTGTTTCGGTGCTGGAAAATGAAGAATTGGCTTTAATTAAATATTACTTCCATATAATAAGCGCAGGAGATACGCTTTCCAGTATTTCCCGTCGTTATGGGATAACAGAAGGCCAAATCCGCAGCAGCAATCCAGGGCTCCAGGACAGGTACCTTAAAATAGGCCAGCGGCTTATCATCCCTGCATTAAAAAATACAAGTACCGCGCCTGCTGTAACTGCAACATCTGCAGCGGCTGTAACACCTACAGCGCCTGCAGCATCTACAACAACTGTAACAAATTCCCCGGTATCTGAAACAACAGTATCATACACCGGAACCCATTTGGTAAAACGAGGGGAAACCCTCTGGTCAATTGCCCGGGCTTATAATGTAAGGCCGGAAACCCTTGCCCAAATTAATAGCATTGGATTGAACGATGTCCTGCGGGTGGGGAGTACACTTAAAACACCGGCCATACAATGATAAAAAAAGCTGCTCTTTTCCTTTGTTTAATTTCATTATGCCTCACTCTGCATGCCCAGGAGATAACCATTTCCGGCGCTTTAGAATGGGAGCGGATGGAATTCAACGCGACAATCACCCTTAACCTTCAAAAAGCGGGGATAAAACTTCCTGCCGGAAGGTCAGAGGCGGAAGCGCTGCTGGAAGACGAACTGCCTGAATTAATCCGGCCGTTTATTAATGAGATTCAGGCCGACTCATCTTCTACAATTGCCGATCTGATTAATAGAGGGGAACTTTCTCCCGAAGCTTTTATGGGAAAAATCCGCAGCCTGCCCCCTGCCCTTACACCGGACCTTATTTCTGTCTTTGGGAAGTACACCATAAACCTTACCGGCCTAAGCGCCGAACTGATCCGCCATTCCAGGGCGCAAAGAATCAGCGCGCCTTTTATACCAACCCCAGTCCGCGACTATACGGGGATTATTATCATCGCCGACGAAAACCTTCCTGTCCACGGCAGGGCTGCTTCGTCTTTTTTACAGCCGTGCTTATTCCCCAAAATCTGGGACAACGATATGAACCTGGTTTTTGAACGGAACATGATCGAGCCGCAGATAGGAAGGAACAAAGGGCTTGTCCGCTATATCAGCCGCGAAAACATTTACCGGGCTGTCCCTTCCGCTATGGACGAAGAGCTTGTAAAGCTTGTCGGGGATAACCCCCTGCGGATCATGGCGCATGGTATTTTTGGCGCAGTTCCCACAGACCCAATCATAGACAAGGAAGACGCCCTGCTTATCCTATCCAGCGAAAACAACCGCCGCCTTTTAACCGAAGGCCGGATTGCCATTGTGCTGGACAAAAAAGAATTAAGTAAAACGGTTCCTTAGGATACAATTTTGAAAAAACTTTTCTTTGCAGCAGGTTTTCTGTTTTGCTCATTATTCCTTTTTGCCGAGCCGGGTATTCCTGATGAAAAAGCAATAGGCCACTATAACAACGGAATGGAATTCTACAACAACAATGATTATAAATCAGCGATAAAAGAATTTTCGCAGGCAATAGCCATTTCTTCCGATTATACAGATGCCTACATCGGCAGGGGAAATTCATACGACAATACAAACGATCCTGATAACGCCCTGCAGGATTATATAACAGCAAGCAGCCTTGATGAAAAGTATGCGATCTTTGCCTATGGGTACGAATGTGTACTTTTAAAAAGATACGACGCCGCCATTTTAGCACTGTCAGAAAGCATCAATAAAAACATAAATAGCTATATTGCATACTGCATGAGGGGAAATTCATATCTTGGCAAGGAACAATACGATAAAGCAATTGAAAGTTACAGCGAAGGGATAAAACTTGACCCGGATTGTTTCCAGGCATACTTCAGCAGGGGAGCGGCATATATTGCCAAAAATAATTTTGACACTGCAATACAAAACCTGGAAAAAGCAGCGGAACTATGCCCCGATTACTATATGACATTCTACTTCCTTGGTATTTTGTACAGAATACAGGGCGATACGAAAAAATCCGAAGAGATGATGAATATATACAATAATCTTAATCCGGAAAGCCATATATAAATCTATCTGCGTTTCAGCCGCTTCTTTATATCCCAGATTTTTTTCCGTGTTTTTTCCGCAGCCGAATACAGCGCTTTTGCAACAGGGCGGCAGGTATAGTCCCAGCTTCCCGGCCGGTGGATGATTTTTCCGCCCGCAAAACTGCCATCCGCCTCATCACCGATAAATCCTGTCTTAAACCGGTACAGGCCGGCCATGGGATGATTTGGATCATCTTCCGGCGGCTTTGGAGGTATGCCGAACATATCGTACCAGATGCAGCCGGAAGCTTTTGCATCCTGCATTGCTTTCCATTGCAGGGCGTACGGCGTCATAAGGTTACGTTTATGGTTGGAAGACGCACCATACAGGTAAACAGCTTCCTTGCCGCGGAACAGTGTTACAATACCGGCGATGTCTTCCCCTTCGTGGCTTGCCATGTAGAGCCGTACGTCAACGCCGTGTTTTGCCGCTTCTTCAAAAAGCACACGGTAGTATTCCATGCCGTGTATCGAGATGCCGTCCCGCGCTGCCGTCTCTTTATATATGGTGTAATAACGTGCAAGATCGTTTTCGTCCGCAGAACCGAATTCAGCAATTACATCGGCAGTCAGGCAGCGAACAGCAACACCTTTTTTTCCGGCAAGCCCGATATTATAGCGCCACTTTGACTTCATTGCGCCAAGTAGCGCTGCTTCATCAGGTACAAGATCTACCAGTACAGAATCTGGAGGCTGTACATCAGCGGCGGCCCGGACAAACAGATTTTTAACACTTCGTGCTGGTTTGTGTGGTTCGTGGTTTATTATATCTATAGAATTTGAGTTATTAATAAGCCATGGAAAATCAAAACGGATAAAGGCTGTGTCTTTGGGGATAAACGCACGAAGCGCTTCGGCAAGTTCTGCCGCCGCCTTTTGGCAGGTTTCTGCATCATACTCAGAAGGAAGTTCAGGCCCCCAGGGAACATAGGCAAAACCAATTCCAAACCTGAGCGGGCGGTATAATGCCAAAAGCGGAAGGCATTCTTTATTCCCTGCAACAGTATCCCATTCGGCTTTAAATGGATACGGTGTCCAGCCAAAACGGGTTTTAAAACTTCCCCAAAAATCCGACTGCAAAAACGAAGAAGCGCCGCTGCAAAAAGCAAGTTCAGCCGGGTTGAGTTCTGCAAGTTTTGGATTTTCCATTATTGACACTGCCGGCTCATTTACCAGAAAGAAGGTTTTTCCGGCGCTTTTATTTGTACCGTGTCGCCTGATTGTTCAACCACATACATCCCGCATTCCAGAGCATAATCACGGGCGTTTTTATTTATCAATGCCGCTGCTACCGCTCCGGCAAATTTCCTTGTATCGTTACGTTTGTCAGCATAGCGCCTTAGGGTTTCAAGCCGTTTCTTATGCTCCTTTACATCGGTGCGGGAGAGCATAGATTTTACCTCCACCACCATGGCACAGTTGCCATTTTCCAGCAGCAGATCGATCTCTGCCAGAAACTGACCCTGTTCGTCTTCTATGCTATGGTTTCTGGAAATTTGGGTAAAACTATAATTAAGAGCTTTGAATTTTTCTACGATATTGGATGCTGCTAAATGTTCGATTAGCTGCCCAATGCGGCTTCCAAGGTTGCTGATTTTCCGGTCCGTCTCCATCATTTTCCGGTCCGTTTCTTGCATCCTTCGGTCGGTTTCCTGGAACATGGCCCATACATCTTCAAAAGTAAGACCCATTTGAGGTTTTCGGGTTTTTACCTGACCCATAATTAATTGCCTCCATACTAACTATACTGAGGGATACAGGCGCTGTCAAAGTCCATTTCCCCTGTACTCAATATAGGGTTCAGAGAGAAACGGCGCTTTTATTTGTGCAGTACTTTTACCAGTTAATGAACTTCCGCATCTCTGATAATAGAAGTTTTTATTGGCTTACCGCCCAGGGTAAGCGCTTTGCCATCTATTGTTACAATATGATCCACCACCCGTATGGGAAAATTAAAAAAGGTGTCGATATTAATTTCTTTTGGCGCATCAAGCGCATCAACGCCATCAAGCACAACCCTGGTGCCTGCCGGGATGCCGGAAGCGTCCAGCACTTCGCAGCGTTCAGCGCCATCGGGGCCGTTATGATCCTCTGCAGCAAGGAGCATCCCCTGGCTTATAACACCGCGGAGTTTTGCAGGTTTTAAATTATAGGCTACGATGATCCGCTTATTAAGCAGTTCTTCTTCTTTGTAAAACGGCGCTATACCGGAAACGATCACCCGTTCTTCCCCGGCAATATCCAGGGTTTCGATGTACAATTTTTCTGCATTGGGGTGTTTCTCTACTTTAATAATTTCCGCCACACGGAGGTCCAGGGTAGAGGCAAAACCAGCTGCGATATCTGCCGTAGCGGCGCCTACCGGTGAAACTTCACCGGCTTGTTCCTGCCGTTCTTTCTGGCTCCCGGAATATGCTTCCCGCAGTTCTGCAATTCTATCATCTTCCAGTTTTGTAAAGAGTACTTCACTTTTTACGGTTGTCCCGTCCAGGTTTCCGGTCTTGCCCAGACTTTCCCAATCCAGAAAATCTTCCGAAGAATGTTCGTTGCTTTCAGGCGATGAATCAAGCTGGAGGCCAAAAAAAGCTGCTATGCGGCTTGCAGATTCAGGCAGATACGGAGAAATTAAAATGGCGATATCCCGCACAACATGACACAGATCCCGTATCACAGCTGCCGCTTTGGGGGGATCTTCTTTGCGGTATTTCCATGGTTCGGCATCCTGGAAAACCTTGTTGGCATACGAAGAAAGCTCAAACACCAGACGGAAAGCATCGCGCAGCTCCGCCCATTCCAGCTTGTCGGCAATATCCTTTTCAAACTGCCTCACTGTTTCCCATGATAGCGAAGAAACACCGGCGGATTCAGGAACCTTACCGTCATAATAGCGGGTAACAAAGGACAGTGTCCGGTTTATAAGGTTCCCGAGGTTTCCAATAAGCTCGCCATTTACCTTTTCCTGAAAATCTTTCCAGAGAAAAAGAGCGTCGGCTTTTTCGGGTCTATTGTAAAAAATATAGAAGCGCCATATATCAGCTGGTATCCCTGTCTCCATAACATCGGTGCCAAAGACTCCTATGCCCCTGGTTTTGGAAAATTTTCCGCTTTCGTAATTCAGGTATTCGGAACTGGACATATGGTGAAGCATGGTCCAGTTTTCTCCGCTCCCAAGCAGGGTGGAAGGAAAAATTACTGTATGAAAAGGGATGTTATCCTTGCCGATAAACTGAAAGAGTTCTGTTTCTTCCGGGCTTTTCCACCAATAATCAAGAAAGTCTTTCCAGTCTTTTCCCAAATCCAAAGCATGGTTCCCGGTAATGGAAATATAGCCTATACATGCATCGAACCAAACATAGAAAACTTTTTTTTCATAGCCGGCCCGCGGGACAGGTATGCCCCATTTAAGATCCCTTGTAATGGCCCGTTCCTGAAGCCCTCCCTTAATCCATGCAGAAGTCATTTGAATCGCATTTTTCGCCCATTCGCCTTTTACCGATGCTTCTTTAATCCAGACTTCAAGCCTGTCCTTGATTTTAGGAAGGTTTATGTACAAATGGCTCGTAGATTTTAGCCGCGGTTTTTTGCTGCACGTTGAACAGCGGCTTTCTTTTAATTCCGTTGGATCGAGCAGCTTACCGCATGATTCGCATTGATCTCCACGGGCCTCGTTATAGCCGCAATGAGGACAAATTCCCCTGACATAGCGATCGGCAAGAAAGCGTCTGCAGCTTTCGCAAAAAAGCTGCTCACTCGTTTTTTCTGTAACATAACCGTTTTCGTCGAGTTTTTTATAAAGGTGCTGTACTACTTCGGTATGTATGGGCGTGGATGTCTTGCCGAATTTATCAAAACCTATTGCAAACCACTTGTAAATTTCATCATGAATTTTATAAAAGCGATCGCACAGTTCCCGGGGGGTAACCCCTTCTTCCAGGGCTTTTGTTTCTGTCGCCGTGCCATATTCATCGGTACCGCAGATATAAAGGGTTTCATAACCCCGGAGCCGGCAGAACCGAGCAAAGACATCGGCGGACAATACCTGTATCAGATTACCTAAATGAGGGACGTTGTTAACATAGGGCAAGGCGGAAGTAATAAGTCTGCGTTTCATTGGAGTAGTATATAATTTTATGCAGAAAAAATCAATTTAGCGAATTTAAACAGGAATCAGGTTCTTGCTTGTGTGTACAATAAAATCCTGTACATTGGTAATAATACTTTTCGCCGAAAGACTGCCGCGATCGCTTAACTTATTGGCTGTAAATTCAGAGATATCTACAAGATAAAAATAGACCGGACGTATTAAACCGTCGTCCATTACACGGAACGAAGGAGCAATATTTCCGGCTGCAATGGAATGCAGGGCGGTTGCCATGCCAATGAGTGTTGTGGCTTTAGATATATGCCCGCGCATTGCCTGTTGACCGGCATACACATCTGCAAAAACCCCGGGCAAAGGGCCATCATCCCGTATGGAACCGGTAAGGACATAGGGAATACCCTGTTTCACGCACTGGTAGATGATACCGTCATTAATGCCCTCCTGCCCGATAAAAGCGGGGATAGAACCGCATTCACGTACACGGTTAATTGTATCAAGATGATTGTAATGTCCGTTGGGATGGGCGGCCTGGGTATACAGATCCTGCCCCAGGGCACTCTTTTTATATGCGCCTTCCAGGTCGTGAACTGCAAGGGCATTGCCTGCCAGCAAAGCATGTACATAACCATGTTCACACAGGCGTGAAAAGGCATTACGGCTGTCGGCATCAAAGGTACAGGCCGGGCCCGCAACCCATACAATATACCCGTTTTCTTTTTCGTAACGCAGCTGCTCGTACAAATAATCGTAATCCATGGAAAATGCAGTCTCGCGGCTGCGGCCCTGCCGGAAGACAAAGCTCCCGCCGCTTGTCAGGTTGCCGCCATTTGCTTCAGGTGCATCTTCAAAACCATTGGGATGCACATAGATACCGGCCCTGCCGTCATCTGCCCGGCCGGTAAAAACAAGTTCCCCCTTTTTTAAGCGGCGAAACTCACGGACAGCAATCGTACCGTCTTCATAGACGGCAACACAGTCCATACGGCTCTCTTTTGCAAGCAGCCATTGTCCTTTTACTTTAAAATACTCAGGAAATATTGATGTGGAGTGATACCCCGGAGGAGCAATGCCATTCTGCGGTGCAGGGACCAGCACAGCATCGGGGGCACTTGTAAACTGCGGTATATTAAAACACGGCGGGGTATATTCTTTTAAACGAAAATGCACTCACATCCTCCTTTTCATTCAGATTTTTCTTGCTTTTGCTGAAACAGAAACCGTAATCCGGTTATCCCAGGTGTCGCCGGGGTTAAGAAACAACTGAAACACCGGAAGAAAACAACGGGTTTGGCAGGGTTCTTCCACATCGGCAAAATATAAATCACAGGGAGTCTGGAAACCAACATTGATGGCTGCGCCATGTTTAGCGCCTTGTTCTTCAAAAGAAAGAACCCGCCTTTTTCCGCCTTTTTTTTCTGCAGTGCTTTCTTCTTCCCCCTGGCTCCTGCGAAAAAGAAGCTCAACACCTGCAGCGCCTCCTGCCAGGGCCAGATCAAAACGGGGAATAAAACAAAGCACGGTTTTTTTATCACCTGTATTTATTAATTTATAGGAAAGGGAAAGCTGATTTTTATCAAGGCTGTATGTTTTTTGGATTTCTATAAATCCAAATGGAATTCCCCTGTGTGGAGGAAGAACAAAAGATGCCTTAAGTTTGGCCCGATCCGCCGATAAAAGTTTATATTCATCAGTTCCGCAAAACCTGCTGTTATCCGGGAAACTTGCTGTTCCCGGATATGAATAAACACCTTCTGATGAATTTAAAGGCGGAACAAAATCGCCGGGAAAAAGCATGTCGGAAAAAGCACAGCGCTTTTCTAAACCACCGGAAAAGGAATCCTGATAGTTCCAGCTTTTAGGCAGGTAATCAAATTCAAAAACCTCCGCCCCTTTTGTCCTGACATAACAGTTGATATTTTTATCCTGAAAAAGGTATTCCTCCATTCTGTCCAGATTAAAATCAAAACCAAGGAGCGCAGGTTTATAATCTTTTTCCCGCAGTATCCGCTCCGATGCAAGAATCGCCTTCTGGGCATAACGCCGCACTTCCCTGTCTGCTATTGCCAAAAAAGTTTCAGCACCCTGGGCTTTCCACAACTCTTCCCTGGCGCTGCGTTTACGGGATTTATCACCACGAAACTGATTGATAAGGTTATGAACAAAGTGAATTCTGGAATATAGCTCATTGGCTTCAGGGTATCTGGTAAGGAATGACCGCGGTTGAGGAAAGGAAGCGTCCCCTGAAGCCAAAAAGTACAGCCTGGGAAGAATAGTAGTTGAGCGGAAAACCCTGCCGGGGGTTGTGGGTTCAAATATACTATTTTTGGTTTTATCGGCAACTGCTGCGGAAAGGCCCGCAAAAAAAGAACGTATCACCCCTTCAGCATTTTCCCGGGGAAAATCAGGAAACACCGTAATAACAGTACCTCTTCCATCATTAGGACTGGCTTTTTGGGAACCGGCTTTTTGCAAAACATCGTCAACACCATTTATGCCAATACTGGAAATAACCGGAAACACCACCAGTAGTTTACCCTGATCCTCTGTACACGCCGGACTCAAAAGGCTGTTTTCTTTGCAACCAGCAGCGGTAAATTGTTTTTCACTTAAAAAGGTATAGTCCATGCCGCAAGCGGCAAGAATCCCGGCCAGGGGCTGTTCCCATGCAGAATGGGCAAGCATACACCCCTGGGGCTTCCTTCCAAAATTCTGCCTTATATATGTAGTCAGCATTTCTATCTGGCCTATCCTGTCTGCCGGAGGAAGAAAGGGCATTAAAGGTTCATAAAAGCCCCCCCCCAGAAGCTCAAGCTGTTTCCGGGCAGCCATTTCCTTAATTAACAAAAAAAGTTCCGGCTTTTTTTGTTCCAGTCGGCTAAAGAGAAAACCTGAATAATGGAGAACGGCAGGGATTTTAGGGTATTGATTTAAAACAGTAATAAAAGGTTTTAACTTTGTCTGGTATAATTCTTCAAATTCCTTATCTGTTGCTGACGGAAAAATATGTGCATGTGAACCCAGAATCAGGCTGATTTTTCCGGTCATAATTATACTTTACAAAAAAATTTTTAAAAAAAACACCGACGCAGCGGAAAAAACAAGGGCTAAGAGTCCCATGGAAATAAGCAACATCGGGATCCCGCGCAGCCCATAGGGAATTGCTTCCAAAAACGACCGTTTTTGTATTTCCTTAATTATCAAAAAAGCCAGCAGACTCCCGGCAGAAAAAGCCAGGGAAAGGAGGAAAGCATCTGTAAAGGAGGCCGAAAAATGAAGCGTTAAAAACAGCGCAGCCGCAGAAAGACCATTATAGGGCGACCCGGCAGAAAACAAATTTGTCTTTTCTTCATGCCCTGTTAGATTTGAAAAGAAACGGAAAAAAAGAATTTCCAGCCCCATACTAACCAGGACAGAGAGAGGGAAAATTAAAATAAAATCAAGTATACCTCCGGTAAAAAAGAGGATCCGGGCGAAAAATACCCATAAAATCAGCGTTGAAATAAAAAGGATAATCCATGGATAGTAAAGCATTATTCCAGGAGGACGCTCACGTAGGATTAGTTCTTTAATCCCCAGGGCAAAATTTAAAAAGAGGTTTAAAGACAGGGCAGCAAAAAAAATAAGCGCTAAAGCTGCCATCAATCATCCTCCGAATTAACAATATCATTCCTCATCCGCCGGTATACGGCAATTACATAACCCAGGATAATCATGGCACCGGAGGATGCCTGAAGAAAATGCATAGGCTCATTCTTTGCAAAGCGGACAATATCAAACCCGGGAAAAGAAATGGAACCAAAGCCCAGAGGTTCCCGTATCAGGGAAAAACCAAGTATAAGTACGCCAAGCAATAAAGATTCTGCAAGGGCCTGGGACAGAACTTCTCCTATATCATAGTCCAGAACCCTGCCGGAAAGGCCGGAAGCAATAAAGGTAACCGGAACAAGAAAAACAAAAAATGAACTTTCAAGAGCCAGAACAGGGTTGAAAATCCAAAGAAGCAATAAGAAAATTCCTGCTGCCAGGGAAGAAATAAAAACAAGGACAGCGTTCCTTCCCCACAGTGGAAAGTAACTGCCTCCCAATTTTGCAGCAGCCAAAACAAAAACATAAACCCACACAAGGGCCAGGCTGCAGATAATTGCAAAAGCAATACGGCTTGATGCAATAATAAGCAGGGCTGCACCACTAAGGGAACTAAATGGTGAATGCTTGCCCCAGAATATATGCGATTCCATTTGAACATTCACTGCAATACCCCTTTATTGATATTTTTGATTCGCCCGTCCCTTTCAATACGGTCTATATAAAAACGGTATATTGGCAGGCGTAACTCATCGGTAATCTGACGGGCATTATCGCTAAGGGGCAATATAGACCTAACCTTACCGCTATCATCGACAATTGCCACACAGGCGGCGGCAATCCCATTCCGTATCATGGAAAAGACAAAAGCCATGTCAGTAGAATTATGCAGTTCAAACCAGGTGCCTCCCATAACAGCAGGGCGGCGAAAAGAAAAACCGGAAATCCTTTCTACCTGCCCGCCGCCGCCAACAGCAAGGGTTTTGTTTACAACGTCAATTAGAAGCCTGGTTCTGTACGTCAAAGTAAAAAACCACAGGAGAAAACCAATTAAAAGTGCAGAGCCAATCCAGACAAGGCAAAGCATCATCCTCCTGTTCATAATCGTTTCCTCTTTTCATAATACCAGGTGTTTTCAAAGCGCCTTATCAGGGGGACCAGGGCATTTCCCAAAAGAACAGCTGTAACCGCACCGTAAGGGTCAAGGCCCGGATACCGGAACAAAAAAGCAAAAAGCGCACATAGAGCTGTAAAGACCATATAACCTGGCGTAGATTTTGGACCCGTCGCCGGATCGGTTACAAGAAGAAATGCCGCTGCCAAAGTACCTCCTGAAAGCAGGCCAAAGATCACGTCCCCTTCCCACAATGGCCCGCCAAAAGGCAGAGCCCCGAAAATACGGACCAAAAGTGAAAAGACAAAGAGGAATGCTGCCGGCAGCCAGAACCGGAAACATTGAGAAGCGGCAATAAGTATTATTCCAGCCAAAAGAAAAAATAAACCTCTGTCTGCTATGATCCCCGGACCTGCCGGAAAAAAAAAGGGATAATAACTCATGGGCAATGAGGTACCGGTAAAGGTAAAGATTGTCTGGTTAAAAAAAGTACTGAGCATATTGCCCAGTGAAGCGCCGGACCAGCCATTAATTGCAAGAAGTGCCAATGGAGAACCAAGGCTGTCCCGGAGGCCTTCCTCAAGTGAGGCGGAGAGGCGCATAAGATGGCTTCCGTCGATGCTGCTGTTAAAAGCAGCAGGCCAGGCGGAACGGATAAAAAGCCATGCGCCTGCAGCCGGGTTTAACCAATTGGATCCCAGCCCGCCATAGCTATGCTTTATTACAGCCATTGCAAATATTCCTCCCAGAAATGCATAAAGCGGGTTGAGGCTGTTTGGAAGGAATAAAGTAAGTATTAAAGCGGAACTAATAGCGCTCGAATCCTTTATGGAAAAGTACCGGTCTTTTAAATTAAAAAGAAGTTCAGTCCCAACCGTCCCTGCAATAGCTGCTAATGCAATAAAAAGGGAATGCCATTTATCACTTAACGAGGACTGAAAAACAGCAAGAAAAGCACATATTGACACAAGCCGCATTCTAACCGGGGTGGAACGTGACAGATTAATTTGCGGCTTTTGGAAAAGGCTGCGATCCATACTAATTCCCTTTTAAGGCCGAACGAAGAATGCATGATGAAAGCGGAAGCCCTGAAGGACACACTGCATCACAACAGCCGCAGCC